>WNFO01002524.1_pt1 | contig 24747 bp, 20 predicted proteins | sample 5400251 | NCBI WGS metagenome assembly WNFO01 (sample SAMN13153354, study PRJNA577476) | soil metagenome | isolation source: 100 cm saprolite under Madrone tree | place: USA:California | collected 2016-06-14
AAGACGACGTAGGTGCGTGACACGCCCGCGCCCGTGATCCAATGCTTCACTCCGTCCAGCACCCAGTCGTCGCCGTCCCGTCGCGCGGCGCTCGTCATATCGGCGGCGGCCGATCCCGCGTTCGGCTCGGTGATGGCGATCGCGGGCTTGTCGCCCTGGACGACCAAGGGAAGGAAGGCGCGCTTCTGCGCATCCGTGCCGTAGTGAGCGATGGCGCCCACCGCGCCGAAGTTCGAGTCCACGAGAATGCGTCCGGTGACCCCGCACACACGCGCCGCCGCCTCGATGGCGAGCACGGCTTCGAGGACGCCGGCGCCGCGGCCGCCGTACTCGACGGGAAAGGTCATCCCCATGAGACCGTGGGCCACCAGTTCCTTGATGTTGTCCCACGGATACTCCTCGCGCTCGTCCCATCGGGCCGCCCGCTCGCGGAAGATCGAGTCGGCCAATCCGCTCACCAGCTCCTGAATCCGGCGCTGCTCTTCGCTCAGGGGGAATGCGATGAGGGGAGCTGTCATGGCGTGGCGAATTATACGGCATGGCACGATCCTTGTAGCCATAAACCATTGAAAACGTTAAGCGGGAGCGCCGATTCGAGCCAGCATCGCGGACGTTGACAGGGAAGCGACCCGGGAGCTAGCTTCGAGCGTGTCGAATTATGCGGCGCGTAAGGGTTTTTGGGACTCCTCCGGAGTTGCTTTCCGTTGCCGTCCGACCGGACACGAAGGCCGAAGTCGAAGCGTGAAGCAGGAGGATGCCTACGGGATGCCGAGGATATCTCCAAAATTCGTAAGGCCGCTCCCCGCCACGCGTACTCCGAGGCCCATGAAAGTCATGGGCCGGCGGCTTTCGAGCGCGGCCGGCTTCTCGCTCATCGAAGTCCTGATCGGCGCGGCCATCGTGGCGATCGCAGGGGTGGGCATGGCCATGATGTTCGGCAGGGGTCAGGCCATGGTCCAGGGTGGGGGCGACGACCGGGCGGCCTTGTCCATCGCCGAACAGCGGCTGGAGCAGGTTCGCGCGGCAGGCTTCGGCTCGCCGACCCTGCCCGATCCCCGGGAGGAGACGGCGGCCGACGGCGTGCAGATCAACAATCTGAGCGACGCGGATGCCGTCCCCGGATTCCGCCGGCGGACCATCATCACGGGGGTATGCCCGACCAACTTCGCCATCGCCTGGAACGACGGAGCGTGTCCGCCTCCCCTCAACCCCGGCACCGTCGAGGCGAAACTCGTCACGGTGATGGTGCGCATGAAGGAGCCGGGCAGCAACAACACGGACGTCCAGACGCGACCGGTGATCCTGTCCACCGTGCTGGTGAGAAAGTGAAGGCGATGGCGCCACTCCACGCCCGGGGCGATCAGGAGGGCTTCACGCTGATCGAGGCTCTCCTCGTGGTGGGCATCTTCTCGATCATTGCCCTCGCCCTCGCGGGCATGTTCCAGACGGCGAGAACCGGCTTCGACGTCGCGGCCACTCAGGCTTTCGTCCAGCGCACCGGCACCGCCGTCGTCGAGCAGATGCAGCGCGAGTTCACCGCCGCGGCCGCGCTCCAGATCCAGAACTGTGGACCTCAGAGCGCGACGGGCAAGGCGGTGATCTACATGACCTCGCTCGGCAACACGCGCTGCGTCTATGAGTGGAACTACACGGGCGATCCCGGGCCCCAGCTCTACCGCTGTACGCTGGCCGCCTGGACGGTGAGGGGAGCGTGCACGAACACGCCCGAGAATCTCCTCGTGATCCAGCACGCGCTCAACGCCCCCGGGAAAGCCGCCACGCAGCTGGTGGCCAGGAACATCTTCTTCCAGAGCGTGGCCAGCCTGCCCAACAGTACGGGCAACGCCTTCGATCCGGGCCGTCAGGTGGTCACGCCGCTCTTCGACTTCCGCTTCGACCTCGATATACCCGGGGTGGTCTTCGCGGCCAGCGACAGCTTTCCGGGCCAGCGCTTTACCGCCAGCTTCACCACGAGGAATTGAGCGCCTCATCGTGAGCCCACTCCAGGCGAGCCTCCCCCGCAGGCTCCTTCGCTCTTCCTCGAACGAGCGGGGCAGCATTCTCCTCATCGCCATCGTCTCGGTGGCCGTGGTGTCCCTCCTCGGGCTCGCCGTTTATGACCTGGCCTTGATCGAGTCCAATTTCTCCGCGGCCAGCGTCATCGACTACCGCGCCTACGAGATTGCCCAGGCGGGCATCGAGCGCGGTAGTCGCGAGCTTCGCAACCTCTACCTGTCCCATCCGCCGGGGCAGGAGTCCTTCGTGGCGGGCTCGACGACCTGCGCTCCGACGCCGTGTGACACGACCCAGTTTCATCCGGCGAGCCTGAGCAACGCGACGGTGGGGGCGCAGACCATCGCGGCCGGGCCCTTCGCGGGGGCCGTGGACCCCGGCGGGACGTATACGCTCGAGGTCAAGTACCTCACCATCGCGGAGGCGAACAATCCGATCGATGCCGTCGGTCTGAGGTATCCGACCGGACTCCAGTGTTTCCCGGACACCGTCCATCCCACGTGGTGCGCCAACCTGGCCTTCCTGCGCAGCACGGGAACGGCCACCGACGGAGGCGGCAATACGCGCACGCGCACCGTCCAGACCCTGGTGAGGGCGTCCAGCACGTCGCCGTGGGCAGGCGGGATCATCGCGGGGAGCGGAGCTCCCGCGGTCAGTGGCGAAGTGCTCATCGGCGGCTCCGTTCACATCCTCGGCGTGCCGCTTGCGAACCCCGCCCTGGACATTAGGGGCGGGAGCAATGCCGGCATGGTGAACAACTGGTATCCGCTCTCTTCAACATCCGGATATTCGCAATCCGAGGCCGCCAACGACACGCTGGTCCGCCTGACCCCCAAGCAGCGCATCTGCCCTCCGAGCACCAGCTGTGCGGGCGGCGCCAACCTCGTCGAGTCGCTCGGTGCCGAGATCAAGATCTTCGGCAATGCGGTCAGCCAAATGGTCAACGTCGGGGGCGGCACGTCCCTCGGCCAGAGCGTTTCCACCGCCCTGTACGGGAGTCCGACCCGGATCGGCAAGGGTCCCCTCGATGGTGTCTATATCGCTGGAGGCTGCGCGCTGCCGTGCACGGGGGGCGCACCGCAACCCTTCAATGGCGGCGCGTCGGTCTTCGTGGACCGCGGCAACCTGACCAAGCCGTATCCGAATAACCCGCCTCTTGGCCCCCTCGTCAATCGCGCGGGCTCCTGGTACATGGCGGCGTCCTTCAACGACGATGCCACCATCTCCGACAACGTGGCCGCCACCGACTACCCGGCGGGCTATTTCAACAATTGGTTCCTGCCGCGCGCGGCGGTCATCGCGGTCGGAACCCTGCTGAACCCGGCGAACTGCATCACACCGATCAACTGCGGCCAGAACTCGGGCGGCACGATCACGCTCTCATCGCTCATCGGCACCGCGAACAAGCTGACGGATTCGACACCACCCTTCAGGCATCAGCTCACCTTCAAGGACAGAGTGACGGGGTTGGTTCGGCCGGCGGAGATCTGCTGGAGGCGCGATCTCATCTTCAGTAGCTTCGGGGCGGGGGACGGAGGGGTAGCGGGGACTCAGCCGCTGCCTTTCACCCTGGAGTTCGGTATCGACGACCCCGTGTCCGGCAAGAAGGGGTGCGAGAATCCGAATGCGCCGAGCCACCCTGTCCTCGCATTGATCCAGTTCGGATGGGGTATCGACAGTCCGAGCGCAAGCACCTACAACTATCGCGGCACGGCCCTCATCGTGACCTTTCCCGGAGGGGTGCAGATCGACGCCGGCCTCCAAAGTCACTGCGCCACTGGCCCGTCCTGCACGGGTGAGAAGTTTCCCGAGAACCACCTTCTCGCCGTCATGACCCTGCAAAGCAACATCGACCTTGCCACCATCAGAGCCGGCGTCCCTCGAATCATGGGCTATTTCTTCGTGTCGGGGGCGAACATCACGGTCAAGCAGGACGTCGTGATCGCGGGAATGCTGAGGGCTGACAACATCTGCTTCCGCAACAGCGGTGGCTGCGGAGGGATAGGCACTGGCGGGAAGATACCCGGCTTCTTCCAGGCGAGCTTCTTCGACCAGCGGAAGATACCGAACGAGCTGCCCGCCCCCTACGAGGTGCCCGGTCAGCTTTCCGGCGGGCGCTGGCAGGTCACGCCTGTGCCCCAGTTCTGGATCGAGTGTCGGAGGGGTCTCAGCGACACGCTGCCGCCCACGCCCTCCGGCATCTGCGGCTATCAATAAATGCGAGTATTCGCTTGGGACTCTCGTGATTCCGCTGATATTCTTGAGTCCCTTCAATCGGGTGCCATTCAGCGGGGGAAGCCCGCCGATCACGTCGGGTAGTTGCGAGATCAACGAGGGCCAATGCTCGGGAGTCTCCTGCGCAAGCGGAAGGTGATCGGGCTGGACGTCGGTTCGGGCTCCGTCAAGGCTCTCGCCCTCGAAGGGCGCGGCAATGACTTGGTCATCACCGGGCTTGGCAGCGCTCCCGTTGCCGCGGAAACCCAGGCCCAGACGGTCAATCAGGCTATCCATCTCGCCATGGCCGATGCCGGAGCGGATAGCGAGCCGGTGATTGCCGCGGTCGGGGGCTCCGAGGTCGTCATCCGTCAGGTGAGCCTGCCCCCCCTTCCGCCCTCGCGCATCATCCCCGCGCTCGAGATGCAGTATCGGGAGCTCGGTCTGCTTCCGCCCGACGAGTCCGTGCTGGACGCTCAGATCCTGCGCGCGGGTCCGGACAAGAGCACCCACGAAATTCTCTCCGTGAGCGTGCCCCGCGCCCTCGTGGACGAGCGCTCGCAGCTCCTCAGGCGGGCGTCGGTCAATGTCCAGATCCTCGACGTGGAGCCGCTCGCCATCCTGAACGGCGCGCTCCACTTGACCGAGCTGGAGCCGGGTGAGCTCCTCGTCGTCGTGAATATCGGGCGGCAGAACTCCGTGCTCTGCCTCTTCAGCGAGAAAGGGCCCGTGGTCGCGCGATACCTCGAAGTGGGTGCTGAGGTATTCACCGAGCAGATCCGTGTCGCCTTCCAGCTCTCGCCCTTCTCGACCGAGAGCTTCACGCGGACGATCGCGCCCGCCGAAGCGCCCAAGGCCGAGGCGGCCTGCCGAGAGGTGGTCGAACGCATGGCGGAGGACATCCGCCTCTCGCTCACCTTCTATCGCACCGAGTACGATCGCGAGAGCTTCCCGCGCTACGCGCTTGCGGGCTGGACCGACATCCCCTACATCGGCCGCTGGCTGGGCGACCGGCTCGGGCTCTCCGCGCCGTTCGAGGTCATGGACCCGTTCCAGACCGTGGACGTCCGTGCCCCGCAGATCGGCGATGTGCCCCGCCCGCCCGGACCGCAGTTCCTCCAGGCCTTCGGGCTCGCGCTCAGGGGACTATGAGCGCTCGGTTCACACTCGACCTGCTGCATCCCGGTCTTGTGGCCGCCTCATGGCAGGACTGGTTCGTCGGCCCGCAGGGTGGGCGCCGTCTGTTGGTCGCTGCCGGCATTGGCGCCGGCGTCATTTTGCTCGTGGTGATCGTGCTCGTGCTCCCGCCCACGTTCCGGCTGTCCAGGGATCAAGGCGCCATTCCCAGGCTCCGCGCGGATCTCGCCACGCGCGATGGCAACCTCCGTCTCCTCAGGGAGGACCTGCAAGCCTTGGGCGTCGAAGCGAAACGCCAAGTGCGCTGGGCGGATGTCCTCAACGCCTTCCGTCGCCAGACGCCGCCCACGATCAAGCTGCAGAAGGTCGAGGCGGGCTTGCCGCCGGCCCCGCCCGCGCCTCCTCCGGGCCAGACGCCGGCGCAAGGTGTCGCGGCGGGCGGTGGAGAGCTCAAAATCGACGCCGTAACGCCGCTCAGGGCGGGCCCCCCTCCGCTGCTGGAGATTGCGTCGTTCATGGGTAGCTTGCTGAAAGACCCGGCCATCGACCGGCGCTACCGGCTCAAGAGCTGGGAGCTGAAACAGCCGGGGAGCGGCGGCACGACCTCCGGCGAAGGGGCGCAACTGCAGATCCTGGTCACGCTCTCGGAGAAGTCGCGGTGAGGGAGCGCCAGCTGACCATTTTCTGGATAGCCCTCGTGGTGGTCTTCACCGTTACGCTGATCGGGCTCCTGCAATACTCGCGCTCGCTCGCGACACGGAGCGTCACCGCCGCCGCCGAGGTCGCGCGCCTCAAAGCTGAGATCGCGCAGAAGGAGCAGGAAACCCTGGTGGAGATGCGGTCCAACTCGGCCATACTCCAGGAGATGAGCTGGACCGGGACAACGGGCGACCCCGTGGCTTTCCTTTCTCGTGTAGCCGATCTCGCCCAGGGCTCGCGTCTCCGGGTGCTGGCCGTCGGCCCGCTCGAGCAGCAGGACACGCCACAGTTCAGCAAGTCCTGGCACGCGGTGACCGTGCAGGGTCCTTTCCAGGACCTCGTGGATTTGGCCACCCGAGTAGAGAATGACCGCGGCACTCTCGAGAACGTGTCTATGGAGTCTCAGGCTGCCCCTCCGCCGGTCGCCGTGGCAGGTCAGCAGGCTCCTCCCTCCCGTCTCCCGCCGGAAGTCCTTGCCCGTTTCAGGGTCACGGCCCTCCAGTTGACTCAGCAGGCTCGAAGGATCATCGACGACGCCGCCAAGGCGAGCGGCGTGACCCTCTCTCAGCCTGGACCGCAGGCGGGGCTTTCGTTACCGGTGCCTTCGACGGCCACCCAGTCCCGGGATCCCTTCTCCTTCGGTCCGTCCGTGGAGAGGCCCCGCGAGACCGAGAGTGCCGCCCCGAAAGAGGCTTTCGACCTGCAGGGGATTGTGGGGTTTCCCGGTGGCCATCTCGCGATCCTGAACAATCAGATCGTGAGGGCGGGCGACAAGGTTGGGGGGCACACGGTCGAGCACATCACGGACACGGCGGTATTGCTGCGCCAGCCCGATGGCACTCCGCGCCGTCTCTCGCTCCCCGAAATCGGTGCGCCCCGTACCGTCGCCGCGCCCGGGAAACCGCCGGAGCCGGGACCGCCGCCCGCTCCCCTGCTGTCGTCTCCGGGCAGGCCGTCGTCGGCGGGAGAAACTGCGCCCGCGCTGCGCCCGCCCGATACCAGGAGTCAGTCCGAGTTGAGAGGCCAGTCCGAGTTGAGAGGGAGGTAGCGTAGGCCATGCATGCTCTGACACGAATCGTGACGGTGGCCGCTGCCGCAGCGCCCCTGCTGTGGATCTCGGTCGCATTCTCCCAGGCTCCACCCGCTCCTCTGGATCCGACGATACCGAGCCCGCGCAGCCTCGATTGCTACGAGCGCCTGCCCATGGACACGGTGAACCTCGCCCTGAGGGAAGCGGCGACGCAAAATACCCTCCGGCTGCTCGCGCAGAGCTACAAGGTCAACATGGTCGTGACGGACGACGTCAAGGGCACGGTCACCCTCGACTTCTACCGCGCGCCGGTGCGCGACGTCTTCCAGGCCATCCTCGAGTCCAGCGGTCTCGTCTGCATCCGGCAGGGCGAGCTCCTGCGCGTGAGCACCGCGGCGCGCCTCGTCCAGGACGAGCGGAGCCGGAACGACGCCCTCATCGTTCGGGCGGGACGCGACGCCGATCTGACCAAGAGGATCAACGACCTGCAGAAGCAGGCCGCCGACAGCTCCATCCAGCTCGCCGCCTCCGAGGTGACGAGAAAGAACGCGGAGCTGATCGCGAGGCGAGGGGAGATCAAGCAGGAAATCGTCCGGCTCCGCTATGCGGACCCGGGCCTCATCAGCAAGGCGGTCGCGGCCATGGTCGGCATCGGACCGAACGCGACGTTCACGGCGTGCCGGGTGAAAAAGCCCGACGACGCCACCAAGCTCGTGCCCGAGGCCCTCGACCCGACGGGGGGCGGGGGCGCGAGTGCCCAGAGCGAGCAGGAAAGGACCGCCGCCAATCTCGCTCGCGCCGCCTCCGGTGCCTACGGTCTCCAGTCCGTCCAAGGGGCTCCAGGCACGATCGTGGGCCCGCCGGGGGGCCTCGGCGCTATGCCGCCGTTCTCTGCCCTCTTCGGGCCTCAGCCCGTGGTCCCGGTACCGAGCACGGAGCCCGCGCCTGGCGCGGGCGGGCTCGCCGGCCTCACTCCCGGCGGATCGTTCAATATCTCGACGGCCGAGACCTCCCCCACAATCCGCACCGACTGCGAGACGAACAGCATCGTCCTCCGGCTCTATGACGAGCAGATGCGACGGGCCAAGCAGGCCATCGATCAGCACCTCGACCTGCTGCCTCCGCAGGTGAAAATCGAGTCGAGGCTCGAGCTTCTCGATCGCACGGAGCTCTTCGCGCTGGGCGTCCAGTGGGGCGGCGGCGGCCTGCTCAGCGTCAACAGTCGAACGGCTATCGTCGGCCGCGGCTTTACCTCCGGCCAGAACAATACCGCGGGCATCGCTCCTGCGAATTTCTCGTCACCGAATCCCAACCTGCCCCTGACCAACGTCATCCCCGTCAGCGGCACCACGGGCCTCGCCACGGGCGGCAATCTCGTCAATCTGCCCATCGGGAGCCTGCTCGACGGCGCGGCCGCCTCGGGTGGCGGCGGCTTCGCCTTCGGCATCGTCGGTACCAACATGGATCTGAATCTGGCCCTGGAGGCGCTGCGGATCCAGAATCGGTCCCAGTCGCTCGCGCGCCCCGAAGTGGTGGTGAGCGAGAATCAGAAGGCGTACGTCTCCCTCGGTGAGGAGATTCCCTACTCGACCATCAGCGCGGCGGGGACGCAGGTCCAGTTCAAGAACGCGACCCTGAAGCTCGAAGTCATACCGGCGGTTGTCTGCAGGGTCGACGCGCTGGCCCCGGCGAGCCAGGTGACGAGAACGGGGGGCACCCATCGTCTGCGCATGACGGTGCTCGTGCAGAACGACACGCGAGGCCTGCCCGTGGACCTCGGACCCAACGGTGCTCCGCCTGCCATCAACACGCAGAAAACGCAGACCGAGGCCATGATGCTCGAGGGGCAGCGCCTCGTCATCGGCGGCATTACCCAGATCAGCACCCGGGACCAGCTCCGCAAGGTGCCCGTCTTCGGGGATATTCCGGTGCTGGGCTGGCTCTTCAAGCAGAAAGGCCAGGACGACCGGAAGCGTGAGCTCGTGGTCTTCCTGACCCCCACTGTGATCGGGGGCCAGGCGCCCACCACGACGCCGGTCTGCCCCTCAGCCATGGCGCTCAAGGACAAGTCGAACTGAGCCGGAAGACCATGCGACCGGCTGAAAACGATCGGAGGTAGCGCGCGATGTACGAGGCCTACTACAGCCTCGAGTATCCACCGTTCGTCCTGACCCCCGACCCGCGCTTCCTGCTCCGGTCCAAGGGCCATCACGAGATCCTCGGCGCGCTGCTCTACGGCATCACGAGCCAGAAGGGGCTCATGGCCCTCGTGGGCGACGTGGGCACGGGCAAGACCACGCTCTGCCGCGCGCTCCTGCGTGATCTGCCCGACAACGTGCAGAGCGCGCTCCTCCTCAATCCGCATCTGTCCGACGTCGATCTCATCGCCACCCTTCTCGACGATCTCGGCGTGGAGCGGCGTGGGAGCACCAAGGGCGAGCTCATGGCCACGCTCTCCCAGCACCTGCTCGCCACGGGCAGCGAGGGCAAGACCGTGCTCGTCATCGTGGACGAGGCGCAGCAGATGAGTGTCGAGTGCCTCGAGCAGGTCCGCATCCTCTCGAACCTCGAGACGCCGACCCGCAAGCTTCTCCAGATCCTCCTCGTGGGCCAGCCGGAGCTCGAAGACCGCATGCGCATCGCCGGCCTGCCCGGCGCCCTGCCTTTCACCCGCGGATCGCTCGCGCAAATCTACAAGTTCAGCCGGGGCATTCCCCGCGTGATCAATCTCGTCTGCGACCGGGCGCTCATGGCGGGCTACAGCAATCGCGTGCGCGAGATCACCCCGAGCCTCGTGGCGAGCGCGGCCCGGAATCTCGAGGGCGGCCGTCACGGACGACATCGCTACACCCGTGTCTGGACAGGAGGGCGCAGTCTCCGGCGCGCGGTCCTCGTCACCGGACTGGCCATCGCACTGCTGGCGGTGGGCGGCGGCGCGGCGGGCTACTTGGGACTCTGGCGCGTGGACGGACTTCGGGCCGCGGTGCGCAGCACGTCACTTCAGCCGGCGGCGCCGATGGTGGCCGCCGCGTCTGCTCCGCCCGCTCCATCGGTGTCGGCGGCCGCTCTCGCTCCCGTCGTGCCGACGGCGAGCATGACCCCGGACCCCGCGTCCGCTCCTGCCTCAGTGTCCGCTGCCGCCGCGACCGCCGCTCGCATCGAAGGCTCTACGGCGCTCGACACCCAGCGCCAGCTCATGACGCAGCTTCTGGCCATCTGGGGGGTGCCGGACGCCACATGGGGCAAAGCGGTGCCGCCGTGGCCGTTGAAGGCCGATGGCAGCCTCGACGTCGCCGGGGTCGCCGCTCGCTACCAGCTGGTGGCCACCTACGTGCCGGCGATGACTCTCTCGGACCTCCGCTCTATCGGCCTTCCCGCGCTGCTCGAGCTGGCCGACGCGCCGGCGGGTCGGCCACATCTCCTCCGCTGGATCGGTCGAGAGACAGCCACCCTCGTCTCTCCTTCGGGTGAAGAAGCCCGGTTCGCGCTGAACACGCTTGACCCGGCCTGGACCCGCGCGGCATGGATCGTATGGCGGAACGTGGATCAGCTCCCCGTCGATCCGCGAGAGGACATGACACCTGCCGCGCTCTCGACGATCGCGCTCCGCCTCCAGAAGCTCGGCTACCTGAGCGCGCCGACTCCCTCGAGCTACGACGGCCGCTTCCAGCAGGCGGTGCGCCGCTTCCAGCGGGCGGTGGGGGAACTCCACGAGGACGGTGTGGTCGGGCCCCGAACCGTGATGGCGCTCTCGCGGGTCGCCGGGGGGCGTTCGAGCCCCAGCATTGTCGAAGGCGGTGTCCAGTGAGCCGGCTGGCCGATATCCTCACGCGGATGGACGAAAAGAGGGCTCCTCGGCCTGGTTTGGGGGGTATCCCTCACCTCGGGGAGAGCGCCAAGCCACGTCGTCCATGGCGTATTCTGGGGAGTTTGGTTATTGTGGTGGGTATGGGTGCTCTCGCGTTCACCCTGTGGCTCCGCCCGCACCCGGCGGTCCTTCCTGCCCCGAAGCCGCCTCTTCTCGTGGCCGTATCCACGCCGGCGAGCGTTTCCGCAGCTCCGACCATATCGTCGCGCGAGCGTGCGACCCTGCTGATCCGGAATGGTCTGGCGGCGGCCCGAAGCGGAGACATTGAAGCTGCGGTCGCGACCTTCCGCCAGGCCGCCGGCCTCGATCCCGCCAGCGCCGAGGCGTGGACGAATCTCGGCGTGGTGCTGATCCGCTCCGGAGACGAGGCAGGCGGTGTGGAGGCGTTTCGGCGGGCCCTGCGCGCGATGCCCGGGCATCCGGAGGCTCACCGCAACCTCGCGGTCGCGCTCGACCGTCAGGGCCGCAGCAGCGAGGCCGCGCGTCACTATCGGGCGTTCCTCGCGAGGAGCGCGGGCGACGATCCCGATCGCGCGTCTGTCGTGGCGCGGCTCGAGGAGATGGGCGCGGGGCGGGTCGCGGAATGAGCATTTCGCAGGACCGCTGGGCGTGGGTGCCCCTGGGCCAGATGCTCGTCAACGAAAAGCTGCTCACCGCCGACCAGCTCAACCAGGCCCTCGACCGCCAGCGGAAGACCCGCGAGCGCCTCGGGCAGATCCTCATCGACATGAAGCTGATCGACGAGGACATACTCCTCAAGTACCTCGGCGCGCAGTTCCGCAAGGAACCGATCACGCGACAGGATCTCGACGCCCTCGACCCCGACGTGGTCAAGCTCGTGCCGGAGGAGGTCGCCCGCCAGTACGGCGTCATCGCGGCGCTGCGATCGGGGCGAAAGCTGATCGTGGCCACCGCCGACCCTCTGAACGTCATGGCCATGGACGATCTGCGACGGGCCACCGGGCTCGACGTCGACTTCCGCATCGGCCCCGCGAGCGCCATCCAGGACGCCATCGAGAAGACCTACCGCAGGGCGACCATGGGACCGCCCACGGGCGACGGGCTCGACGACGCGCTCAAGATGGACCTCGGGCTGTCCGTCGGCCCCACCGCCTCTCAGCCGGAGACCACGGTCGACATCCGCCAGCTCCAGAGCCAGGCCGACGATCCGCCCGTGGTGCGCGTGGTCAACTACGTGCTCGGCCGCGCCGCCCTCGACGGCGCTTCGGATATCCACGTGGAGCCGTACGACGATCGCACGCGTGTCCGCTACCGCATCGACGGCCTCCTCTTCGATCTCCTGGAGATCCCGCGTCAGCTCCATCTGGCCGTGGTCTCCCGGATCAAGATCATCTCGCGCCTCGACATCGCGGAGCGCCGGTTGCCCCAGGACGGGAGCTTTTCTTCGCGCGTCCACGGCATGGAGTTCGACTTCCGCGTGTCGACCCTCCCCACCATCTATGGGGAGAAGGTCGTGTTGCGCCTTCTCGAGAAGGCGGCGGTGGTCGAACGCTACAGCATCGACAACCTGGGCTTCGAGAAGGAGCAGCTCGAGATCTTCCTGAAAGGTATCCGGCGGGCGTGGGGCATGGTGCTCATGACGGGGCCGACGGGAAGCGGCAAGTCCACCACGCTGCACACCGCGCTCAAGTTCATCAAGTCGCCCCGCAAGAACGTGATCACCGTCGAAGACCCGGTGGAGTACCGGCAGCCCGGCATCCAGCAGGTGCAGGTCAAGGCCGAGATCGGCTTGGACTTCGCACGCTCCCTCCGGTCCATTCTGCGCCAGGATCCGGACATCATCATGGTCGGCGAGATCCGCGACCAGGAGACGGCGGAGATCGCCGTGAAGGCGGCCCTTACCGGGCATCTCGTGCTGTCGACGCTGCACACCAACGACGCCGTCTCCACCCTCGTCCGTCTCATCAATATCGGCGTCGAGCCCTTCCTCGTCGCCTCCGCGGTGAACGTGGCGGCCGCCCAGCGTCTCGTGCGGAAGGTCTGCAAGGACTGCAAGGAATCCTATCGGCCGACTCCCGACGAGCTGGCCCTCTTCGCCCCCGACCCGGGGCCGGAGCTCCTATACCGCGGGCGCGGCTGCCGGACCTGTCGCAACGTGGGCTATGCGGGGCGCATGGCGCTCTACGAGGTCTTCGCCGTGGACTCCGAGGTGCGTCGCATGCTCATCGACGGCGCCGACGGCGACAAGATCCAGCGCTACGCGGTGGAGTCCGGCATGCTCACCCTCCGGCAGAGCGGCTTCCGCCAGGCCGCGCGCGGCCTGACCACGCTCGAGGAAGTTCTCGCCGTGGCCACGGACGTCGAATAGCCATGCCGGTCTATCAGTACGAAGTGGCGGATCGCCGGGGTTCCGTGAGCCGGGGCACCGCCGAAGCGGCCGAGCAGGCGGAGCTGATCACGCGGTTCAGAGAACGGGGACAGATCGTCTTGTCGCTGAGCCCCACCATCGGCGGCTCCGGGGTGCGGAGCGCGGATCTCAGTCCCCTCATGGCCGGGTTACGCGAGTCCTACATGCGCATGTCCAGCGGGGTCAACCTCGGCACCGTGCTGCTCTTCACGGGACAGTTGGCGGCCATGCTGGGCGGAGGCCTGCACCTCGTCCGCATTCTCACCGCGCTTGCCGCCGAGTCGACCCACAAGGTCTTCAGCAAGATCCTGGAGAGGGTTCGCAACGATATCACCGCCGGCTCGACCTTTGCCGATGCGCTCGCGCAGCATCCGCACGTCTTCAACCAGCTCTACATCTCGATCGTGCGGGCGGGGGAGGTTTCGGGCTCACTTCCCCTCGTCCTCGACACCCTGACCGTCTATCTCGAGAAGACGGACGCCATCCGGCGCAAGGTCAAAGGCGCCATCGCGTATCCCGCGGTCATTCTCACCGTGGCCATCCTCATCGTGATGTTCATGATCATCAAGATCGTGCCCATCTTCGAGAGCGTCTATGCCAAGGCCAATACCCAGCTGCCGTTCCCCACGCGGGTGCTCATGCTGATCAGCAGCACCATCCGGAGCTATCTGCTCCTCGTCATCCTGGCCGTCCTCGTGCTCGGCGCGCTCGTCTACGCGGTGTCCCAGACGAGGGGCGGGCGCCGTCTTCTCGACACGCTCAAGCTCAGAATGCCGCTCTTCGGCTCCCTGATCCGGAAGTCCATCATGGCCCGCACGTGCCGTACGCTGTCCGTGCTGCTCAATGCCGGCATCCCCCTCATCGAGGCCATGGAGACCGTCTCGAAGGTCTCCGGCAACTCGGTGATCGAGTCCGCCATGGCGGATGCGACCCAGCGCATGCGGGACGGCGGGACCATTGCGGAAACCCTCCGCGAGACCGGCCATTTTCCAGGGATGATCACCCAGCTCGTGGCCACGGGCGAAGAGAGCGGCACGCTGCCGACCATGCTGGCCAAGGCCGCCACCTATTACGAGCAGCAGGTCGATCAGGCGGTGGCGACCCTGTCCTCACTCATCGAGCCCATCATGATCGTGGTGATGGGCGCCATCGCCGGGAGCGTGATCTTCGCCCTCTACCTGCCCATCTTCAGCATCGGGCAAGCGATGAGGGGTGGCCTCCGGTAGGGGGCGCCAACCGGCATGACACGTCCAAGATACAGTCCGCCCTACCGACTTTCGCTCCACCTCTACATCGTGTTTTCCCTCCTCATGGCTGTCTCGGCCGCCCTCAGCGGGCTCTTCCTGCTTTATCTGGCCCGTCCGTTCGTCAGCGTGCTCTCGAGCACGCAGACGCGAGAGCTCACTGTGCTCCTCTTTACCGGCTCCGCCGTGGCGGGGGCGCTCGCCGCCGTGGGGGGCCTCATCGTGGGTCTCAAGTTCGCCGGGCGCATCCAGGGCATTGTCGAAAAAGCCGATGCGCTGGCGCACCTCGACGGAGCTGGCCCTCGGCCTCCCGTGACCACCGTGCGTGACGAGCTGGGGGCGCTGGACGCCGCGGTCGGCCGGCTCACGCTGTCCATGGACCGCTTCATCCGCGACAGCGACATCCTCGCGCGGCTGCCCGAGGGCATGCTTCTCGTCGACCCCGCGGACGCCCTCGTCTCGTTCAACGCGACCGCCGAGACTCTCCTGGATCTCCCCCTCGAGCGTTTTCGGGGCGAGGCCATCCTCTCCGACGCGGGAGCTCTCCCGCTCTCGAGCGGCAATGCGCCGCTCGCCCGACTGCTCGAGGACGAGGCGGCCGGGATCGAGCCGGTGCACGATCACGAGGTGGCGGTGGTGACGGCCAAGGGGCAAGCCCTGCTCTTCGAGATCACCGCCCAGCGCCGGGACTGGGGACGGGCCGCCGCCGCGCAAGTGCTCGTCTTCCGGGACGTCTCGGAGAAGCGGCGCATTCGCGAGGAGATCTGGCGCGCCGATCAGCTCGCCTTCCTGGGGGGCATGGCCGCGCGCATCGCGCACGAGATCCGCACCCCGCTTGCCGCCATCCGCGGGCTCCTCGAGCTGCTCCAGGCCGATCTCCCGGCCGTCGATCAGCGGCGCCAGTACATCGATCGGGTGCTCGTGGGCGTGGATCGACAAAACCGGCTCGTGGAAAACCTGCTGACTCTCTCTCAACCCGAGCCCGAGATGTGGCAGGCGGTGGCCCTGCCCGAAGCGCTCGACGAGCTGGTGGCCGCGCGTCCGCGCGATGGGCGTCTCAACGTCGAGCGCTGCGACGCCGATGCCGTGCCGCCGGTCTGGGGCGATCCATTCCGGCTCGCCGAAGTGTTCACGAACCTGATCGACAATGCGCTGGAAGCCGCGCCGGCGGACGGCACGGTCCGCGTTCGCGTGGAATCGAATGGAGGCGAGCACGTTCGCGTGGTGGTGGAGAACTCCGGCGCGGGCATTCCCGCGGAGATCCAGGAGCGCATCTTCCACCCGTTTTTCACCACCAAACCGCGGGGCACAGGACTGGGGCTCCCCATCGCGAGGCAAATCATCGAGGCTCATCATGGCCGGCTGCACGTGGAAAGCGACGGTGTCTCGGAGACGGCCTTTGTCGTCGAGCTTCCCACCACCGCCCCCGTCTTGGCCGTGGGAGCGCGCCCATGAGCGAGCGCATCCTCATCACGGAAGACGACGAAGACCTCGCCTTCGTCATTCGCGAGGCCCTGACGCGGCAGGGCTACGAGGCGGACGTGGCGCCCACCGCCGGAGCGCTCCTCGACAAGCTCAAGGCCGGATCTTATGACCTGATCCTGCTCGACGTGCGCCTCCCGGACATGGACGGTCTCGACGCCATCCCGCGCTGCCGGGATCTCGCTCCGGAGACGCCCATCATCGTGATGACGGCGCACGGCACGCGGCAGATCGCCATGAACGCCATCACGCGCGGCGCCTACGACTTCTTCACCAAGCCTCTCAAGATGCCCGAGTTCCAGGTAGTGGTGTCGCGTGCCCTCGATCGCCGGCGGCTCCAGCAACAGGTCAAGGTCCTCCGCGAAGGGCAGGTGGCGGGCGGCTTCGAGGAGCTCATCGGCAAGAGCGAGAGCCTCAAGCGCGTGACGGACATGGCCAATCGCGCGGCGCCCACCGACCTCACCGTGCTCATCCACGGGGAGAGCGGCACGGGCAAGGAGCTCATGGCCCGAGCCATCCACCGGCTCAGCGCCCGGAAGGATGGCCCGTTCATTCCCGTCAACTGTGCCGCGATTCCCGAGGGGCTCCTGGAATCCGAGCTCTTCGGCCACGAGCGCGGGGCCTTCACGGGGGCGATTCGCGCGCGCCCCGGGCGCTTCGAGCTGGCGCGCGAGGGCACGCTCTTCCTCGACGAGATCGGCGACATGCCCGTGGCCATGCAGGCCAAGATCCTCCGCGTGTTGCAGGAGCGGCAGTTCGAGCGGGTGGGGGGCACGCGCTCCATCGGGGCCGACGTGCGCGTCATCGCCGCCACCCACCAGGACCTCGAGTCCCTGGCCGGGGAGGGGCGCTTTCGCTCCGACCTCTTCTACCGTCTGCAGGGGGTGCGGCTGGTGATGCCGCCCCTGCGCGAGCGCATCGACGACCTGCCCCTGCTCGTGACGCATCTCCTCGAGCGGGCGGCGCAGCGACTGTGGCGCCAGCCCGCCACCGTGTCCACGGAAGCGCTGCGCTGCCTCTGGACCTACCCGTGGCCCGGCAATATTCGCGAGCTCCAGCACGTGCTCGAGGGCGCCATGGTGCTCTCGGACGGCGTCATCCTGCCCGAGCATCTGCCCCCCGCCGTGCAGCGCGGGGCCAAGACTCCCGCGACGGGGGATCCCAGCGCGCCGGTGGTGACGGGCTCCCTCGACGAGGCGCTCGAGGAATGGGAGCGCCGGGCCATCCTCGACGCGCTCCAGAAGGCCCACGGCGTCCAGGCGCGCGCGGCCAGGATACTCGGCATCACCGAGCGCAGCCTCTGGTACCGGGTCAAGAAGCTCAAGATCCAGGTGCGCATGACCGGCGACAATCCAGACCTTCCATGAGCTCGCTCGCGGAGGCGGCGGCCGAGCTTATCGCGCGGATCACCCGCCTCGAGGGGCCGGTGGTGGCGGTCCTCGCTCGTCTTCTCGTGGTCTCGGTGGCGCTGGCCGCGGGCTTTCTCGCCTACCGCGCCCTCGGGCGCGTGATCGAGAGGCTGCTTCGCCGCGCCGAGGGCGCATCCGACGATCCGGGACGGGCCCAGCGGGCCCAGACCCTCGCTCCGCTCCTGAAGAACGTCGCCCTCTACGCGCTTTCCTTCACGGTGGCCATGGTGATCCTGCAGGAGATGGGTGTGGACATGCGCGCCATCCTCGTCTCGGCGGGCGTGTTGGGACTGGCCGTCGGCTTCGGCGCCCAGGCCCTCATCAAGGACGTGATCGCGGGGTTCTTCATCCTCTTCGAGGGCCTCGTGCGGGTGGGCGACGTCATCGAGGTGAGCGGACACACCGGCACCGTCGAGACCGTCGGCCTTCGCGTGACCACCATGCGCGTGGCCAACGGCGCTCTGCGCGTGGTTCCCAACGGCGAGCTGACGCAGTTCGCGAACTACAACCGCGGCTGGGCCCGCGCCATGGTGGACGTGGGGGTGACGTACGACACGGACGTGCGGCGCGCCCTGGATGCGCTCGAGCGCGCGGGACGCGAGTGGTCGGCGGAGGCCGGCCTCGCCCTCGAGCCTCCCCGGGCCCAAGGCATTATCCGTTTCGGCGAGTCGGAGGTGGGACTCCGCCTCGTGGTGAAAGTCGCGCCGGCGGCGCGCAACGATGCCGAGATCGAGCTGCGCCGGCGCATCAAGGAGGCCTTCGATCGCGACGGGCTCGAGCTGGCCGCGCCGCAGCGGGCCATTTACCTCAAACCACAGGCGGTGCGGACATGACTGTCGTGCGCAAGGCCGTCTTCCCGGCCGCGGGGCTGGGCACGCGCTTCCTGCCCGCGACCAAGGCTCAGCCCAAGGAGATGTTGCCCCTCGTCGACAAGCCCACTATCCAGTATGTGGTGGAGGAAGCCGTCGCCTCGGGCCTCGACGAAATCATCCTCGTCACCGGCCGCAACAAGCGCGCGATCGAGGATCACTTCGATGCCGCCTTCGAGCTCGAGTACTATCTACAAGATAGGGGCAAGACGGAGGAGCTGGCGCAGATCAGGACCATCTCCGAGCTCGCCACCGTGTCCTACGTCCGGCAGAAAGAGCCGCTCGGGCTCGGTCACGCCATTCTCTGTGCGCGGCCGCTGGTGGGCGACGAGCCCTTCGGTGTCTTCTTGGGCGACGACATCATCGTCTCGCGCGTGCCGTGCATGCGCCAGCTCCTCGACGTCTTCGAGCGTCACGACGGCCCCGTGCTCGCCGTCATGCGCATCCCCAAGGAAGAGATTGGCCGCTACGGCGTTATCAGGCCGCGCGGCCTCGGGGGGAATGTGTTCGAAGTGCTGGACCTGGTCGAGAAGCCCGACCCCAAGGATGCGCCGTCCGACCTCGCTATCATCGGCCGCTACATCCTCACCCCGGATCTCTTTCCGATCCTCGCCGAGACGATGCCCGACTCCCGCGGGGAGATCCAGCTCACCAACGGCCTCCGCACGCTTCGCGGCCGCCGGCCGATCTACGCCGTCGAGTTCGAGGGGCGCCGACACGACACGGGAGAAAAGCTCGGCTTCCTCAAGGCCACGGTGGAGATCGCGCTCTCGCGGCCGGATCTCGCCGATGCCTTTCGCGGATACCTGAAAACTCTCGATCTCTAGGCAGAACTTCTTGTGGGGCGGCAACTTGCGCCTCGTTCCCAGTGGTCCGGCGATTGACTTCCCCTGGTGATTCTGGGACAATCCGCCCACTTGAGAGCATGCAGTTTCGGCTCTCCACCAGCATGGCGAATCAGCCAAAGCGCATCTTCCATACGGCATCCGAACCCGAGATCAAAGCGGGTCAGATATCGGATGTCTACTTCCAGCGAACCATCCAGATCCTGAAGGCCAAGGGCCTCACCAAGCGCGTCAAGGCGGAGATCCGGCTCAAGAGCTTCCCGCAGGCGGATTGGAGCTTCGGAATCCTCGCGGGCATCGAGGAGGCGGCGGGGCTACTCGAGGGGCTGCCCGTCGATGTGTGGGCCATGGACGAGGGCACGGTCTTCGGCCCCCACGAGCCGGTGCTCGTCATCGAGGGCACCTACGTCGAGTGGGCCGAGTACGAGACGGCGCTCCTGGGTCTTCTCTGCCAGGCCTCCGGCATCGCCACCAAGGCCGCTCGTTGCAAGCGGGCCGCCGGGGAGCGCGCGGTCATTTCCTTCGGGGCGAGGCGGATGCATCCGGCTCTCGCCCCCATGATCGAGCGCAACGCCTTCGTGGGCGGCTGCGACGGCGTAGCGGTGACCAAGGCCGCCGAGCTCATCGACGCCGATCCCACGGGCACCATCCCCCATGCCCTCGTGTTGATGTTCGGCGACACGGTGGAGGCGCTCCAGGCCTTTCACGAGGTGATCGATCCCAAGGTCAGGCGCGTGGCCCTCATCGACACCCTCCAGGACGAGAAGTTCGAAGCGATCCGCGTGGCCCAAGCCCTCGGCAAGGATCTCTACGCCGTGCGGCTCGATACGCCGTCGTCGCGTCGTGGCGATTTCTTCCGCATCCTCGAAGAGGTGCGCTGGGAGCTCGACATCCGCGGCTTCGAGCACGTCAAGATCTTCGCCTCCGGTGGTATCGATGAGTACGAGATTCTCAAGCTCAATTCGCTCGTGGACGGCTACGGGGTGGGCACGTCCATCGCCAACGCCCCCGTGCTCTCCTTCGCTCTCGACATCATGGAGATCGAGGGCAAGCCCATGGCCAAGCGCGGCAAGCGGTCCGGAGCGAAGCAGGTGTGGAGGCTCCCCGGCACCCTCGACAATGTCGTGCTCGCGGCGGGGAAGCCCACGCCCGTGGACGCCCAGGGCCGCCCCGCGGAAGCGCTGCTCAAGCCCTTGATCAAGGGCGGGAAGATCATCCGTGACCTCCCCCCGCCGCGGACGCTGCGCGACTACGTCATCGAGCAAATGGCGCGCATCGAGCTGGCTTCCGCACGCGAGCGCGGGCTCCGCGGCGACTACTAGGTCATGGGATGGGCGTGCTCGACGAGATCGTCGCGAACAAGCGGGAAGAACTCCAGCGGCTCCGCGGGGACACGCCACAAGCGCAGCTAGAATCGGCGTGCCGCGGGCTCGCCCCCGCCCTTCCGTTCGAAGCCGCGCTGCGGCCGTCCGGACCGGCGCGCGTCCGGCTCATCGCCGAGGTCAAGAAGGCTTCTCCCTCCCGGGGCACCCTCAACGCCGCCCTCGATCCCGTGGCGCAGGCCCGCCTCTATGCCGGTTCGGGAGCAGCGGCCATCTCCGTCCTCACGGACCAGAAGTACTTTCGCGGCGCCCTCGAGGATCTGGTCGCCGTGCGCGCGGCCGTGGATGTCCCGCTGCTCCGCAAGGAATTCATCCTCGAGGAGTATCAGCTCTGGGAGTCGCGCGTGGCGGGCGCCGACGCCGTGCTCCTCATCGTGGCCGCCCTCGACGGCGGGCAGCTCCGCGATCTGCACGACGCGGCGAAGGGTATTGGGCTGGCCACCCTCGTCGAGGTGCATACCGCGGCCGAGCTGGAGCGGGCGGTGGCCCTGGGCGCGCCGGTCATCGGCGTCAACAACCGGAATCTCCAGACGCTCGAGACGAGCCTCACGCCGTCCCTCGCTCTGCTCCCCCGTATCCCTCGCGCGCACACGGCGGTGAGCGAGAGCGGCATCTTCACCCGGACCGACGTCGAGTCAGTCGTCCAGGCGGGAGCGCGCGCCGTCCTCGTCGGCGAAGGACTGGTGCGCGCCCAGGACGTGCCCGCCAAGGTTCGGGAGCTGGCCCTCCTCGCGTGATCAGGGTCAAGATCTGCGGCATCACGAGCATCGAGGACGCGCGCTGCGCCGTCGACGCAGGCGCGGACGCTCTCGGCTTCATCTTCGTCGAGCAAACCCCGCGCTATGTGGAGCCTCGGGCCGCCGCCACCATCATTGCCCAGCTCCCGCCCTTCGTGACGGCGGTGGGCATCTTCTGGGATCATGCCCCCGCTCATGTGAAGGCGGTGGCCGCGGAGGCCCGGCTGGGCGCGCTACAGTTCCATGGTGAGGAAAAGCCGGAAGACCTCGCGGCCTACGATTTGCCGGTGATCAAGACCATCAAGCTCCCGCCCGCCTCGACGATCGAAGGCCTGCCGGAGTACCGGGTGAGTGAAGGATTCCGGGTGCTGTCGTTCAGCAAGGTGGCCGCGGCGGTGCTCCTCGATACAGCGGTGCGGTGGAGCGAGGGCGAGACCCGCGAGCCTTTCGAATGGTGCCACGCCGCCCGCATCGTGGCCACCTACAGGGATCGGCCGAGGCCGAAGGTGATTCTCTCGGGCGGGCTCACCCCGGAGAACGTGGCCCAGGCGGTGGCCATGGTGAAGCCGTATGCGGTGGACGTGAACTCCGGAGTCGAGGCGCGTCCCGGCACCAAGGATCCCGACAAGGTGCGGCGCTTCATGGCCGCCGCCCGGTCGATCTCCACATGACGTCCCGGGCCCCCGCGCCCGCCAGCCTGCCCGACGCGTCCGGGCATTTCGGTCGCTTCGGGGGACGCTATGTTCCCGAGACGCTGATGGAGCCGCTCGTCGAGCTGGATAAGGCATACAAGGCGGCCATGAAAGACGCGCGCTTCCGTGGTCGCCTGCGCGAGCTCCTGACGACCTACGCGGGCCGCCCCACGCCCCTCTACTTCGCCGAGCGGCTCACCAGGCATTGCGGCGGCGCCCGGATCTACTTGAAGCGCGAAGACCTCTGTCACACCGGCGCGCACAAGATCAACAATGTGCTGGGGCAGGCCCTCCTCGCGCAGCGCATGGGCAAGCACCGGATCATCGCGGAGACGGGGGCGGGTCAGCACGGCGTTGCCTCCGCGACGGCGGCCGCCCTCCTCGGCCTCGAGTGCCAGGTCTACATGGGGAGCGTGGACATCGCGCGACAGGCCCTCAACGTCTTCCGGATGAAGCTGCTCGGCGCCGCCGTCGTTCCCGTGGAGAGCGGCTCCAAGACGCTGAAGGACGCCGTCAACGAGGCGTTGCGCGACTGGGTCACCAACGTACGGACGACCTACTATCTTCTGGGCTCCGCCTTGGGCCCGCATCCTTATCCCATGATGGTCCGCGATTTCCACCGGGTCATCGGGGAGGAGGCGCGGGCGCAGATGCGAAAGCTCGGAGGAAAGCTGCCCGACGTCATCGTGGCCTGCGTGGGCGGCGGATCCAACGCCATCGGTCTCTTCTGGCCATTCATCAAGGATCGCCGGGTGCGGATCGTGGGCGTCGAGCCGGGCGGACACGGCGTTTCCACCGGTCGCCACGGGGCGTCCCTCGGAGCGGGGGCGGTCGGGGTGCTCCACGGCAGCATGAGCTACGTGCTCCAGAACGACGACGGGCAGATCGCCGAGGCGCATTCGATCTCCGCGGGACTCGACTATCCCGGTTCCGGACCCGAGCACGCGTACTACAAGGAGCGGGGGCGGTTCGAATACGAGTCGGTGACGGACGCGGAAGCGCTCGCCGCCTTCCAGACCCTGACCAAGCTCGAAGGCATCATGCCCGCGCTCGAGTCCGCTCACGCCGTGGCATGGGTGCTGCGCAAGGCGCCGGCCATGCCGAAGAGCCGGAGCATCGTGGTGGGCTTGTCCGGGCGGGGAGACAAGGACGTGCACACCGTCGAGACCGCCTTGGCATCGGGAAACGGCCATGGTAGCCCGGCGGCATCCGTGGGAGTAGGAGGCCGGCGTTGACGGCCCCCGGACGCCTCGCCGCCACGTTCGCGGCGCTTCGGCAGCGGGGCGAGCGCGCTCTCGTGCCGTACTTCACGGCGGGCGATCCCTCGCTCGCGGACACGGGCAAGCTCGTGCTGGAGGCCGGGCGACGCGGTGCCGACATCGTCGAGCTGGGCGTGCCGTTCTCGGATCCGCTCGCCGACGGCCCCGTCATCCAGCGCGCGACGCAGCGGGCGCTCGCGGCCGGCGTGACCTTGCCCCGCGTGCTCGAGCTCGCGCGCGAGCTGCGCGCGGAGAGCGCCGTGCCCCTGGTCTTCCTCACCTACTACAACCCGCTCCTCGCCTTCGGACTCAAGGCCTTCTGTCTCACCGCGGTGGAATGCGGGGTGGACGGTGTCATCGTGGCGGACCTGCCGCCCGAGGAGTCTGGTCCGCTGCGCTCGCTCGCCGAGCCGGCGGGGCTCGACCTGATTCACCTGGTCGCGCCGACCTCCACCCCCGAGCGCATGCGCAAGATCGCGAGGGCGAGCAGCGGCTTCCTCTACATGGTGTCGCTCACCGGGGTGACGGGCGCCCGCTCCGAGCTGCCCGCGGAGCTGACCCAGCACCTGCGCACCCTTCGCGGGATCACGACCAAGCCCATTTGCGTCGGCTTCGGCATCGGCACGCCCGCCCAGGCCCGGGCGGTGGGCCAGGTCGCCGACGGCGTCATCGTGGGATCTGCCATCGTCCAGCTCGTCGAGAAGCATGCCAGCTCTTCGGAGCTCGTGGCCCGGGTGGGCGATTTCATCGCCTCGCTCAAGGAGCCGCTCCGTCACGCCCGGTCGGGGACGGTGACCTAGCGCATGACCGCGTGGTTCTGGAAGGGCAAGGGAGAAGGGGCGGGGGAGGACCGGCCCAAGAAGGTCAATATCGCCGAGGGTCTCTGGGTCAAGTGCGACTCTTGCAAGGAAATCGTCTACCGCGCCGAGGTCGATCGGGCCGGGCGCGTCTGCCCGAAGTGCCGCTATCCCTTCCGAATCAGCGCGCGCGAGCGCATCGCCTCCATCGTGGACGAAGGCTCCTTCGAGGAGCGTGAGGCCGGGCTCACTTCCAAGGATCCCCTCGGCTTCAAGGACACCAAGCGATACACGGATCGCGTCAAGGCCGCGCGCAGCAAGACCGGCCTCGAGGAAGCGGTGGTCACGGGCGTGGCGCGCATCGGTGGCCATCCCGTGGCCCTCGCCGTCTTCGAGTTCGCGTTCCTCGGCGGCAGCATGGCTTCGGTCGTCGGCGAGAAGATCACGCGGGCCATCGAGCTGGCCATCCAGAAGCGCATGCCGCTCCTCATCGTCTCCGCCTCGGGGGGAGCGCGCATGCAGGAGGGTATTCTCTCCCTCATGCAGATGGCGAAGACGTCCGCCGCTCTCAAGCGGCTGGCCGACGAGCGGCTGCCTTTCATCTCGCTTCTCACCGATCCGACCACGGGCGGCGTCACGGCGAGCTTCGCCATGCTGGGTGACCTGGTTCTGGCCGAGCCACGTGCCCTCATCGGCTTCGCG
>WNFO01000990.1_pt1 | contig 24740 bp, 21 predicted proteins | sample 5400251 | NCBI WGS metagenome assembly WNFO01 (sample SAMN13153354, study PRJNA577476) | soil metagenome | isolation source: 100 cm saprolite under Madrone tree | place: USA:California | collected 2016-06-14
CGCACCAGGAAAAAAGCTGTGAGAACCCACGCGAAGTAATCGAAGGACATGTACTGCATCAGCGCGCCGGCCCCGAGGGAGAAGGGAATCGAAGCGCAAGCGGCGACGATCTGGGCTGCGCGTCTGCCGCCCATATCTTTGGCCATGCAACCCGTCAGCACGACGCTGATGGCTTGCACGAGCGCGGAGAAGAATCGGAAGCCGACCAGCGAAGTGCCAAATAAAGCCAGCGCCAAGCGGCCGAAGAATGGAGTGAGCGGCGGGTAGGCAACGTAACCCCAGGCCAGGTGCCGCCCGTCTTCCAGAATGGCCAGTTCGTCGCGGTTGAATCCGTAGCGTCCGGCAGCGAGCATGTGAACCAAAAGTGTTCCCGCCGCAATGGACACGAGAAGCGCAAAATCATTTCGATCGCGCGAAGAAAATTTCGCAGTTCGACCCTCGTTGGGAGGTGCCAGGTTTTCGCGCCCTGCGATAGGTTCGATTTTCGACGCCACGGAAACCTCAAAAAGCAGCGCCATGATAGCAGAAGGAAGATGTTCACGACGCTCCAACAGGGCTTTTGGTGAGGACTAAAAGAAAAAATGCCACGGGAGAATCCCGTGGCAAGGAATGCGCTCAGTTGGAAAACTAGCGGTTGCCAGATTTGCCCTTGTCTTCGAGCGACTTGAACAAATCTTCGGTGCCGACGACCTGGCCGTTGAGCGTGCCGGGAATCAGCGTGTCGCGCTCGATATCGCCCTTTTTTGCGCCGGCGATGGTGACGCTGTTGACCTGCAAGGTGCGGCCAAGGGCGCGCTCGTAATTCGCTTTGGCTTCGGCGAGATTGGCGAGGGCGCGGAGCTCGGTGCCCTGCGCGGTGATCAGGTCGCGCTGGGTCAGGATCACGTTGTAGACGGTGGAAGCGCCAAGGCGATACTTTTTGTCCTCGGCGTCAAACGTCTGTTGTTGCAGCTCGCGGGCCTTGCTGGCGGCCTGCACCTGCGCGCGGCCTTGTTCAAGAGCGATGGAAGTGTTGCGGACGTCGAGCACGGCGCTGTTCTTGATCTGTTGCATCTGAGCTTCCAGTTGCCGCTGGGTGAGTTGCGCGTGGACGCTGTCCGCCTGCGCCGAACGGTTGCGCAGCGGCAGCGTGACGTTTAGGCCGACGGTATAGTTCGGAAAGCGGTTGTGGAATACCTGGCTAAGGCTATCGGAGAGTCCCGTCTTGTTTACACCTGTGACTGTGGTGGTGGCGGTCGGCACGAATACCGGGATGGGAACGTTGCTAGAGTTCAGCACGGTCACCGGATTTCCGTTCGCGTCCACAACCTGGGGGCCAGCGGCGGCGGCCGAAGCGAAGGCCAGCGAATTGCCGGCCAGGCCCGTGCTGGTGAAGGTGCCGGTAAGCGTGGCCAGCGGCAGCAGCGCGTTCTTTGTGGCCTTTACGTCGATTTCGCCGTTCCTCACATTCAGGATCTGTTCCTGCACGTCCGGCCGATTCACAAACGCTTCCTTTACCGCATCGGCGAAAGGCGCGAGCTGAATGGATTGCGGGGCATCGGGCTTGTCGGTCGGGATGATCTCCACGTCAATCAGATCGGACGCGGTGGGGTCCTTGGAGATGAAGTTTTTCAGCACCAGTTCATCCTGGAGCTGCGTGGTCTGCGCGACGATCAGGTTCTGCGTGTTGGTGGCCAACTCGGACTCTGCGCGGGTAACGTCGAGCGGGGCCATGGTGCCGATCTCGAGTTGCTTCTTGTTGTCGTTGTAAAGTTTCTGGGAAACGGTGACGGCCTGCTGCTGCACCTGCACGTTTTGACGCGCGTATACCAACTCCCAATAAGCGGTGATGGTGTTGGTTACGGTGGTGATGGCCTGCTGTGCGAAGGCGAGATCCGCGATTTTGCGATTGTTCTCAGCAATCAGGATATTCCGGCGGGTGATGTCGCGTCCGACTCCCTGCAGAAGTTGCTGGGCGAAACTGATGCCGATGGTGGATTGTACGGATGGATCGAAGAGGTTGAACGTGGAAGTTGAAGACGAGCGCGTGTTGTCCCAGAAAACATTGAGCGTGGTGCCGGTGGAAAAGCCCTGCGAGAACGCGGTGTTGTAAGTGTTCTGGTGGACACCCAGCGCAGCGATTCCGTTGGTGCCGGTGCCGGCGCCGGAGGTGAGGGGGTTGTTTACGGGGATCAGGGCGCTGGTGATGGAAATGCTTTGCGTGAGGTAGGGATCGAAAATCAGGGAGGGCAGGTTCGCCGTCGAGCCGGCAGACAAGCTGTTGGGGACCCCATAGCCGAAGCCGCCGGCTTTCGTCTTGAGGATGCTGGTATCGGCCATCCATGGGTTGTAGCGCTGGACGACGATGTCCATGCTGTTCTCAAGCGCGAGGGCGATGGCGTCCTGCAAGCTGAGATTCATCTTACCCGACTGGATCAACTGTTCGAGGCGCGGCGAGTTGCTGAGCGCGCCCGGATTGACATACCAGGTCTTGTAGGGAGCCGTAATGTTTGGCCAGGGCCCGGGAGAGTTCGTGTAGTGAGCTTTATTCAAGCCCAGGGAAATGGGCACGCCACCTTGCAGACTAGCCTGCTTCTGCGGCGGAGGTGCGGCATCCTGGGCGAGCACCGGAGAGGCGGGTGCTCCCGCGAGAATGCCTGCCAGAACAGCCGAAAGCAGGGACTTCAGGGACAGCTTCTTCATAAGATTTCCTCACCTCTGGAATAGTGGCAATGCTGAACTCTTGGCAAACCAACCCGTTACAAGGCTTCTCTCTTTAAAACGATGCAAGAGGGCAATTTGTTTCATCCGGGATGCAGCTTGGAGAAGCGTCCAACGTGCACGCTTACCGGCCGGGGCGCTGGCTTCGAAGTCTAACAGGGGCCCTCATTCCTTGACAACGCGTTGCATGGAGGCTAGGCTGCTGACATTTCGACGTTTAGGAGCCTCCGCGGTTAGCGGGCCTATGTTTACGCGCGAAGAGCTTTTGAAGCTGTTTGAGAAGGCGGGAGCGGTCCGCCATGGTCATTTTGAGTTGTCGAGCGGCCTCCACAGCGGCACCTACGCGCAGTGTGCGCTTGTTTTGCAGTATCCGCGATTTGCGGAAAAGCTGGGGCAAGCGCTGGCTGCTTTGTTTTCGGATGCGAGAATCGATGCAGTTGTCTCCCCAGCGCTGGGTGGGGTAATTATTGGGCAAGAGGTGGCGCGGGCGCTGCCTGCGCACGGTGATGCGCTCGGCGGCGGCGTGCCTGCGATGTTTGTGGAGCGCGATGGCAGGACGATGTGCCTGCGAAGGGGATTTTCGCTTAAGCCGGATACACATGTATTGGTGGTTGAGGATGTCTGGACAACGGGTGGCTCGACGCAGGAAGCGATCAGCGTTGTGGAAGAGGCGGGCGGGCGCGTAGTGGCGGCGGGTGCGTTAATTGACCGCAGCGGCGGCAAGATTGAATTTCCTGTGGAATCGAACGCGCTGATTGAATTGTTGATAGAAAGTTATGAGCCGGATGATTGCCCTCTCTGCCGGCAAGGCACCGTGGCTGTGAAGCCGGGAAGCCGGTTTGCGCGGTCCGCCTCCTAGAATCGGCGCCCCAATTCCTGCATGCGTAATTTCAAACTCACGATTGCCTACGACGGCACCGATTTTCATGGCTGGCAGATTCAGAAGAGTAAGCCGACCGTCCAGGGTGAAATTGTTTCGGTGTTGCGGCGCCTGACTCAGGAGGATACGCAACTGCTTGGCGCAGGCCGCACGGATGCAGGTGTGCATGCGTTGGGGCAGGTTGGCAGCTTTCGCACGCAATCGGCGCTCTCGGCGCTGGAGTTCCATCGGGCGATGAATGCTTTGTTGCCTCCCACGATTCGGATTGTGGCGGTGGAGGAGACCGGGCCGGATTTCAGTGCGCGCTGGTCGGCGAAAGGGAAGATTTACCGTTACCGGATCTATCGTGGGAAAGTGGTGCCGCCACTGCTGTGGCGTTATGTGCTGCACTATCCGTTTCCGCTGGATGAAGAGGCGATGAAGGACGCGGCGGCGCGATTCGTGGGCACGCACGATTTCACTTCGTTCGCGGCTTCGACAGGTTCGGAAGACGACGACAAAGAGCGCAATATGCAGCGCGAGATTTTTTCGACGGAACTCCGTCGCACGGAAGACGGGGAGGAACTCTGGTTCACCGTGCACGGCAGGTCTTTCTTGCGATATATGGTGCGCAAGATGGTGGGGACGCTGCTCGAAGTCGGCCGGGGAAAGCTAATGCCGGCGGACATTGACAGGCTGTATGAGTTGAAGGACCGCTCGAAATCCGGGCCCACCGTGCCGCCGCAGGGGTTGTTCATGGTGACGGTGGATCACGATATGCCGTATCGGGTGAGCTAAATTCAACCGACCGGGCTTAATTTGGAGTGCGGGAGCAACGCTCCCGCTTTTGCGATGTAAACACAATCTCCCAATTTGATTTCGGAGATAACTTGGCATCCGCAAAAGCGGCGGCAGAGCCGCCGCACTCCAAAAAAGAGAAGCGCACGCCTCGGAAGGACGGGCCCTACACAAGCAAGATTCAGCAGGGTAGAATCAAGCCCATGGCTGTAACTTCTCCGCTGTTGGATATATTGCCTTCGATTGATCCCGCGACCGGCAAGGTTTTGCAATCGTATGAACGGACCTCGCCGATGGCTGTGCCGCAGCTTCTCTCGAAGGCTCGCGAGGCGCAGCAGCGCTGGGCGAAGCGGCCCGTAGAAGAGCGTTGTGCGCAGGTCGCGGTTTTAAAGACAAAAATACTTGAAGCGCGCGATGTTCTCACCGACGCGGTTGTGCGCGAATCGGGCAAACCTCGGGCCGAGGCCAAGTTTGCCGATGTGTTCGTCTCGCTTGACTCCGCGAATTATTTCGCGAGACACGGGGCGTCTCTGCTGAAGCCTGAAACGGTGGCGCATCACAGCCTGGCTGCGAAAGCCAAATCGGGAAAACTTTTCTATGAGCCGCTCGGAGTGGTGGCCATCATCAGTTCCTGGAACTACCCGCTGGCTATTCCCATGGGCCAAATTATCGCTGCCGTTACTGCGGGCAATGCGGTGCTCTGCAAGACCAGCGACTTCACGCCGGAATGCGGCGAATTGATTGGCAAGCTTTTTCGGGATGCAGGATTTCCGGCGGACCTCGTCACGATTGTGCAGGGCGGCGGCGAAGTGGGCCAGGCACTGATTGATGCGCGTCCGGATAAAGTGTTTTTCACGGGCAGTGTTTTTACCGGCCGTCACGTTGCGGAAGCCTGTGCGCCGCTGTTGATTCCGAGCGTGTTGGAACTTGGCGGAAAAGACGCGATGTTGGTTTTGGGCGACGCGGACGTTGAGGTTGCATCGAGCGCCGCGGTCTGGGGCAGTTACACGAATTGCGGCCAGGTGTGCCTCTCGGTTGAGCGGCTTTTCGTGGAGCAATCGATCAGCGAAGTGTTCATGCAGAAATGCGTGGAGAAGACGCAGAAGCTGCGCCTGGGTTCCGGCAACGATCCGAATACGGAAATCGGCCCGTTGATTCGCCCGCAGCATGTGCAGCGGATGAGCGACCTTCTGGCGGATGCGGTGCAGCGCGGTGCGCAGGTTTTGTGCGGCGGGCGGCCCCGGCCAGACCTGGGGCCAAACTTTTTTGAGCCGACGGTGGTCACCGGCGTGGATTCATCCATGAAATTATTTCAGGATGAAACGTTCGGGCCGATCATGGCGATTCGGGTGGTTCGCAACGCGGAGGAAGCTATCGCGCTGGCCAATGATTCCGAGTTTGCGCTGTCTGCCAGCGTGTGGACCGGCGATCTGGAAGGTGGGAAACGAATTGCGCGGCGGTTGCGTGCCGGCACGGTGATGGTGAACGACCTTATCAGTGGATTTGCCATCGCCGAGGCGCCTCACGGCGGGTGCGGTTTAAGCGGCTGGGGACGCACGCATGGCAAAGCCGGTTTTCAGGAAATGGTGCATCTAAAATATGTAGATGTGGACCGGCTGCCGCGGATGGAGAAGCCGTGGTGGTATCGCTACGGCGGGGATTTGGAAAAGGCGGCCGATGCGTTTCTGAGTTTTGAGTTTGCCGGTGGCCTCTTTGCGCGGTTGCGTCATGGGCGAGCGGCGATGAAGACGATGTTTCGTGACCACGGTTTGAAGTAGACGTATAGGAGCGGGCGTTGGCGGACGAAACTCCAGTAGCGGCGCAAGCGAACGCCGCGCCCAAAATCAAGACGCGCAAGCCGAAGCAGCGCGCTTGCGACGAGCGAAACGAAAAGGGCAAGCTCTGCGCGGGACATTTGAAGCGCTGGTACGATCTGACGCCGGAAGTCGAGGCGATGGTGGGGAAGGGCGCGGAGATTTATCGTTGCGAGTTCTGCAAGATTTTGTTTCGGCCCGACCCCAAGCAGCAGCCGAACAGCTACACACTTCGATATTGAGGCGCGCAGGGAGACCTCTCAACAGTGAACCATAACGAATGGATCCACGACTGGAATTCAGTTGGGCCGATGAGCATCGCGCCTGGCACGCGGGTGTTGCTGAACGACGAGACGCTGCGTGATGGGCTGCAGAATCCCTCCATTCAAGATCCGACGGTCGAAGAGAAAATTGAAATTCTGCATTTGATGGAATCGATGCAGATTGATTCGGTGAATATCGGGCTGCCCGGCGCCGGCCCGCGCGCGTTGCAGCACACGGAGGCGCTGGCGCGTGAGATCGCCACGAATCGGATGCGCATCCGTCCGAACTGCGCGGCGCGAACCATCGAGGCCGATATTCGGCCGATCGCGGAGATTTCGCAACGCGTTGGCATCGCCATTGAAGCGGCGACATTTCTTGGCTCCAGTCCGATTCGCCGTCTGGTGGAAGACTGGACTGTGGATCATCTGGAACGCACAACGGAAACGGCGGTCAAGTTTGCCGTCGCGCAAGGGCTGCCATGCATGTACGTCACGGAAGACACCGTGCGGACGGATCCAGCGACCGTGAAGCGGCTGTATACGACGGCGATTCGCTGCGGGGCTCGCGCTATCGTGCTGTGCGATACCGTCGGCCACGCGACGCCCCAGGGCGCGTATAACCTGGTGAAATTTGTGATGGAAAATGTCGTGAAGCCGAGCGGGGAAAAGATTCGCGTGGACTGGCACGGGCATCGGGACCGCGGCCTCGACATTGCCAACTCGCTGGCGGCCGTCGCGGCGGGCGCGGATCAGGTTCACGGCGTAGCGCTGTCGCTTGGCGAACGCGTTGGCAACACGCCGATGGAACTTTTGCTGGTGAATCTCCGCCTGATGGGACTGATTGAAAACGACCTAAGCTCGCTGCGGGCGTATTGCGAAAAAGTCGCGAGGGCGACGCACACTGTCATCCCGCCAAACTATCCCGTCTTCGGCAAGGATGCATTCCGCACGGCCACGGGAGTTCACGCGGCCGCGATCATCAAGGCGCTGCGCACCGGCGATCGCGATCTGGCCGACGCGGTTTACAGCGGCGTCCCCGCGCATCTCTTCGGTCTAGAACAGGTCGTCGAGATCGGCCCGCTGAGCGGCAAATCCAACGTCCTCTACTGGCTCTCGCGCCACAACATCCCGGCCACCGACGAAGTGGTCAATCGCATCTTCGACGCCGCCAAGCAATCTTCGCGCGTGCTGACCGAGCAGGAATTGCTGGCTCTCTGCCCCTCTTCCAGCACTCCGGCATAATTTTCGCCCGCTAGCGAAGATTCGAAAGTCTAACTGCGGATCACTTTCCGTTTAGCTGGGCGGTGCAAAACATCAGGGGATCGCTTCGCGCACACAGCGGAACCCGACCACGATGCTCCGCACGTTGGGCTTGAGCATGTAACGAGAGGAAACGCGCGCGTGCCCCCTGACGACTCCGCGCCATGAACCGCCGCGCGCAAGGCGGTACTCGCCGTTGTCTGGTCCCTTTGGGTCAGGTTCCGGACTGTGGCTGTAATAGGTAATCGAGTACCAGTCTTGCACCCACTCCCAGACGTTCCCTAGGACGTCATACAATCCAAATCCATTCGGCTTTTTCTCACCTACGGGATGGGTCTTACCGCCGGAATTGTCCCGTGACCAGGCAACTTCAACCAACGGTCCGTAGCGGCAGGTAGCATCTCCCGCGCGTGCCGCGTACTCCCATTCCGCCTCGGTCGGAAGGCGATAATGGTAGCCGTCCCGCTTGCTGTTCATTGCCCCACAAAACTTCTGCACGTCATCCCAGCTCACGCCCTCGACCGGGAGATTCGGGCCTTGGGTATAGCTCGGATTGGCAGTCGTCACCGCTTCGTACTGTGCCTGCGTCACCTGGTATTTGCCTATCTCAAAGGGCCGGGTCATCCGTACTCGGTGAGACGGCTTTTCATCGGATTGGCATTCAGTATCTCCTGCTGAACAGCCCATCATGAAACTCCCCGCCGGAATGCTCACGAACTGCATGGCACCTGACCTTTTCTTCGCTGGCGGTTGTAAACGTCGTGCCTGCGAGAAACACTTTTCAACTTTTAACCGGGATTTCCGTTTGAGGTTTCCTTGGCGCGAAGCCTAGCCCTCCTGCCCCGTCGTGTCAACCGGAAATCGGAAACTGACCCGCTGCCGAAAGCCTTCTCGATTTGTGATTCTTCACGCTAAAATGGCGGCGTGGATTATTCCGCGTCCCCGATTCTCTCTTGCAAGTCGAGTTGGCCCGCGCTACTGGCAATTGGTACAGTGAAACGCGTTGCTGTTTGCGCTATTCTTTTCGCTATGCCGATTCGCTCCTCCGCGCTCCCGCAGTCCGCAAACCCGCTCACTTCGTTTTCCCTTGCGGAGCAGCCACAGGTGCGCGCGGCGATGGACTGGTTTGCCAAGAATCTGAAATGGATCAACGACCTGCAATCCGCGCTGACGGAAATTCCCGCTCCATCATTCCAGGAAGAAAAGCGGGCCGCGTCCGTGAAGGCGGTATTTGCCGCGGAAGGGTTGCCGGCGCAAACCGATAAGCTTGGCAATGTGATTGCAGAACTGCGCGGCGCGAACGATAAAGAGTGCATCCTGATTGCGGCGCATCTCGATACGGTTTTTCCCGCGGACACGAACGTGAAAGTGCAACGCGAGGGCGATCGTCTGCTCGCGCCAGGGATTTCCGATAATGGCACCGGTCTCGCCGCGATTGTGGCGATCGCGCGGGCGCTTCAGGCGGCTAAACTTCGGCCGCAGCGCACGATTCTGTTTGCCGCGAACGTTGGCGAAGAGGGCGAAGGGAATTTGCGCGGCATGCGCGCGCTGATTGACGCATACCGGACGAAGCTGCGCGCGGTGATCGTCCTTGATGGCTCCGGCACGGATCACGTCACCACGAAGGCCCTGGCGTCGCGGCGACTGGAAGTGACCATCACGGGTCCGGGCGGCCACAGCTGGTCTGATTTCGGGATGGTGAATCCCATCAACGCGCTGGTGCGCGGCTCGGTGCGCTTCATTAATACAAAGATTCCTGTGTCGCCGCGGACCACGTTTAATCTCGGGCAAGTGGAGGGCGGCACTTCCGTCAATTCGATTCCTCACGAAGCAAAACTGAAAGTGGATCTGCGGTCAGAGAGCGAAGACGAACTGGTGCGGCTGGAATCGGCGCTGCGCGATTGCATCGCCACCGGCGTGAAGGACGAGACGGACAACGCGCGCGACCGCAGCAAAGGCAAGCTGGAGTGGAAAGTGGAGATGATCGGCCGCCGTCCGGGAGGGGAATTAACCGCCGACTCCGCGTTGCTGGCTTCGCTGCGTGCCGCGGACGATTACCTGGGAAACCAGTCGAGAATCGAGCGCTCTTCCACCGATGCGAATATCCCGTTGTCCTTGGGCATTGAAGCAATCGCGATCGGCGCGGGCGGCAACGGCGGCGGTGCGCATTCTTTGCAGGAATGGTATGAACCGGCCGGACGTGAACTTGGCCTGCAGCGCGCTTTGCTGACCTTGCTTGGCGTTGCCGGTGTCGCGCCGGAAAAGGCACGATGACCACGCGCCGCTGGCAACACCTGCTTTTTTCACTGGGAATCGCTGCTCTTTGTTTTTTTGCTTTTTCTGTGCCACGCCCTGCGTTTCCGCAGGCGAGCGACCCGGCTCACAAGACAACGTATTACCTGCACGGGCGGATTTATACCAACGATCCGAAGCAGCCCTGGGCCTCCGCGATGGCCGTGCGCGACGAAAAGATTTTCTGCATCGGCTCCATCGAGCACATTTTGCTGGACTGCGGCGGCTCCAAACCCGAAGCGGAGATCGTCCAGCTGAAAGGCCGCTTCGTGATGCCGGGATTCAACGACGCGCACACGCATCTGGGCGGCGCGGGCCGCGACAAGCTGACGCTGGATTTGAAAGGCACGGACTCCCTCTCCGAGCTTCAACAACGCGTGCGAGCCGCCGTTTCACAACACAAGGCCGGAGAGTGGGTCGTTGGCAGCGGCTGGGACCAGACGCGCTGGCCCGAAAAAATATTTCCGAAACGCCAGGACCTCGACGAAGTGTCGCCCAACAATCCCGTTTTCCTGGTGCACATATCCGGGCACGTTGCGGTCGCGAACTCCCTCGCCTTGAAGCACACCGAAATTACGCCGGATACGAAGAATCCCACGGGCGGCGAAATCGAACGCGACGCCGAGGGAAATCCCACGGGCATGTTCAAGGAAGGCTCGGCGATGGAGTTCGTGGTGCAGAAAATTCCGGAGCCGACCGAAGAGGCGCGCCGCCATGGCATTGAACTTGTACTTCAGGAATTGGCGCGCAACGGCGTGACGTCAGCGCAGGATAATTCCGCGTGGGAGGATTTTCTTGTCTATCACCAGCTGAAAGAAGAAAAGAAGCTGACCGCGCGCATCACGGAATGGCTGCCGTTCATGGCGCCGCTGAATGAATTGCAGAATATGCGGTCAGAGGGCGGCACCACGGACCCTTGGCTGAAAACCGGCACGTTGAAGATGGTTACCGATGGAGCGCTTGGGTCGCGCACTGCTGCGATGCTGGCACCGTATTCCGACGATCCAAACAACAGTGGGATCATGACTATTGAGCCGGAAAAGCTGAAAGCCATGGCGCTGGAGCGCGACAAAGCGGGCTTTCAATTGGCGTTTCATGCCATCGGCGATCGCGCCAATCGCGTCGCGCTGGACGTCTTCGAATCGGTTGTTCGCGTCAACGGCGCACGCGATCGCCGCGACCGGATCGAGCACGCGCAGGTTGTGGCGCCCGAAGACATCGTGCGATTCGGCACGCTACACGTCATCGCCTCCATGCAGCCTTCCCACCAGAGCAACGACATGCGCTGGGCCGAGCAGCGCGTGGGCCCGGAGCGCATCAAAGGAGCGTACGCCTGGAATTCCATTCAGAAGGGCGGCGCGACGCTGGCCTTCGGCACGGATTACGACGTTGAACCGATCAATCCGTTTCGCGGCCTGTATGCCTGCGTCACGCGCGAGTTGCCCGAAGGCGGTCCGGCCGGCGGCTGGCAGCCTCAGGAAAAAATCTCGTTGGATGATTGCGTCCGCGCGTACACGATTGGTTCCGCATACGCGCAATTTGAAGAGGGCAAAAAGGGCGACTTGAAAGTGGGCAAGCATGCCGACTTCATCATCCTGCCGCAGGACCTGACCAAGGCCACGCCGAAAGAGATCCTCAACATGGAAGTTCTGCAGACTGTTGTCGGCGGCCGCACCATGTATCAGAAGAAATAGATTGCGGCCAGTTCTCCGTCAAATTCTCCGGCAGGCACGGAATGGAAGGTGACTTTTGCCCGCTGGCCCTTCCATGCGGCGCAGGGCGGCTTGTCGGCGGAAGCCAGTTTGTTCACGGGCGTGACTTCGATGGATTTCAAATCCGCGGCGCGAAATTTCATGAGAACGGAATTGATCGAAAGCGTGATTTTCACTTCTCTGCCGGCCAGACATTCCGCCGCGACGACTTTTCCCTCGAGACGATATTCCGGGCCGACCAGAACGCGGTGCGGAGTTTCCGCCACCAGAGGTTGTGCCGCGGCCGTACTTTTGGAGGAAGCCGCTGGAGTGTCGCCGGCAGGTTCATTCAACTGAATACTTTTGGGCTCACCTGTCGATTCGTTTGAAGCCGGCGTCCGAGCCTCGTACCCAGTTTCCTGTGAAAAGTTCTCGCGCGAAGCAACGGCGTTCGCCAACTCGATGGCCAGATGTTCCTCCTGGGGAGTGCGGGCCGCGGCGTGAATCCGCGCGGCAAAGGCCTTGGCGTCCGCAACTTTCCCCATGTTGAGAAGGACAAAACCATAACTGGTGGCGTAATTCAGGTTTCCCGGCTCCAGTTCGATGGCTTTTTTGGCCATGGCCAGGGCTTTGTCCCGGGTCTCTGGATGGACTGCATAGAAATTCGCAAGCGTGGCGTAGGCCGGTGCGAACTGCGGATTCAGCGCCATTGCCTTTTCGAGATAGCCGGTGATCTCCGGCAATTCCTCGTACTCCGTTTTCCCTCCGCGCAACCGGGCTTGCGCTTCAAAAAAATAAGAGACGTAGCTTGTGGGACTGAGTTCGAGGGATCGCGCAAATTCCTTTTCCGCGGTTGCATAATCCCCGTCGCGATAAGCGATCAAGCCCTTGGCCTCGTGTGCCAGGGCAAGCTTCGGGTCTGCCTGAAGCGCTTCCTCTGTGGCCGCGTGGGCTTCTTTCGCTCTCTGCGTCTGGATGTAGAAGAGCGCTTCTTCCGCCGCCACTTCGCCCGGAGAAAGGCCGCGGCTGGAATAACTTTTCGAGTTGCCATGAATTGCGGTTTGGACGTGGCCAACATAAAACGCCCGTTGCCTTGCGTACCCCTCCATGGCGGATGAGAATTTCTTCAGGTCACCAAAGGCTTTTGTTGCCGCCTCCACCTGATTTCCGCTGGCATCCCAGGTGGTAAGAAAAGTGGAGAGCATCTGGTGTTTCCGCGCGCCGGGATCCATCAACAGGTAATGGACGATGGCCCAGGACTCCGCGTAAAAAACCGAAGCGCGATTCTGTTCGTTGTAATAGGGCGAATCGGCGCCGGCCTGCATCAGCGCTTCGATGGGAATCAAGCGGATAGTTTGCAACACTTCCAGGTGATACGGTGAGATTTTTCCGATTTCGACTTCCTTGTCGTGAATCGTGGAATTGCCGAAGTACTCCGCCAGGCCTTCTCCAAGCCAGATCGGGAGCCCCTGAAAATTCAGGTTCATGATCGCGTGCGTGTATTCGTGGTAGACGACTTCGTACGGATTCTCACTCTCGATGTTGGTTCTTACCGCAACGTAGTGGCGGGCTTCACCGGGCGCGAAGATTCCCGCGGGGTGCATTCTCCCCTTTACCTCCCAAAAAGCGGGCAGGAGCACTTTCAATGTATCTTCATTTTTCACGGCGAAGATGACCAACGGTTTGCCGAGGTCCACGCGGAGTTTCGGGAAGGAGTTGTGGAAGACTTCGCGGAACTGTTCGAACTGGTCGGCGATCTTTCGCGCTTCATTTTCACCCGCGTTGCTGACCACCTTGAAATGCGGCGATTGAACTTCAATCCAGGCGTCCTTGCTGGCGGCACCACCGGCGGCGCCCAGGGCAAATAGCGCAAGGCACACGAAGAGGCGAAACGCGGACTTCCCGGGGAGTCTGGTAATCATGAGGAGACTCTACCTGAGAGCCACGATGAGTCAAGAACTTCGCGCCGGAACGGTTCGATCGCGCCGGAGTACAACCCGGGGCGATTGCGGATACACTGTCGGGGCAGTTTGCATGGATGGTGCCGCGGATGGACGCCCGGAAAAAAGCCGACCTGTCGCTGATGTTCTGCTCGCTTATCTGGGGCGTGACGTTTGTGGTGGTGAAGAACGCGCTGGAGGAGTCGTCAGCTTTTCTCTTTCTCGCGGTGCGCTTCACCATTGCTACGGTGGTGATGGCCCTGCTGCAATTCCAGGTGATTGCACGGATCGAAAGGCAGGAAGTGTTTGCCGGTATGCGGCTGGCGTTTTTCATGTTTGCCGGTTACTGCTTTCAGACGGCCGGACTGCAGTACACGACGGCGAGCAATTCCGGCTTCGTTACCGGATCGAGCGTTGTGCTGGTGCCGCTGCTGCTGGCGGTTTTCTGGGGACGCCGGCTGACGCGATGGATTTATCTGGGAGCGTTCGCGGCGTTGATTGGATTGTATTTTCTGACTGTGCCCGCCGAAGGCTTGCGCTATTTGAACCGCGGAGATGTGCTCACTTTTGTGGCCGCCGGATTTTACGCGGTGCACATCATTCTGGTTGGCGAATACACACAGGAGCATTCCGTGCGGGCGCTCAGCTTGATTCAGGTGGCGGGTTGTGCGGTGATGGCGTGGCCGCTGATGGGCGCAGCGGCGGCCATCCACTGGCAACCAGCCCGGTTTTCGGGGGCGTGGGCGCTGTGGCTGGGAATCGCCATTTGCGCGGTGTTTGCTACGGCCGTGGCATTCACGGTGCAGCTGTGGGCGCAACAATTCACTTCGCCGGGGCACGCGGCGATTCTGTTCGCGCTGGAGCCGGTGTTCGCGGTGATTACTTCTTATATCGTGCTGCACGAACGGTTGTCGGTGCGGGCGATGAATGGCGCGGGTTTGGTGGTGGCGGGAATTGTGCTGGCGGAGTTGCTTGGAGCGCCTACGGCGCCGGAAGCGCCGGAGCCGGTCTTCGAAGGGCGGGTTTACTTCAAGCCGTGGTGGAAGGAGACGTAGCGGACACCTTCAGGTGGCCGCGAAAAACGCCCGCCTCGGAAGGCGGCCGCTACAAAAGCAAGATTGTCCACCTGAAGGTGTACGCTACGCGCTCAGCGGCCGTTGGAATAATTTTTCACGTCGACGGCGTCGTACATGGTGGCTGTGGCGGCGTGGGCCTTTTCGAAGGTGTCGATGGCGTTGACGTGGAGGAGGGAGGTGCCGATGTCGTCGAGGCCTTTCAGGAGGACTTCTTTGCGTGAGGGTGCGATTTCGAATTGGTAGACGAGGCCGTGATTGTCTTTTACTGTTTGGCTGGGCAAATCCACGGTCAGCGAATAGCCTTCTTCTTTTTCCGTGCGCTGAAAGAGTTCTTCGATTTGCGCTTCGGAAAGCTCGGCGGGAAGGATGCCGTTCTTGAAGCAGTTGTTGTAGAAGATGTCCGCGTAGCTGGGGGCGAGGATCACGCGAAAGCCGTAATCGCCGATGGCCCAGGGAGCGTGCTCGCGGCTGGAGCCGCAGCCGAAGTTGGCGCGGGCCAGCAAGACGGAAGCGCCTTTGTAGCGCGGGAAATTCAGCACAAACTCCGGATTGGGTTTTTCGCCGGGCAGGTAGCGCCAGTCATAGAAAAGTGTGCGCCCAAATCCCTGGCGGGTGAGCGCTTTGAGGAATTGCTTCGGAACCATCTGGTCGGTGTCGACATTGACCCGATTCATCGGTGCGACAAGTCCAGAGTGTGTGATGAATGGTTTCATTGTCAAAAGTCCTCATTTGCCGGTTCTAGCTTCTGCCTTAATAGCACGTCGGCACTGCCAGTTAAATCGTCGAGTCTCTTATATTCTTGGGCGAATGCAAGTCGCATTTGTTCTGCTTCGCGCTTGTCTTCTTCCGAGAGCGTTGCAGTTTTCTCTTGGTTCTCAAGGTGTTTTATGGCCGCTTCATATCGGCGGGCCTTATCCATTAAACCTGAAAGGTCAGCAAGTATAATATCGCTGAGCTCGCTGTTCGAGATGTCGTTCCAGCAGTCGAGAACCTTCTGAGCTAATATCGGAGCGTTCTCAACATACCGTTCCAATGGCGCGAGTGCTGTTTTCGGTAATTCCGAACTTTGTTCAGGCTGTCCCTTTAGCGCCACAAATATGCTCGCTCCTACTCGACGTGTGCAACGTCGAATTCGCGGACGTCTACGAAATGGCCCGCGATTGCGGCGGCTGCGGCCATTACCGGGCTGACGAGGTGCGTGCGGCTGTCTTTGCCCTGGCGGCCTTCGAAATTGCGGTTAGAGGTGCTAGCGCTGCGTTCGTGCGGTGGCAGGACGTCGGCGTTCATGCCGATGCACATGCTGCAGCCCGCGTCTCGCCATTCGAAGCCGGCGTCGGTGAAAATTTTGTCGAGGCCTTCTTTTTCGGCTTGCGCCTTGATGCCGCGCGAGCCGGGGACGATCAGCGCCTGCTTGATGCTTTTCGCGACGTGCTTGCCTTCGACCAGGTGAGCCGCGGCTCGCAAATCGTCAATGCGGGAATTGGTGCAGGAGCCGATGAACACGCGGTCCACCGGAATGTCCACGATTGGCGTCCCAGGCTTCAGGCCCATGTACTTCAGCGCGCTTTCGGTGGCCTTCTGGTCGTTGAGGTCCTTGTAATCGTGTGGGTCGGGAATGCGCCCGTTGACGCTGGTGACCATGCCAGGGTTGGTGCCCCAGGTGACTTGCGGCGCGATCTGCTCCGCCTGTAGTTCCACGGTCATGTCGAACTTTGCACCTACGTCAGACTTCAGCAATTTCCAGCGTTCGACCGCAGCCTGAAATTCCTTGCCGCGGGGCACGAACGGCCTGCCTTCGAGATACGCGAACGTGGTCTCGTCCGGCGCGACCATGCCGGCGCGCGCGCCGCCTTCAATCGTCATGTTGCAGACGGTCATGCGGCCGTCCATGGAAAGGGAACGGATTGCCTCGCCGCCGTACTCGGCAACATGGCCGGTGCCGCCGCCGATGCCGATTTTTCCGATGATGGCGAGGATGATGTCCTTCGCGGTGACGCCCTTGGGGCGCTTGCCGTTCACCACGATGTGCATCGTCTTCGAGCGGCTCTGCACCAGGCACTGCGTCGCCAGCACGTGCTCGACTTCGCTGGTGCCGATGCCGAAAGCGAGAGTGCCGAACGCGCCGTGCGTGGAGGTGTGGCTGTCGCCGCAGACGATGGTTTGCCCGGGCTGCGTGATGCCCAATTCCGGCCCGATGATGTGCACGATGCCCTGGTTCTTGCTGTGCATGTCGAAGAGGCGCACGCCGGACTCGCGGCAGTTGCGCTCGAGGGCTTCGAATTGGAGTTTTGCGTCGGTGTCCAGAATCGGCAGCAGGCGATCGGTGGTTGAGACCGAGTGGTCCATCACGGCAAAGGTAAGGTCGGGACGGCGGACTTTCCGGCCCTCGGCCTTCAGCCCCGCGAATGCCTGCGGAGAAGTGCCTTCGTGAATGAGGTGCCGGTCAATGTAGATAAGCGCGGGCTTGCCTTGTTCTTCGTATACGAGGTGGTTGTCCCAGATTTTTTCGTAGAGTGTTTTGGGTGCCATAGGTGTACATCAAAAGTTTAGCACTCTGGCGACACGGGGCAAGTCACCGACCCGCCACAGTAGGTACCACCCGCTCACGCAGGCTTCGGCCGCTTGTAATAGAGGACCAGCCCTGCCAGGTTGGCGACTACAATCACCGCAACGGTCTTTGCCGAGTACGCTGACTGGCTGGCGACGGGAATAATGGGGAAGATCGAAAGCACCACGAATAGCAGCGTCATCAGGAAGCCGAAACTCGCAAGAACCTTCATCCACAGCGGGCCGCGCAGGGAAGACTGTTTCCCCGCCAGCACCGGGATAGCGAACAGCGCCAGGTAGGCCATCGCATAAAACGTGAACGCCCAGATCAGCAGGAGTTCGAACGCTTCCTGCGCGCCGACTCCAGCGAGCACGGCGATGCTTGCCGCCAATGTGATGCCTCCGAGGAAAAAGATGGAGTTGACGGGTGTTCGAAAGCGCGGATGCAGCTGTGTGAACCATTGCGGCAGCAAGTGGTCCCATCCGGCGCACATGGGAAGACGGGTGTTGGCGGCGAAGTTCAGGCTGAAGCTGGAAAGATAATTTGTGAGCAGGAAGAGGACAGCCACCGGGACAATCACTCCGCCTAATCGTGTGCCGCCCAGCGCTACGCGCACCGCCTGCGGGATCGGGCCAATCACGTCAATGTTGTCCGGCGAAACATATGCCAGGATCGCGCTGGTGCCAAAGATATAGAGCAGCGCGATCAACGGAGCGGCAATCCAGATGGCGCGCGTCAGGTGGCGGCGCGGGTTGCGCGACTCTCCCGCAAAAATCGCCGCGTATTCGAAACCGCAAAGCGCGCCGAAGCTCATCTTGCTGAAGACGCTGAAGCTGAAAAGCGTCAACGGCGGGATCACTAGGCGCAGCGGATGATACCCGGCCGAGGCTTGACCGCCGGGGCGTACGAATGGCAGAGCGGCGAGCAGGACTATGATCAGAACCGTCAGCGCGCTACCGACGTTCGTCACCCATTTGCCGACGCCGAGGCCGAGATGCGCCACGAGCATCAGTCCGCCGATGATGCCGACCGATGTGGCGATGAGAATTCCCCTGTGGGCTGCGACAGCGTCCGCATTCAAGCCGAGGGCGTACGCTGCATAGTTGGTGGTTACGAGCCCGATTGAGGCGACGTAGAGCACCACGTACATCCACAAATTGAGTGCGACGAGAAAACCGATGGCGTCGCCGAATGCGTGGCGCGCCCATTCGTAAAGGCCGCCTTCGATTGGGAGCCGTTGGTTCAGGTAGGAAACCACCAGTGCTTGCGGCAGGAAGAAAAGCGCGATGGCCAGAAGCCATAAAACTACGTGCGCCGGGCCGGCCTTTACCGCCGAGCCGAAAAAATCAGGAACGACCACCAACAAGATCGAAGCGAGAACCAGGTCGGTGAAACCGAGTTCTTTTCGGAGCGCAGCGGCAGGGGCCGCGGTTTGCAGTTCGGCAATGGCCGGCGTGGTGCGGCTGAGGGTGGCCAAGTTTCCGGACCGGGGTCCTTATCTCCTCGGAAGAAAGTGGCGCTAGTGTGCCGGGTAAGAAAAACAGAAGCAAGGGAATTTCAATCGCAAGCAAAACTTGTCATCCTGAGGGCCGCGTAGTTTGCCGCCCGAAGGATCTCAACGGAATGAGTTGTGCAAGCACTTAACACTGAGGTTCTTCGCGTATCCTTATCGGATACGCTCAGGATGACAACCGCTAGGTTGGAAGGTCACTAAGACGACGAGGAGACTTTCGCGCGGTGCTCTTCGCGGACTTTTACTTCATAGTGGCGGACGCGGCGATCATAGGAGGTCAAGAGATGCACCGCCTCCTCACCCACGACCGCGGATTCGCGGTCGGGTCCAGCGAAGCGTTCGATAGCTTCGAGCGAGGTCCACAGCGTCTCGACGATCATCTCCACCACAACGCCGTCGGATTGCGTCAGCACTCGCGCTTCGACGAAGCCTTCCTTTGCACGGAGATGCGGGAGCACATGGTCGTTGAAGTGGCGAAGATAGTCGGGAAGACGAACTTCAGTTGTGCGGGCAGACCAGAATCGGACGATCATTTCAACTTACTCCTCGGCTGGCCGCAGCGTTCGAGCTGTTTGCGTCCGTGCCGACCACGACATTCCAGGGCCGCACTTCCCAGCTTTGCACGAGGCCGTTGCGAACGTAGGGATCTTTTTCGGCGAAGGCTCTTGCCGCGTCGGGTGAATCGCCACGAAAGACAATGAGCGCGGTGTCGGCGGGCTCTGCAAGCGCGCCGCCCAGGGCGAGTTCGCCGCGTTCGGCTGCGTGGCGTGCGTGGGCGAGGTGCGCCTCGCGAAACGGCAGGCGGCGTTCCACGAATCCCTCCACAACATGATAGAAGAGCGCGTAGTAGCCCATGGTTGCCTCGCTGCCCGGAGTGGGGCCTGCAGAAAAATAGCCTACCACGTTGTGCGTGCTAACCGCCGGCGATAGAGGGAACGAGGAGGACGCGGTCGCCGTCTTTCAGCGGGGAAGATTCGCCGCCGAGGAAGCGGATGTCTTCTTCGTTGAGATAGACGTTGAGGAACTGGCGGATTTGGCCTTGCTCGTCGCGCACGTGGCGAGAGAGCGCCGGAAACTTCACGGTCAAGTCGTTCAGGGCTTCGGCGACTGTGGTGGCGCCGCTGTCTACTTTGGGCGAGCCTTCGGTGAAGCGTCGGAACGCTGTCGGGATTTCTATCGTGATAGCCATGGGTTACTCCAATCCTTTCGATGCGGCTTGTTGCCGGGTGGTAGAGCGAATTGTGAAAGCAACTTTTGAGAGCTCCGGAGTTCACAGGCTAAAGCCTATGCTACCGGGCTTCGGCGTTCACCGTATCTTTCAACTGTTCGTGCAACAGCGCTTCGAAGGCGTCGAGCTTTGGCTCGATGACTTCCGTTGCGGGGAAGTCGGCGGCGATCGCGTCGGTGGTCTTCAGACCGTTGCCGGTGATGCAGACGACGGTTGTTTCGTCCTTGCCGATGCGGCCTTGCTGAATCAGCTTGGCCGCGACGCCTGCGGTTACGCCGCCCGCGGTCTCCGCGAAGATGCCTTCGGTCTCCGCCAGTAGCTTGATCGAGTCAATGATCTCCGGGTCCGAAACATCTTCCGACCAGCCGCCTGATTCGCGAATCAGGCGCAGAGCAAATGGCCCGTCGGCGGGATTCCCGATGGCCAGCGACCGGGCAATCGTGTTTGGCTTTTGCGGCGTAAAGCGCGGCAATTCGCGTTTGACTGCGTCCGCAATCGGCGAGCATCCGGTAGCCTGGGCGCCGAAGAACTTCACCTGCTTCGGCTCGACCCAGCCAAGATGCGCCAGCTCGCCAAACGCCTTGGCGATCTTGCCGATCAGCGAACCGCCCGCCATTGGCACCACCACGTTGTCGGGGAGTTCCCAGCCAAGTTGCTCCGCGATTTCGTAGCCGTGCGTCTTCGAGCCCTCCGCGTAATACGGACGCAGGTTGACGTTCACAAGTCCCCAGCGGAACTTGTCCGCAATCTGCGTGCACAGGCGGTTGACATGATCGTAGTTGCCGTTGATCCGCACAATCCGTGCGCCATATACCGCTGTGTTCAGGATTTTCGCCGGCTCCAGATCGGCGGGGATGAACACGCAGGTGTCGAATCCTTGCTGCGCGCCCTGTGCCGCGACCGCGTTGGCCAGGTTTCCTGTGGAGGAGCAGCCAATCGTCTCAAACCCGAATCGCCTCGCCGCAGCAAGCGCCGTGGCCACCACGCGATCCTTGAACGAAAGAGAAGGGAAGCACACTGCATCATTCTTGAAATAGAGATTCTTCACGCCGAGGCGAGAGCCCAACTTGCGGGACTTCACCAAGGGCGTTCCCCCGATGGGCTGGCTGGGCGTGAATCCCTGCGGCAGGGGCAGGAACTCCGAATAGCGCCACATATTGAAAGCGCGCCGCGACACGGCTTCCCGGCTGGTCGTCTGCCGCAGGGCTTCGTAGTCGTAGCTCACTTCCAGGGGAGCGAAACACTCTTCGCAGTAAGATTGCGGTTGATTCGGATACTTCTTACCGCATTCTCTGCATCGCAAAAAATAGATTTCCTTCATAAGTCACCTCGCCGGGACTCTCTGGCGATTGGCCAGGAGCCACCGATGGAATGACGTGGGATGATCGCGGGCAGCGCAGAGGGGCTAAATGAAAAACCCTCCGTGCCAAAGTGCAGGGAGGGTGTTAGAAAATTTCTAAACTCTACCAACTCTTTAGCAGTTTTTTACGTGGAGCAAGTCGCCCTAAATCGCCACGTGACACCGCAATTGCGGCTAACCTATTTATGCTAGAACGCGAACTGCTTGTCAAGCCGAAACTTACCAGCGAATCAAGCGAGAGCCCAAAGCTCACCTTTCCACGTCCAATTCAATCATGCACCAAAGTTCCGGTGAGACCCGTCCGGATGGCCAGTTAACGCTGACGCGCATCTAAGGTAAGTAGAAACTCCGCGCATTCCCCGGTGTTATACTTTCCGCAGGTGGACTGGGCCACGGATATAGATAGGAGCCAGATTGTATGGAGCAGTCAACAAATACCAAGGTGAATTGGACCAGCCGGCGCACGTATGTGGCCGCCGGGCTGATCGCAGCAACTCTTTCGGTGGGCATTCTGATTGGCACGGTGGTTTCCGGAAAGGTTTCCGCCATGCGGTCGTTCTCGTTTGCGGGCTCTTCCGCCACGCCGCTTGCCCTGCCGGACCCCATTCCTTCTTCCAATAGTTTTTCGGCCATCGTCAATCGCGTTGAGCCAGCCGTCGTCAATATCGCCACCACCCAGGTGATGGACCGCAAGTCCAAGCGGCACCGCTCGGGCGACGAAGACGATCCCAGTGAAGATTTCTTTTTCCATTTTTTTGACGGGCGTCCAGATACCGGGCCCAAGGCGGAACGCAGCCTCGGCTCCGGCGTGATCGTGGACAAGAGCGGGTACATCCTGACGAACAATCACGTTGTCGAGCAGGCCACCAAGATTCAGGTGCAGCTCAACGGAGACACCACCAAGTACACTGCCAAAGTCGTTGGCGTGGACGAAGCGACGGATCTTGCGGTAATTAAGATTAATGCGGGCAAGGAACTTCCGTACGCGAAGCTTGGCAATTCCGATGGCGTGCAGGTGGGCGATTGGGTGCTGGCGATTGGCAGCCCGTTTGGCCTGAACGCTACGGTAACCGCCGGCATCATCAGCGCAAAGGATCGCGCGGGCATCGGCCAGCAGTTCCAGCGTTTCCTCCAGACCGACGCGGCGATTAACCCGGGCAATTCCGGTGGGCCGCTTGTGGACATGGCCGGACAGGTGATCGGCATCAACACCGCGATTATCACGGGCAGCCGCGGCTATGAAGGCGTTGGCTTTGCGATGCCATCTTCCACCGCACTCAGCGTTTATGACCAACTCATTAAGAGCGGCCGCGTGACGCGTGGCTCTATTGGTGTCAGCTTCCAGGAAGAACTTGGCACGAACCAGATTACGTTGAAGTCGCTTGGCGCGCCCTACGGCGTGGTGATTGAAGGCGTCGAGCCCGGCAGCCCGGCGGAAAAGGCCGGCTTGAAGGGCGGCGACGTGATCACATCCGTCAACGGCACTGCGGTGAAGACCGGCAACGACCTGGTGAACCCGATCGCTTCGGCTCCCATCGGCAGCAAGGTGAAGATCACCTACTACCGCGACAAACAGATGAAGGACACGACCGCGACCGTTGAAGATCGCACCCGCGTGTTTCCCAACACCCAGGGCCGCGTGAGCAGCACACCCGATGAGAACGCACCGGCCGAATTCGGACTCCACGTCGAAAACCTGACTCCCGTTCGCGCCCAGAAGGTGGGAATTGAAGGACAGAAGGGCGTGGTGGTCAGCGAAATCGAACCGGCCAGCTTTGCCGACGACACCGGCTTCCAGCCGGGCGACGTCGTTTCGGAAGTGAATGGCATGGCGGTGACTTCGGTGGACGATTACCGCAAGGCCGTCTCCAAGCTGAAGCCAGGAGAGAACGTTGTGTTCAAAGTCCTGCGCCGCAACGGCGACCGGGTGATGACCATGTTCCTTCCGGGCGTGGTTCCAGCGGACACGAAACAATAGACAGGCAAATTCGCCCAGCTATGCGGACACAACAGAACAACCGTCGAATGACTCGCTTGATTCTTGCGGCACTGGCCGTGGGCAGCTTGACGCTGCCTACGGCCGGAGCCGTGCAAACCACGAGTGCGAGCAAGGCTTCGCACAAAACTGCAACCGGCAGCGCTGCTGGCAAAAGCACTACCGGGACCACGAAGAAGAGATCGGGCAAATCGGGAAAGAGTTCCAGCCGGAGAGGCAAGCGCGTGAAGGGACAGGCGGCGCCCACGGTCGATCGCGTCAATGAAATTCAGGGTGCTCTCGCAAAGAATGGCGCTTACTCGGGTACGCCTTCCGGGAAGTGGGACGACTCCACTGTCGAAGCGATGAAGAAATTCCAGTCCACGCACGGACTGAGTCCCACGGGAAAGATGGACGCGTTGACGCTGCAGAAGCTCGGCCTTGGCTCGGAGACGGCCGGCATGGGCGTTCCTACTCCTCCGCCGAATTCATCCAATCGCCTGCTCTCCTCGAAAGTGCAGCGCGACGAAGTAAAAAACGAGCCCGAGTAAACTTCCCTCCGGCAGCTTTTTCCTGAAATTTTGTTGAGATTTATTTCTTGCGCTTTTGCCCAAGCGCGGCCACCGACTTCGTGAATTCTTCCAGGACCTCTGTCTTCGCCCTGTTCAGCACGAATTGGCCTTCCCGCTTGCATTCGACGAGTCCCGCTGCCGAAAGAACTTTCAGGTGGTGAGAGACCGTTGCGGGCGTCACTCCCCGCATGTCCACCAGGGCGCAGCAGTGAACACCTTCGTGCGAAGCGATGTGCTCATAGATCTGTAATCTGGTTTTATCGGCCAGCGCTTTGGAGATCTTCTCGATCTGTGCCAGGTTCATTCTTCAAGTCCTTCTGTCCACAGCAGTTTAACGCGCTCCCAGTGCCTTTGCAGAATTTGTAATTAATTGCGTAACCAAATAGTTAGATGCCCATCTAACCGTTGAAGTTGCATGAATCAAATTTGCCCGGACAAGGCTCCGGGCTTGCTTTCAACGGAGGAATTATGAAGCGTTTACAAGGAAAAGTGGCGGTGATCACGGGAGGGAACAGCGGAATCGGCCTGGCCAGCGCGCAGCGCCTGAAGGAAGAGGGTGCAAAGGTGGCCATCACTGGCCGCAGCCAGAAGACGCTCGACGAGGCGGTAAAGCTGCTCGGGAACGACATTCTGGCGATCCAGTCGGACGTCTCCAAGGCCGGCGAGATCGAAAAAGTGTACGAAGCGGTTTCGAAGAAGTTCGGCAAGATCGACATTCTGTTTGCCAACGCAGGCGTCGCCAAGTTTCTTCCGGTAACCGCCGTGACGGAAGCTCACTACGACGAGCAGTTTGACATCAACTCAAAGGGCGCGTATTTCACTATTCAAAAGGCGCTGCCTTACCTGAACGA
>WNFO01000880.1_pt1 | contig 24707 bp, 23 predicted proteins | sample 5400251 | NCBI WGS metagenome assembly WNFO01 (sample SAMN13153354, study PRJNA577476) | soil metagenome | isolation source: 100 cm saprolite under Madrone tree | place: USA:California | collected 2016-06-14
AACCGGGCCCTACATCACCTTGAGCTTGAGCCTGACCGGGTTTCCGTCGGGACCGGGCAGTGGCGTCTCAGCAGGCCCGGCAGTAATTTCCACATCGTATTCGCCTGGCTCGAAGGGCGACACGAAGGGGAACTTTCCGCTCCAGCGGCCGAGTCCGGCCGGGGCCAGCTCCACGACGCCCGCCACTCGGTCACCGGCATTCACGATCTGGGCTCCCGCGCTAACGCGTGTGCCGATACGCATCTTTCCGCTGAAGGCCGGGTCCCGAACCGTGACGGCGAAGGGAATCTCCGCGAACCAGGCTCTCCCCATCTGAGAGGGGAATTCGACCGCCACGACCGTGACCGCGGCAGTCAGCGGCGGAGTCTCGACGTGCTTCGGGTGCTCGACGCGGTACACGTCGCGGACGGCCCCGCGTGCCGCATCCTCTTCGCGATGCACGAGGCGGAGCCGTGGACTGTGCGCCAGGGCGTCACGAACGTGGTTCGTGAGTCGGGAGGGGTCAACCAGGAGCCAATCGACGCGGAGATCATCGAGCAGGCCCGTGGCGCCCGTGGACCAGAAGGCAATGGCTCGATACCCCGCCTGCTCGCGGATATCACGCCCCGTGGCCGCGGCAGAGTCTCTCACGACGCGGATGCCGTGTCCGCTCACGAAGGCCCGCGCGAAGGCGCTGATGACGCCGTGAGCGATGAACTCCCGGTCATGGTCATCGTGGATGTTCGTGAGAATCGACTCCCCCGCGCGGATCATCGGGCGCATGGCGATCGCCGCCCGCACGTCCAGGGGATCGCAGGCATCTCGGTGGATACCATTGCACGCCCACTCTGCGGCGCTCCACGGATACAGTTCGGCCCGGCGCGCGACGTCGGCGAACGCGGTCACCGTGCCCACTACAGAGCCAAAGCAGGTGAACACGAGAAATATCGCGAGGATGGCCCGAGCCCATGGCAGCACTCCATGGTTCGACGCGAGTCGATCGAGCCCCATGCCGAGTACGGCTCCGAGCGCCATCGCTGAACCGAGCCCCCCCAGGAAGAGGAAGCGATAGGTATCGTTCTCATAGAGACCGAAGCGCACGGTCGCCGGCGTGATCACGGCCACCACGGCGATGAGGGCCAACAGGAGCGCCCAGTATCGACGCGTGCAGAAAAGGATCACCAGGGTCGCGGGGAGGAACGCGACGGCGAGACCGGCCTCCTCGAGGAATCGAAGACTGAACAGCGAGAAGGGGGTGCCGTCGAACGCCGTGAAGCCGATTCTCCTTTTGGGAAATTGAATGTCGACCTGCTGATTGAGGAAGGCCTCTTCCCGCGGAGCGTCGACGCGCGGCTTTGCGCTGAAGAGGTAGCGATGGCCGACGTCCGAGAGTGTACCGCCGTGAACGAGGCTGATCCCGAGGGAACCGATCAGGATGGCGGCGGCGGTCACGGCCCGGAGAGCCCGCCCATGCCTGCTCCACATGATCAGGGCGGCGGCCAGGAGCGGGAAGGCCACGAGCAGGACACCGTGGTGCGTGGTGTAGACGATGCTGTACGTGGCGAGGCAGAGCGCGCTCAGCATCGCCGTCCCCACCCGCGGCCGGCGGAGGGCGAGGAGGAAGAGATAGGCGTTGAGGAAAAGGAGCAGATGAACGAACGTATTGTTGTTGGTGAAGACGTCGAGCAGACTCCGATGGCGAAAGGGGTTGAGGCCCACGAAGGCAAGAATGACCGCGAGCAGCGCCTGCCTCGTGCTGCGCAGGAAGCGGCGCGAAGCGAAGTAGGCAAGGAGCACGGTCATCGAGTGATTGAGGGCAGTCACGACGTACTGGACGGCGAAGAACCGCTCCCCCCAGAGCACGGAGAGCGCGGAGAGGCTGAGGTCGCGGCCGTAATGGCCCAGGTAGGGCTGATCCGGGTAGAACGGATTCCGGGGGGGATAGATGTCGCGCAGGTAGAGCGCCATCAGTGAGGCATGGGCCCAGAAATCGTCGTCGGAATGCTTCATCTGCCAGAAGAGCGCGCGGAAGAAAGCGGTCAACGTGAGCGCGATCAGGAGGGCCGCCTCACAGATGGCCCTCGCGCTCTCCGAGGACTCGATTCACGAGGAGGTAACCGAGAGCGAGGGGGATCAGCGAGAGGATGAAAATCACGCCTTCGATGCGCTCCGCGGTCGCGTCACCCTGCTGATGAGCCAGCCGGTGAGCACGAGATACAAACCCAGGAGCGACCACGCGAGCCACACCGTACGCCTGACGGAGGTGGGAGCGGGCCCGAGGCGGAGTCGGAGCGGGACCTCGGTCCACTCGAAGCGCCCACCCGCACCGGTGACCAAGTAGACGAAGATGCTCTGCTCTCTCCCCTTCGAGGCGGTAGGAATACGGACGAGACGCTCCATGGTCTCTCCCGGTGGCACGAAGCCGCCCTGCGCGAGGACGGGTGCTGTCTCCACTCGGGAGAACCTGAGCTGGGGCGGGCGCTTGTCGCGTCGGTAGGCGACGGCAAAGCATGGCGTGTCGGGCGGCGGCGCGTCCTCTGCCGTGTTGCATGGGCGCAGGGCTTCCGCGCCGCCATTCGTGATCCTGACCCGGAGCCAGAAGCTCGAGGCCCGCGGGGCCTCGGTCGGAGGGGCGACGACGGTCAGCTGGGGCGCAGCGGCTCTGGCGAGCACGGGCAGGAGAGCTGCGGCCAGGAAGGACGCCGCGGCGCAGGCGATTCGGAGACGGTCAGCGAGCGCGAGCGGTCGCATCGACGGCAAGCGTTTCATTCGAGCGACCCGCGCACTAGATCCTTCGGCGGTACACGTCGTAGGGAAACCACTGATAGTCGTCCACGCGGCCTACTCTCTCGAAGTGTTTCTCGAGAAGGCTGCGTATGAGTCGGATCTGTTGGCCGCGCGTGGCCAGGCCCGTCTCGAGCAGCCGCGGGTCCAGGACCACGTACCCCGCGTCTGTGGACAGCCATCGCTCGATGTCCCTCATGCCCCACAGGCCATTTCGCCGGATGGCCTCCGTATCCTCCACCGCGGCCAGAAGCTCATCCGAGTAGATCTGCTGGAGATAGGGATCGCACTTGGCCAGGTACAACGGGAGCGAGTTGCCCCACAGGAAGACCCGGGAGCCTGGGGGTATGAGGCGCTCGAAGTGCCTGGCCGCGAGCCGGAGCTGCACCATCGCCGATGGATGGACGGGCGGTACGGGGAGCAGCGGATGGCGAACGACAATGGCCGGATAGAGAACGACGAGAACCACGGTGCTCAGAACGAGACGGCGTCTCCAGGGAGCTTGATGCGGATCTCCGAGCAATCGGGCAAAGCCGATACCCAGCAGAACCGCCGCCAGCGGTGCCCAGGACGGAAAATAGGCGGGGAATTGAGGGAGGCGATTGGCAAAGACGACGACTTGGCTCAACGCCACGTAGATGAACAAGGCGAGCAGGGCCACGGTAGCGTCGCAGTTGCGACCGGCGGGCTCGGATGCCCTCGACCGGACGCCCGTGAGCTGAGCGACGCAGAGGACCGCGGCAGCGGCGAACCACGTTTCGTACATTCGAATGGTTCGAACTATGGCCATCCGCCAGTTCCCGCGGATCTGTGCGTCAAAGGCGGTCAGCTCTAGGGTCGACTGGAAGCCCAAGGGGCGAACCCAACCGCCGATCACCGGCACATAGGCCAGTACCTTCAGATGGTGTATGTCCGAGGCGAAGAAAGTGACGGGAACGATCAGAGCGGTCGCGATGAGGGTGATGGCATACGGGACACTGCGAGCTTGGAGGGCCAGGGCGACCACGACGGCCGGCGGAATGGTCCACAAGTTCGTGCGCACGAGGAAAAGCACCGACAGGATGGCGACCCCCACGACGTTCGCCGAGCGCTTCTGAACCCCCACGATGAAGGTAAGGCCGAGCATGAGGATGGCCGCGGAGAGTGCATGGTAGGTCGCGGTGGCGAAATACCCGACGAGGACGCCGTTGCTGGCGAGGAAGAGCGCCCCGAGTATCCCCGCAAGATTTCCGCCCACGCGCCGGGCGATAATCGCGACGAGGAGGAGCGCCACCAGACCGAAGGCCAGGGAGAACAGACGCGCGGTGAAGAGGTCTCTGCCCCACAGGACCTGAGACATGCCGATGACGTAGAACGGCAGTGGCATACGCGAGCCCAGCATCTCGTCCTGAAACAGAGTGATCCGGTGCGTGGCGGCGAGGTAGCCGAGATGGAGGTAGGCGCTCTCGTCGGGCCATGTAGGCATCTGCCATGCCATTCGGACGCCCTGGAGGAGGAAGAGCGCTCCCGCGGGGGCCAGCCACGGCCAGAAGCGTGTCGACATCGGGAATCTAGCGCTTCCGGAGGACGGCGGGCTCGACGTGGGCACCGTCCGCGGTGACGCGTCCCTGGACGACGTCGAAGTTCCCCAAGATGAACTCGATGGTAGGTATGCGGTCGCGAAGAGCGGCCGCCGTATCGAGGCCGGTGGCGTTGGAGCGAATGTAGTCGAAGACGAGATGGCCGCCCGGCTTCAGAACACGATGGAAATGCTGCGCCACGGCCAGGGGCCGCGGCAAGTGCTCGAAAGTCTCGAGGCAGAGAACGGCGTCGAAGAGGCCCGCGAGGGGCGCGTCGTCGTCCGGGGCGATTGGGACCATGGTCACGAAGCGGTCATGCCGGAACTTCCACCTCGCGTAGTGGAAGAGCAGGTGCGGGATGTCGGCGCCCACGAGCTGGAGGTTCAGGTGGCGGTAGTGCCGGGCCAGGCCCGTCAGCATGGGGGCGGCGCCGCAGCCGTACTCGACGACGCGACTGCCACGTGAAATCCAACGAATGAACGGGTGCACGCGGAGCGGAGACAGCGCGAGACGGAATGTATGGGCGAAGAGATGGTGCACGGTGCGAGGGTCCCGCCACGCCTCGAGGTGCTTGTCATCGGAGGCGAGCGCCGCGTTCTCGATGTGCTCGAAATAGATCGTCTGGAGTCGCTGGCGATAGACACCGGCGAGGAAGTAGAAGTCATGAGGGTGGAGAGGCCGGTTGCCCAGCTCCTCCACCCAGTAGCGCTGGAACTCGTGGAACCAGCCGAGGCGAAGATTCGCATAGACCAGGCGCCGCTGTAGGCCGAGGCTGACGAGCGCGCCGAGCGCGTACAGACGGAGCCGGCTCATGATTCCGCCGAAGGCACCGAGCCCCTCTCCGCTGCAGGCGGTGGGATCGGCCATCGGGAGCTTCGCGTCCTGTTGCTTCAAGAGGGACGGCAGGTCGGGCTGAAAGTCATCGTAGAGATTCATGCTGCGTCACCGTATCCTGCGAATCTCGCGGCTGTCAAGACTTCGAGGGAAAGCTCCGCACCTTCGGATAGAATCGGCGACGTGAGCGCCGGGGGCGATCTTGGAAGAAAGTCCGTCGTGCTCTTCGCCGGCACTTCGGTGGCGAGCGGCTTCGGCGCCCTCACCACCATCCTCGTCGCTCGGCGCCTCGGGCCCGAGGCTCTCGGTATCCTGGGCTTCAGCGTGGGCCTGGTCGGTGTGCTGACCGCGCTCCTCTTGCCCGGCTTTGCGCAGGCGCACCAGAAGCGTGTGGCGGAGGGTGCGGACCTTGGGCGCTGCGTCGGGACCATGGCCGCGCTCCAGCTCGTCATACAGGCCACGGCCCTTGTGCTGCTGCTGACGGCGTCACGCTGGGGATCGCTGGTGATCCCCGCGGGCGTTCCTCTATCCGTCGTGCTCTTCGTACTGGTCGCCCAGCTCCTGGTGAACATCTCGACGAGCCTGAGCGTGGCCTTCGTGGGGCGCGAGTGGGCTGTCGCGCACGCCTCCATGCAGATGGCGGGCAAAGGGCTGCGCCTCGCTGCCACGGCCGCCGTGCTCGTGTGGGCGCCGGACATCCGGTGGGTGGCCGCCGCGTTCCTCGTGGAGGGATTCGCGGAGATCCTCGTCGGCGCGTACATCCTCATTGGGCGGCGCGGGATCACGCTTCGCCGCCCCGATCGCGCGACCCTCAAGTCCTACTGGCGCTACGCGCGCCCCCTCCTCATCACGAGCCCCATCGGCGTACTCCAGGATTCGCTCGACCGGATACTCGTGGCGCGCTGGGCGGGCCTGACGGCGGCGGGCTACTATCAGGCGGCGCGAGCCCTCTGGGAAGTACTGGGGACGATCAACGCGTATCCCTTCCAGCTCCTTCTCTCGAGGCTCTCCCGGCTTTTCGCCGCTCCGGGGGGCGAGATGGCGGCCGAGACCCGGCGAGTGTTCGCCTCCGCGATGGATCGGCTCCTCTTCGTGGCGGTGCTCGCGGCTTTTGGGCTCTGGGCCTTGCGCCAGCCCATCGTCACGCTCATCTACGGCGAGCAATTTTTCTCCGCCGTCCATCCGCTCATGATCTTCGTGCTGGCAGCCCTCGCCCAGGCGGCGTTCAATCCCTATCAGTTCATCCTCTACGCCATGGACCAGCACGCGCGACTGGTGCCGGTCGTCTTCGTGAGGCTGGCCGTCTATCTGGTTGCGATGGTGGTGCTCGTCCCCGTCTGGGGCGGCACAGGGGCGGCGGCAGTGCGCCTGCTCCTCGTGCTCTTCCCGTGCTGGGTCTTCATCCGCTGGACGCGAGAGCTCGCCGGCATCGGCTTTCAATGGTTTACCGGGGCCTATCTGGGCGGCTTCGCGCTTCTGATTGCCGTCAACGAGGCGGTTCGCGCGAGCCTTTCGGCGGCCAGTGTCCCGGCGCCCGTGGCAATCGGGGGGGGCATGGCCGTTGCGCTCGCCGCCTACAGTGGATTTCTCTGGCAGACCCATGCCGGGACAGGAGACAACCTGCGCTATACGCGCGACCTCGTCGACCCGCGAGGATTCCTCGCCTTCCTCACCAAAGGGGATTCCTCGAAGGCTCCATGATGGACACCCGCGAGCCTGTACAGTTTAACCCCATCCTCCCCGAAGTCATCGACGATCCGTATCCTCTCTACCGCCGGCTGAGAACCGAGGATCCCGTGCACCAGAGCCCGATGGGTATGTGGGTGCTGACCCGCTACGACGACGTGGCCCTGTTTCTCCGCGATCCGCGCTTCTTCGGAGAGATCATCTCCGCACGTTTCGGCCACTCGGGCTTCACCAATACCATGCTGCTTCAGGACCCTCCCGATCACACGCGACTGCGTACCCTCGTGAGCCGGGCCTTCACCCCCCGGGCCATCGAAGGTCTCCACGGGCAGATCCAAAGCATCATGGACGGATTGCTGGATGCGATAGTCGATCGCGGGGAAGCAGATCTGATCGCGGACTTCGCCTATCCCCTTCCGGTGAGCGTCATCAACGAGATGCTGGGCGTGCCCGCACGGGATCGCGCGCTCTTCCGGCAGTGGTCCTTCGACATCGCCCGGAGCCTCGACGCCATCGTCCTGCCCGATCCCGACATCATCGCACGAGGCAATGCCGCGGGCGCCGCCATCGGCGCCTATTTCGAGGACCTCGTGGCGGAGCGGCGGCGGACTCCGCGCGCCGATCTCCTGTCCGCCATGATCGCCGTCGAGGAGGCGGGCGACCGCCTGAGCATCGAGGAGCTCCTGGCCACCGGCCTGCTGCTCTTCCTCGCCGGGCACGAGACGACCACGAATCTCATCGGCAACGGGGTGCTGGCCCTCCTCCGCCATCCCGAGGAGCTGCGGCGCCTGCGCGAGGATCCCGCCCTCGTCGAGAGCGCGGTGGAGGAACTCCTGCGCTATGACAGTCCGGTGCAGCGGGTGAGCCGCCTCGTGTACGAGGACGTGACCTTGGGGGATCGGACGATCCCGGCCGGCTCCCTCGTGCTGGGCCTCCTCGGCGCGGCCAATCGCGACCCGGACCATTTCCCCGAGCCCGACCGGCTCGATCTCGGCCGCCGGGACAACCGCCATCTGGCCTTCGGCTGGGGCATACACTTCTGTCTCGGCGCGCCGCTGGCTCGCCTCGAAGGACAGCTTGCCTTCGGCACGCTCCTGCGCCGGCTGCCCAACCTGGCCCTGGCCGCCGAGCGGGTCGAATGGCGTCAGACGGCGACACTGCGTGGCCTGGGAGCCCTTCCCGTCCACTTCTAAAGCCCGCCGCCAGAGCTTTCTCAAAGCTTGCCTCGCGGGGCGGTGTGTGTTCATATATTGAACGCCATGGCCATCGAACGGCACGTCGAGCGCGAGCTCGAGATCCTCACCGCCATCGAAGAAGGGACGCCGCTCACCCAGCGGGCTCTCGCCCAGCGCTTGGGCGTGGCCCTGGGCCTGACCAACCTCTATCTGAAGCGCCTGGCCAGCAAGGGCTTCATCAAGATCCGGGAATTCCCCACCAAGCCGTACGCGGGCAAGCGCCTCCGCTATGTGTTGACGCCCAAGGGGGCGGGGGAGAAGGCGCGGCTGACCTACGAGTACATCGGGCACTCGCTGAGTCTCTTCCGGCGCACCCGCGACAACCTGCGCGAGGCCATGGGCCAGCTGGGCCAGAACGGGATGAAGCGCATCGCGCTCTGTGGCGCGGGCGAGGCGGCCGAGCTTGCATATCTCACCCTCAAGGAGTTCGGGCTGGAGCCGGTGGGCATCTTCGCCGGCGACGGCGGCGGCCAGTTCCTGGGTCTGCCCGTGCAGCCGCTCTCGGAGCTGCCCACTGCCGACGTGGACGGCATCGTCATCGCCACCTTCGACAAGCCGGATCAGCATCTGGCCGCCCTGAGCCGGATGGGGATTCCTTCCCAGAAGTTCCTCACGTTGAGAAGGCCGGCCACTCCCGCGAACGGGCATTCGAGCGACGGACCGGGCCGGGGCGCCAAAAGGAGCTGAGCCATGCCGGAGTTCCTCAAGGGCAACTACACGGTGAAGGCCACGATCGAGGACAAGGCGGACGCCGCCGACTCGACCGACGAGTTCGAGAAGAAGGCGCTGTCCCGCCTGGGCGGCAGCATCTGCTTCGTGAGCAAGAAGAGCCTGATGTGGCGGGGCGAGGGGCAGCCGCCCGCGAGCCGAGCCACTCGCGAGAACGGAGACGACGACAAGGCGAAGGCGGATGGAGCTGGGACGAAAGATCGCGCAGGCGCTTGAGGCGGCCACCTTCGAGCGCGTGGCGGGGGTCGGTCTCGCCAATGCCGAGGCGAACCGCTCCCGCATCGCCCGCTCCGTCCTCGAGCTCGCCGAGACGCCGCTCGGCTCGGGAGACGCCGCCATCGTGGTGGGGGCGGGGCCGAGTCTCTACCGGCGGCGCAGCCTGGAGCGCCTGCGCGCTTCCCGCTTCGCCGGCACCATCGTCGCCGCCGACGGTGCCCTCGGCGCCTGCCTCCGAGCGGGCGTGGCGCCGCACGTGGTGGTGAGCGTGGATCCGCACCCGGAGCGCATCGTGCGCTGGTTCGGCGACCCGACCCTGACCGCTCCGCGCGGCGACGACTACTTCCGCCGTCAGGAGATGGACCCGACGCATCACGGCGACGAGCTCGCGGCCAACCGTGCGCTCGTGGAGCTGGTCGACGCCCACGGGCCCAAGCTCAAGGTGGCCGCCGCCACGTCGGCGGCCCCGGCCGTGGTCGAGCGTTGCGAGCAGGCGGGCATGGATCTCTACTGGTGGAACCCCATGTACGACGACTACGACGCCCCCGGCAGTCTCTCGCGCCGGCTGTGGGAGATGAATGGACTGCCGTGCCTCAACGGCGGCGGCAATGTCGGCACCGCGGCGTGGGTGCTGACCCACGCCGTGCTCGGCAAGCCGCGCGTCGGCCTCATCGGCATCGATCTGGGCTATGCGCCCGGAACACCGTACGAGAAGACCCAGTACTATCCCGAGCTGGTCGACCTGCTGGGGGACCGGTTTCGCGAGGCCTTCATCCACACGGAGAATCCCGCCACGGGCGAGACGTGGTTCAGCGATCCGGCCTATCACTGGTTCCGTGACGTCTTCCTCGAGATGGCCCGCGGCGCCGACTGCCAGACCGTGAACTGCACCGAGGGCGGGCTCCTCTTCGGGGACGGCATCACCACCGCCACCCTCGACCACTTCCTCGAGGCGACGGCGCGTGGCTAAGCTGCTCTTCATCAATCCCCTGATGCGCGAGGAAGACGACCCGCGCCACGTGCCCTACGGCATGGCGCTCCTCGCGGCCATCGCGGTGCAAGACGGCCACCAGGTCCAAGTCTACGACCACAACGCGTGGCGCGCCTCTGACTCCGTCATCGCGCAGGTGCTCGAGGCGGATAGCTGGGACGTGGTGGCCATGGGCGGCATCACCACCGCCTACCGCTCGATCAAGCACATCGTGGCCATGGCCAAGGAGCTGGCGCCGCAGGCGCTCGTGGCGGCGGGGGGCGGCTTTCTCACCAGCATGCCGCACGACATCATGCGCTTCCTGCCTCAGATCGACGTCGGCGTGGTCGGCGAGGCCTTCATCTCCTTCCCGGAGCTCCTGCGTCGGGTGGACGCGAGCAATCGCGACTGGGCCGCCGTCCCGGGGCTGATCTGGCGCGACCCCTCGGGCAAGACCCATCTCAACCCCGAGCAGCCGCTCCTCATGGACCTCGACGGCCTGCCCTATCCGGCCTGGGAGCTCTTTCCCCTCGAGGTCTACTTCAAGAACAGCATGGCGCTCTTCTCCGAGGAGGGCATGCTGGCGCGCCGCCGCCTCGACATCAATGCCAGCTATGGCTGCTCGCTCATCTGCCGCTTCTGCTTTCATCTGGGTATAGCCGGCGACATGCAGCACAAGGAGAACGCGGAGGGCGAAAACGACGTCGCCTTCACCTATGACCGGAAGATCCGCTACCACAGCCCCCGCTACATCATCAATCTGGTGAAGTACGCGCGCGAGCGCTTCGGCGTCGACTTCATCGGCTTCCTCGACGAGAACCTGATGACGATGCACCAGTTCTCGGGCAAGAAGTGGCTGACGGACATCGCGAGGCTCTGGATCGAGGAGGGGCTCCAGCCGCAGTGCGTGCGCGACGGCGTCCCCCACGAGTCCGAGCAGTGCTCCGGCGTCCACTGGGGCGGCACGAGCCATGCCACGCTCTGCTCGCCCGAGGTGTTGCGGGCCATCAAGCAGGCCGGCTGCTCGCATCTGGTCTACGGCTATGAGAGCTTCTCCGCGCGCGTGATGAAGACCATCGGCAAGGGTGCCACCCCCGAGACGAACGAGCGCTCGCTCAAGTGGACGCTGGAGGCGGGCATCCGGCCCATTCCCAATCAGATGATGGGCTTCCCCGACGAGGACTTTGACAGCCTCAAGGACAATATCCGCGCGTGGAATCGCCTCGGCCTCAACGTCAAGCCCTTCTTCGCCACCCCGTATCCCGGCACCGAGTGGTACTACACCAACAAGCAGCGCATCCTCGAGCAGTACGACGGAGACCTCGAGGCCTTTCTCCTCGACCTGGGCGACGCCACGCGCGTCACCGCCGTCATCTCGAAGAAGTTCAACGCGGTCGAGCTGTACGGGCTGCGTGAGCTGATGGTGCTGCGCGACATCGGACGCATCGAGCGGTACGAGAAGGAATGGACCCGCCTGCATGCCGCGGACCCGCCGCCCACGCCGGCCCCGCGCCTCGTTCTGGAGACCACGAAATGAAGATCGCCATCCTGGGCCTCGGCTCCATCGGCCGCCGCCACCTCGGAAATTTCCGGGTGGCGGGTGCCGAGACCCTCACTGCGTACGATGCGGCTCCCGCCCAGCGTGACGCGGCGGCCACGGACTTTCCCTTCGCGACGATCGCCGCCACGGCCGAGGCCGCCCTCGATGGCGTGGATGGCGCGGTGATCTGCACGCCCCCCGAGTCCCATATCGCTTTGGGCCGCACGGCCGCCGAGCGCGGCGCGCATCTGATGGTGGAGAAGCCCTTCGCCCAGTCGGTGGACGGCGCGGAGGAGCTGCTCAAGCTCTGTGACGCCAAGCGGCTCAAGGTCCTCACGGCCTACAACTGGCGCTACTGGCCGCCCATGCTGCTGGTCGAGAAGCTCTTGAAGGAAGGACGCATCGGCGCGCTCCGCGCGGCGCGCACGGAGTATGCCTATCACCTGACCACCCGCTACCCGGGCAAGGACTACCGCAAGTTCTACATGGCCGACGCCAAGCAGGGCGGCGGCTGCGTCCTCGACGAGAGCCATGCCATCGACTACATGCGCTGGCTCTGCGGCGAGATCACCGAGGTGAGCGCGGTGGTGGATCATGTCTCGAGCCTCGAGATCACCACGGACGACGTCGCCGACCTCACCGTGCGCTTCGCCTCGGGCACCGTAGGCAATATCCACATGAACCTCTTCGCCTGGAACGTGCACAGCCACTTCGAGCTGATGGGCGAAGAGGGCGTCATCCAGTGGCGGCGCTTCGAGAACGAGATCCGGCTGTTCGACCCCAGGACCAATCGCTGGGAGATCTACCCCTTCTCGTGCCAGCTCAATGAGATGTACATCGAGGAGGCGAAGCACTTCCTCGCCTGCATCCGCGGCGAAGCCACGCCCGCGTGTGACGGCTGGGATGGGCTCAAGACCATGCGCGTGATCGATGCCGCGATCAAGGCGTCCGCCGAGCGGCGCTGGGTGCAGGTCTAGCGGGTATGGCCGAGACGCCGTACGTCTTCGGCGTCATTCCCGCGCGCGGCGGCTCGAAGGGCCTGCCCGGGAAGAACCTGCGCACGCTCGGGTCGCTCTCGCTCATCGGACATGCCGTCGCCTCGGCGCGCGACGCATCGCTGCTCACGCGCTTCATCGTTTCGACGGACAGCGCGGAGATCGTCGAGGAGGCGCGGCGCCACGAGGCCGAGGTGCCATTCGTGCGCCCCGCCGAGTTCGCGACTGATCAGGCGGGCATGCTGGGTGTTCTGCAGCACGCGGTCCGCTGGCTCGAGTCGTCGGCCGGCGTGCGGCCGGATCTCATCGTGACGCTCCAGCCAACCTCACCGTTCCGCACCGGCGCCGAGATCGACGCGACCATCCGGAAGGTCGCCGAGACCGGGTCGGACTCGGCGCAGACCCTCGTCGAAGCCTCCTATCACCCGTACTTCATGAAGACGCTCGACGGCGACCAGACCATCGCGCTCTTTCCCGAGGGGCACAAGTACGTGCGGCGGCAGGACGCGCCGCCCGTGTACCAGCCTTCGGGCGCCGTCTACGTCACGCGCTATCCGACGCTCATGGCCCAGGGCCATATCCTCGGCGAGGACAATCGGGGAGTGGTGATGGACTTCGAGGCCTCGGTCAACATCGACACAGAGTGGGATTTCCTCCTGGCCGAACTGCTCCTGAGGGAAGGTCGCGCGCCTCTCCCGGCGGGGCGGCGCTGACGGACGCATGGCCGGACGGCTCCTGATCCTGGGCGCCGGTGGGCACGGGCGGGCTGTCGCCGACCTCGCCGCCGAGTGCGGATGGGACGTCGCCGGCTTCACAGACCGTTCGCCTGGCCCCGGCGTGCTGGGCGAGGACGACGAGGTCGAAGACTTGATCCGAGCGGGGAAGGTAGACGCCGCTATTGTTGGTGTCGGCAACACGGCTCTCCGACGCCGGGCCGAGCTGTTCGAGCTGCTCAAGAAGGCGGGCGCGACGACTCCCACCCTCGTGCACCCCTGCGCGAGCGTGGCCCGCACCTGTCGTATCGGCGAAGGGACGGTGGTATTCCCCGGCGTGGTGCTCGGGGCTGCCGTCGAAGTCGGCGACAATGTCGTGCTGTACAGCAATACCGTCGCGGAGCACGATTCTCGCATTGCCTCCCATGCGTATCTCTCTCCCGGCGCGATCCTGTCTGGTTCCGTCACCGTCGAGGCGAGCGCCTTCGTTGGTGCGGGGGCGGTGATCTTGCCGGGGATCAGCGTCGGGCCGGGGGCAACGGTGGGGGCGGGCGCTGTGGTGACTGCTCGGGTCGCGGCGGGCGCCACCGTCCTCGGCTCACCGGCGCGCCAGATAGCTTCGAAAGGCGGCGCCTGATGGCGGGCACGCTCCTCGTCACCGAGCCTACGCGAAGCTATGGTGAGTTCCGGCGCGGCTGGGTGCGCGCCGCTTTCGAGCGCTACGTCCGCTACTACCGGCGGCGGCTGGTTCGCGCTGTCGAAAGGGAGCGGACGCGCGGCCCGGTCACGCTCCTGACGGCGCGCCAGCTGCTGGGAGACGCGCGCCTGCCATCCGAGGTGAGGGTCCGCTACTACGACGAGGAGTCCTACAAGGTCGACTCGTACACTCTCGGCGAAACGACGAAGCACCTCGTCTCCGACTGGTGGCCCAGACGGGAGGAGGCGCCGGAGCTGAGCCATCGAGGCGTGTGGCTCCCGGACCTCCTGACCATCTCGCGGAGCATCGTGCTGAGAATGGAGATCGTCGAGCCGCTCGGCATCCTTGAGCTGGTGTGGAAGGAGGTCGAGCCCGACCGGGTGATGGCCCTGAGCGGCGCGTCGATTCCGGAGCTGCTGGCACGACTGCTGGCCAAGTGCCGCGGGGTACCTTTTCGTACGGCATCGCCCGGGATGCTCTTCTCGCGCGTTCTCTCGGCCGGGCTCCGAGCGCTGTATCCGCGAGAGGAGCGGCTGCGGCTGCGCGAGCTCACCGATCTCCGTCGTGAGCCCGGCGCCGTTGCCCATGCTCCAGGCGCTGAGCACGTCCTCTGCGTTACGTGTCGTCCCCGGCATCACGCCGTCGTGGATCCGCTCCTCGTCGCCCTCCGGGCCGCATCGGTCGAGGGGCAGGTGGTGGCGGCCGCCAACCAGGAGCCGGCGTTCGGACGGAGCCTCGCCCGCCTGAGACAGAGCGGCTTCGCGGCCGACTACGTGACGGACTATCTTCCGCGGGAGGAGGCCCGGAAGCTGATCCAGAGCTACCGGCCGGTGCTGCGGAGATGCTGGCACCGTATCGTGCGGGATCCCGAGCTGGCCCGGCGGCTGACGGTCGACGGGGTGCCGCTTGCAGGGGTCGTGCTCCCCTTCCTGCGTGACTCGGTCACCCGCAGCCTCCTGTCAGCTCTGGTCGTTCAGGAAGCGGCCTTCCGGGCGCTGGACGCGATTCGACCGACGGCGGTGGTGATCACGAGCGCCCGGCGCCTGGCCGAGCGCGCGCTCGCTTTCGCCGCGCGAGAGCGCGGCATTCCCCGCATTCTCTTCTCGGGGGCGCTAATGCTTGGCCGCGACCAGTATCGGTTTTGTGACGAGCTGGTCGCCGACCGGATGCTGGTCATCGGAGACCACCTGAAGCGGGAGCTCGTGCGCGTGGAGGGCATCGAGCCGGAGCACATCTCGGTAGTCGGCGACCCCCGGTCCAACGCTGCGCGCCTCGTGCCGCGTGCCGAGCTCCGGCGCGCCGTTGCCGGCGCGTTCGACCTGGATCCGGCCCGTCCGCTGCTCGTCTTCGCCTCCAAGTACGTGTCGTTTCTGTTTTCGGCAAAGGAGAAGGAAGCCTACTACCGGACCGTGCTCGACGGATTGCGCGCGAGTAGGGCCCGGGCTCAGGTGATCCTGAAGGTCCACCCGAACGAGGACATCGCGATCGTCCGCCAGCAGATCCGGCAATGGGGATGGCCTGACGTCCCGGTGAGCCAGGAGTACGACATTCACCGGCTCTTCGCGGCGGCCGACGCCGCGGTCATGGTCACCTCCATGGCCGGCGTGGAGGCGATGGCTCTCGGCTGCCCGACTATCGCCGTGCAGATGGCCGGCAAGGACTACGAGGGCGGATACATGTTCCCCTACGTCAGCCAGGGAGCCGTCGAACGAGTGGACATAGGCGATGCGCACGGCTTCGCGCGCGCGCTCGACCGCGTGCTCCTGGACGATCGAGCGGGCGCCGAGCTGGTGGAAAGGGGCTTCCGCTTCGCGGAGCGTTACATCCACCCCGTGGACGGCGCGCTAGCTGCCCGCTTTCTCGCGGTGGTCGGAGAGATCCGCCGGGAAGGGTCCCCGGAGGTGGCGCGGTGAGCGCCGCGGAGCGCTTCTTCGAGATCGGCGAGCGGAGAATCGGCGTGAGCGCCCCCGTCTTCATCGTGGCGGAGGCGGGCGTGAACCACAACGGCGATCCGGCCCTCGCCCGCCGGCTGGTGGACGCGGCGGCCGAGTGTGGCGCCGATGCGGTCAAGTTCCAGACCTTCACTGTCGACGCGCTCCTGACACGCGAGGCGCCCAAGGCGGGCTATCAGGTCGAGACCACGGGGGCGGAGGAGAGCCAGCGCGAGATGCTGGCTCGCCTCGAGCTCGGCGCCGACCGGCTGGCCGAGCTGAGGGACCGGGCGGCCAAGCACGGGCTCATCTTCTTCTCCGCGCCCTTCGACGAAGCCAGCGCGGATGCCCTCGAGGCGCTCGACGTGGCACTCTACAAGGTGCCCTCGGGCGAGATCACCAACCTGCCGCTGCTGCGCCACGTGGCGGCGAAGGGGCGGCCCGTCATTCTCTCGACAGGCATGGCGACTCTCGAAGAGGTCGAGCAGGCGGTCGCCGCCATTCGCGCCGCGGGCGACCCTCCGCTGGCCCTGCTCCACTGTCTCTCCGCCTACCCGGCCCCGGTGGAGGAAGTCAATCTGCGCGCCATGGACAGTCTCGCTTCGCGCTTCGGCTGCCCGGTGGGCTTCTCGGACCACACCCTCGGCATCGACGTCGCCGTCGCGGCTACGGCTCGGGGCGCGACCATCATCGAGAAGCACCTCACCCTGGACAAGACGCTGCCTGGACCGGATCATCGCGCGTCTCTCGGGCCGGCGGAGTTCAACGCCATGGTGAGGGCGATTCGCGCCGTCGAATCGGCGCTCGGGGACGGCGTCAAGCGCCCGATGCCGTCCGAGGTGGACACGCGGCGCGTGGCGCGCAAGAGCCTCGTGGCCGCGCGGGTCCTCCGGGCCGGCGAGCGCGTCGCGGCCGGGGATGTTGCGAGCAAGCGGCCCGGCACGGGCATTTCCCCCGCCGAGCTGCCCCGCGTGCTCGGCCTCCGCCTGACTCGTGATGTGGCCGTGGATGAGGTGATTGCCTGGGAGGCGCTCGCCAAGCCATGACGGCCACACCCCGCCGTATCGGAGTGGTGACCGTGAGCCGGTCGGACTACGGCCATCTCCGTCCCGTGCTCGAGGGCATCCGTCGCGCGCCCGGTCTTGACCTTGTCCTCTTCGTGGCTGGTATGCACATCGAGTACGACTTTGGCTCTACCGTGCGCGAGATCGAGGCCGACGGCTTCGCCATCGCCGAGCGCATTGCCATGCTCGAGGGTGGCGACTCGCCCGAGGCCATCGCCGCATCGACCGGGCGCGGCGTCGAGGGCTTTGCGCGCGCCTTCGGCCGCCAGCGGCCGGATCTCCTGGTTGTCCTCGGCGACCGCTTCGAGATGCTGGCCGCCGCCGTGGCGGCGCTGCCCTTCGCGCTGCCCGTCGCACACATCCATGGCGGCGAGGTCTCCGAGGGCGCGATGGACAATCAGATCCGCCACGCCATCACCAAGCTCGCGCACCTGCACTTCGCCTCGGCCGCGCCGCACGCCCGGCGCATCGCGCAGATGGGCGAGGAGGCCTGGCGCATTCATACGGTGGGCGGCCCCGGGATTGACCGGATCGCGACGACGGAGGTGCTCACCCGCGAGGCACTGGCGCGCGAGCTCGACCTGCCCGCGGGCGGGCCGTGGCTCCTCGTGACCTTTCATCCCGTGACCCTCGAGTACCGCGACACGGCAGCCCATGTCGAGGAGCTCCTGGCCGCGCTCGAGAAGACTGACGGCACGCTCGTCATCACCTATCCGAACGCCGACACGTCGGGACGACTCATCATCGACCGCCTCGAGGAGTTTGCCGCGCGCCGCCCGGGCCGCTGCCGGCTCGCGCGCAATCTCGGCGAGCGGCTCTATCTTGGGATCCTCCGGCACGCCGACGTGATGATCGGCAATTCCTCGAGTGGCCTCATCGAGGCGCCGTCGTTCGGACTGCCGGCGGTGAATATCGGGGCGCGCCAGCGTGGACGCCTGCGTGGGGCCAACGTGATCGACGTCGAGCCCGCGCGAGATGAGATTCTCCGCGGCATCGAGACGGCGCAGACGCCCGCCTTCAAGGCTCTTGCCCGCGCGGGGGCCAATCCATACGGCGACGGGCGTGCCGTCCCGCGCATCGTAGAGGTCCTGCGAACCGTCCAACTCGATGCCCGTCTCATCCAGAAGCGCTTCGCCGATAGCGGGGGAGGCGCCTGATGGCCGCGTTCGACAGCTGCACCCTCGCCCTGGGGGCGAGCCTGCGCGCAGTCCTCGAGACCATGACCCGGAGCGGCAAGCAGATCGCGCTGGTCGTCGACGCCGATGGACGGCTGGCCGGCGTGGTGACCGATGGCGATGTCCGACGCGCCATGCTCCGCGGCGCCTCCCTCGACGCCAAGGTGGACGAGGTCGTCAATCGCGCGCCCCTGACCGGGCCCGCCGGCCTCTCCGCCTCGGAGGCGCTGCAGCTCATGCGCACGCGGTCGGTGCGGCACCTGCCCCTGCTCGACCCGGAGCGCCGCGTGGTCGATCTCCTGCGCCTCGAGGACCTGCTGGCTCCTCCGCCGCTGGAAAGCCGGGCGGTGATCATGGCGGGTGGCGAAGGGCGCCGTCTCCGCCCGCTGACCGAGTCCACGCCCAAGCCCCTCATCTCCGTGGGCGGCAAGCCGCTCGTCGAGATCATGATCGAGCGGCTGCGCCAGTGCGGTGTGATCGACATCACCATCGCGCTTCACCACAAGTCGGAGATGATCCGGGGGCGCCTGGGTGACGGAGGGCGCCTCGGCGTTCGCGTCGACTACGCGCTCGAGGCCAAGCCGCTCGGCACCATGGGAGCGCTCACGCTTCTCCGCGACCGGCTCCGCGCGCCCTTCTTCGTCGTCAACGCCGACATCCTGACCAAGTGCGACTTTCGCGCCATGTGGGAATTTCACCGCCGGCAGGAGAGGGCGGCCATGACGGTGGGCGTGTCCATCCATCAGGTGGACATTCCCTACGGCGAGTTCACCCTCCACGAGGGGCGCGTCACCCGCGTGGAGGAAAAGCCGCGCAAGGAGTTCCCGGTGAACGCGGGAATCTATCTGGTCGACCCGTCGGCCATCGACCTCATCCCCGCCGGGGAATATTTCGACGCCACCGACATGATCCGGACCCTGGTCGACAAGGGGCACGTGGTGGCCGCCCACCTGATCCGCGAGTACTGGCTGGATGTCGGCCGCCTCCACGATCTCGAGAAGGCCAACCACGACGTCGCCGAAGGACTACTCGAGTGAACACCATCGGCGTGGTCGGGCTGGGCTACGTAGGGCTGACCCTCGCGGTGACCCTCGCGCGCAAGGGCTTCACCGTCCACGGCGTCGACACCTCTCCCGTCGTCCTCGACGCCCTCGGCCAGGGCCGCCCGCACCTCTTCGAGCCCGGCGTGGAAGAAGGCGTGCGCGCCTTCCTCGGCGAGCGCCTCCACGTCGGCTCCGCCCTGCCCAAAGGCGGCGTCGATGCCGCCATCATCTGTGTCTCCACCCCCGTCGATCCCGACACCCACGCGGCGGAGCTCACCAATCTCCGCGCGGCCGCCCGCCACGTGGCCGAGCGCTGCGCACCCAGCACCGTCGTCATCGTGAGGAGCACGGTACCCGTGGGGGCGAGCCGGTCGGTCGTCCTGCCCGAGCTCCTCGCCCGGTGGGGCCGGGCCCGCCTGGCCTTCGCGCCCGAGCGGACCATCCAGGGGCAGGCGCTTCGCGAGCTGGAGGAGCTGCCGCAGGTGGTGGGCGGACTCGACGCCGATTCCCGCGAGGCGGCCTCCGCGCTCTTCGCCCACGTCACCACCCGCATCGTGCCGGTGTCTTCGCTGGAGGCGGCCGAGCTGGTCAAGCTCGTCAACAACTGCCATACCGATCTCATCTATTCGTACGGCAACGAGGTCGCGCTGATGGCCGAGAGCTGGCGACTCGATCCGCTCGAGGTGATACGCGCCGCCAATGTCGAATACCCGCGCCCCGATCTGGCCAAGCCCGGCTTCGTGGGCGGCGCGTGTCTCTCCAAGGATCCCTACATCCTCGTCAACGCCGCACGCGCGGCCGGCTATACGCCGTGGCTCGTGGGCCAGGCCCGCGGGCTCAACGAGCACCTGCCCGTGCACGTGGCGGAGCGGCTGATCGGCATGATGCGCGAGAAGCGCGGGAGCGCCGAGGGGGCGCGCCTCTCCGTGCTCGGCTGGGCCTACAAGGGCTGGCCCCCCACGGACGACATGCGCGGCACGCCCATCGTCTCCATGCTGCCGCTGTTCCGGGCGGCGGGGCTCGAGCTTCGCGGTCATGACTATCTCGTCCCTCCCGACATCATCCGCAGCCTCGGAGCCGAACCGGTGACACCCGAGTCGGCCTTCGACGGTGCCGACGCCGTCCTCGTCATCACCAATCACCCGGAGTACGCCAAGCTCGACATCGGACGGCTTCTCCCAACCCTGCGGCGCCCCGCCGTGCTCTATGACTGCTGGCGCATCCTCGACGAGGACACGGTGCGCACGGCCGGCGTGTCCTATGCGGGGATCGGCTATGCCTAGAACGCTGATCCTGGGGGGCGCCGGCTTCATCGGCTATCACATGGCGGCACGGCTGGCCGGCGAAGGGCACGAGCTGACCCTCGTGGACGATCTCTCCCGCGGGGTGCACGACCGCGAGCTGGAAGCGCTCTGCACCCGGTCGAATGTCACCCTGGTGCAGGCGGATCTCACCCGCGCGGACGCCTTCGCCGGGCTGCCGCGTCAGTGGGATGGCGTCCACATGCTGGCGGCGGTGGTGGGCGTGCGCAACGTCGAGACCGATCCCGCACGGGTGGTGCGCACCAATACCCTCGCCCTGCTGCATCTCCTCGACTGGCTGACCCCCGAGGCCGGCGTGCTCTTCTTCGCGTCGACTAGCGAGACCTATGCCGGCGGCGTCTCGGCGGGAACCGTGCCCGTGCCCACCCCCGAGGACGTGCCGCTGACCGTCGAGGACATCCGCGCGCCGCGCTTCGCCTATGCCGCGAGCAAGATCCTCGGTGAGGCGGCGGTGATCCACACCGCGCGCGCCCGCGGGCTGCGCGCCGTCACCGGCCGCTTCCACAACGTCTACGGCCCGCGCATGGGGGCGGATCACGTCATTCCCGAGCTGTCGCTGCGCGCCCTTCGTCGCGACGATCCGTTCCGCCTCTACGGGCCCGAGCAGCGACGCGCCTTCTGCCACGTGTCGGATGCCGTGGAAGCGATCCTGCGTCTCACCACGAGCGAGGCGGCCTGGGGCCAGATCGTCCATATCGGCAATGACAGCGAGGAGACGCTGATCGAAGACCTCGCGCTCCTCATCCTCAAGGAGGCACGCTTCGAGCCCGCCCTCGACCGCATGCCCGCGCCGTCGGGTTCGGTGGCACGCCGCTGCCCGGATATCAGCCGCCTCCGGGCATTGACGGGCTTCGTGCCCAAGGTCTCGCTGGAGGCGGGCGTGCACGACACCTTCGCCTGGTACCGTGAATGGCACGCGAGCCACGGAGCAGCGCGGTGACGGAGGCACGCCGGGCGATCCCGAACGCCGTGCCGCATCTGGCCGGCAATGAGTGGAAGTACCTCAAGGAATGCCTCGACACGAACTGGGTGTCCTCGGTCGGCCCTTTCGTGGACCGCTTCGAGCGGGAAGTGGCCGCCCATGTCGGGGTGCCCTACGCCGTGGCCACGGTGAACGGCACGGCCGCCCTTCACGTCGCTCTGCTCGCGGCGGGGGTGCGTCCGGACGACGAAGTGCTGGTGCCCGCGCTGACCTTCATCGCCACCGCCAATGCCGTGACCTATTGCGGGGCGCATCCCGTCTTCGTGGACTCGGAGGCGGTGTCGTGGGGTCTGGACGCGGCCAAGCTTTCCGACTTCCTCGAGCGCGAGTGCTCGATCAAGGACGGGGAGGTGGTCAACCGCGCCTCGGGGCGCGTCGTGCGCGCCGTGCTCCCCGTGCACCTCTACGGCCACCCCGTCGACATCGACGCCGTCCTGGACGTCGCGGCCCGCTATCCGCTGGCCGTGGTCGAAGACGCCGCGGAGGCGCTCGGCGCCCGCTACAAGGGAGGCGCGGTGGGCTGCCACGGGCTGGTGAGTTGTCTCTCCTTCAACGGGAACAAGATCATCACCACGGGCGGCGGCGGCATGGTGCTGACGCGCGACCCGAAGTTGGCGGCGCGCGTGCGGGGGCTGACCACCCAGGCGCGCACGGACGCCCTCGAGTACACCCACGAGGAGACGGGCTACAACTACCGGCTCACCAATCTCCAGGCGGCCCTCGGCGTCGCGCAGCTCGAGCAGCTCGACGGCTTCGTGGAGTCGAAGCGCGCGACGGCCGCCCACTATCGCGAGCTGCTGGGCGGCGTGTCCGGCGTCACGGTGGCCACCGAGGCCCCGTGGGCGCGCTCGACGTACTGGATGACCTCCGTGCTCGTCGATCCGAGCGTCTGCTCCGATGTGCGCGGGCTCCTGCGCCGGCTCAATGCCCGCTTGGTGGGCGCCCGGCCGCTCTGGCGCCCCCTTCATCTGCAGCCGCTCTACGCGGGGACACAGGCCTATCGGGTCGAGGTCGCCGAGAGACTCTACGAGCGGGGGTTGTCGCTGCCGTGCTCGGTGGCAATCACCGCGGATGAGCGGCAGGCGGTGGCGGCCGCCCTCGTGGCCGAGCTCGGCCCAGGCGGCTCAGAGTGAGGCGTCTACTCCGAAGCGGCGCAGGCAGTAGAGGAGATCGCCGACGCAGGCGGTGCAGAGCTTGCCCGTGTTCTCCTTGCCGCGCAGGGGCCAGCGCCCGGCCAGGCAGGCCGCCCGGAGCTCGCCGATGGTCAGCATGGTGCAGTAGCAGAGGAGCGATTCGCCCTGCGGCTCCACGCTGGTGGCCGAGGTCATTTCGCGTAGGTGAAGAGATGGTCGAAGAGCACGAGGTCGCCCGTGTCCGCCCGGCGGCCCACGACATAGCTCAGCAGCCGGAAGAGCGACTTGACCTCGACCCGGGCCAGCCGCTCGCCCGCATCTTCGGCTGCGAGAGGGATCTCGGCATGGCACTTGGGGGCGAGGGTCACATCTTGGGTGACGCGCCGGCTGCCGTAGTACGTGAAGACCTGCGCGGTCACGGGGACGAAGCGGGCGAGGCAGCCCAGGAGGAGCGAATAGCGCTGCTCGAAGGGGCCCTGGCGAAACACATAGGTCTCGAAATTGTTGATGTTGGTGGCGCCCACGCGGTCGGGCACGCCGCCGAGCACTGCGTTGACCGCGTAGTAGAGGGGGGGAGCGGTCGAGCCCGCGCGATGGAGATAGGCGTAGTGATGCGGCCGGTACGGGAAGATCGCCTCGTCGTAGCGCGCGTCCAGGACGACCATGACCCGCTCGGTGGTCCTGGTCGCGTCGGTCACCAGCGCCCTCAGGTCCAGAATGTCCCGGGCCGGATCGACCCTTGGCGTGGCGAGGAACGCGCCGGCGCCATCGTAGAGCGTCACCTCCAGGGACTCGAGACGGCGGCGGGCCTCGGCATCGCGCTGATGGATGATCTCGACGTGATGTTCGTAGCCCCGCTCGTAGAACGTGGCCGACATCAGGGCCGAGAGGTTACTTGACATGCATCAGCGACAGGGGCCCCGCGAGATCTTTCGACCCCGCGCCGACCATGTACAGGTTGAACCAGGCGTTGCCCTCGAGCCTGAGCCGCCAGACGGTCGTGCCCGCGGAGGGCGCGGGGCCGAGAGAGGCGACGTCGAGCAGGTGAGAGCCCATGGGCGGCAGCCGGAGCAGACGCGAGCCGACACGACGCCCCCCCGCGCTGGCCACGGCCCGGATGCAGTTCGTCACGTTGGACAGATTCATGAGGAGGACATGCGAACGGCTCTCGGATCCCAGATACACGTATTGGTGGCGCGTGAAGATGGGCACGGTGCGCCCGAGCACGGACACCATGGCGCAGGCGACCTTCATGACGAGGCGGATCAGACCGGGATATCCCTCGATGAATTCCTCCCGGCCATGCGTGGCGGTGTAGTCGTGCCCGTCGGACAGCGTGACGTAGAGGTCGGAGCGGAGGCGCTCGCCTCTCACCGTGGCAAAGCCGCATCCTCCGGCCGCCGGCCTGAGGGGTACTTCGACGGTGTCCGTGCTGTCGGCGAGCGTCACGTCGTAGCGGTGAGCCGCGTTTCCCCGCGCGTCGTACTGGACGACCGTCACCGGGAAGGGGCCGGCGCTGAACTCCGGCTTGAAGCGCGCCTCGACATTACTCAGCACCAGCGCGCACTCGAGCCCGGGGCGGGTGATCCAGGGCAGGTAGTACGTTCGAGGGCGCATCACGCCGAGCCATTCCCGGGCGAGGGACCTCAGATGCCGTTCCATTCACGCCAGTCTAGCATCGTGGGACTCTCATGACGTCGCCGCCGCGAATCCCCGTGGCCGCGCCCTCGATAGGCGAGGAAGAGATGGCCAACGTGATGGAGGCGATGCGCTCCGGCTGGATCAGCTCGCTGGGAGCGTTCATCGGGCAGTTCGAGCGCGACTTCGCCGCCTTCTGCGGGACGGCCCACGGCGTAGCCGTCGCGAATGGGACGGTGTCGCTCCACCTGGCCCTCGTGGCGGCGGGGGTGGGGGCGGGCGACGAGGTGATCATTCCCAGCCTCACCTTCGTGGCCACCGCCAATGTCGTGCGCTACTGCGGCGCCACTCCCGTGTTCGTCGACTCCGAGCGCGAGACCTGGCAGCTCGATCCCGCGGCCCTCGAGGCGCGCATCACACCGCGGACGCGCGCCATCATCCCCGTGCACCTCTACGGGCACCCGTGCGACATGGACCCCGTT
>WNFO01000798.1_pt1 | contig 24702 bp, 22 predicted proteins | sample 5400251 | NCBI WGS metagenome assembly WNFO01 (sample SAMN13153354, study PRJNA577476) | soil metagenome | isolation source: 100 cm saprolite under Madrone tree | place: USA:California | collected 2016-06-14
TGAGGAACTCCTGCTCCGGTGGATCGAGCCTTTCGAGTCCGAAAAGCGTCACGTCGGGCTCGCGCACCAGCGGCGCCTCGCTCCAGAAACGCACTAGCTCCGGCGCGCCCTTGCCGATGATGTGGGCCACAACCATTCCGTCGATGCGGCCGGAGGGAGTGCTCGCGGGAGTGTTCAGATCGGCGTCGCGATCGAACCACAGAAGATTCACGTGCTTGTAATAGCGCCGCGTGCCGGTAAGCAAGCCGATGGCCTGAGCGCAGTCACCGCCCAGGACCAGCACCAGCGCGCCACTTTTCACTGCAAGCTCGGCGCGCGTCTTCAGATCGTTCAGACCGGCGACGATTTCGGTCAGATTGCGGGCACGCCGGTGTTCATCGTCATTGGCAAAGAGCCGCGGAGCGCAGTCGCCGTAATCCACGACTTCATAGCCGACGCCGTGCAACTTTGCTTCGAGTCCGGCAGCGCGCAATGCCGCCGGGGCCTTTTCGCTTCCCGCGGAGAATGCCGCGGCGCTTGAAGGCGCGCCAATCAAGGCAATCTGCTTCGGCTGACGGACGATTTTGACCGCCAAGGTCTGGCTCCTGGTCTTGTATTTCCCGTTTGCCGCGCTAGGCTACCGATGACCGGATCATTTGTCCCTGCACAACGTTCCCTGCCCGGGGACAGGAAATTCTCTAGCGGTGCGGCGCCGGCGCGATGGTCGCCAATTCCGGCGGCAGAGTGAAACGCACGTCTTCGCGAATCAAATCCAGATCGCGTTGATCCGTGAAGCCGAACTCCGCGAGCCGTTCGCTCACCTGCTCCACAAGGACTTCCGGAGCGGACGCGCCTGCGGTCAAGCCCACGCGCGAAACACCTTCGAGCCACTGCACATCGATGTCCTTTGCGGAATCGATCAGTTGGGCTTTGACGCCGCTGCGCTGAGCGACTTCCACGAGGCGGTTGGAATTCGAACTATTCGGCGAACCCACCACGAGGATCAGATCCACGTCCTTGGCGACCTGCTCGACCGCTTCTTGGCGGTTTTGCGTGGCGTAACAAATGTCGTCGCTCGCCGGCCCTTGGATGAATGGAAATTTCTGGCGCAGCCGCGCCACGATCTCCTGGGTGTCATAAAGGCTTAGGGTGGTCTGCGTGAGAAACGCGAGTTTCCCGGGATCATCGACTTCCAGCGCATCCACGGCGGCGACGGAGTCCACCACGATGGTGCGATCCGGCGCTTCACCCGACGTGCCCACAATCTCCTGATGGTCTCGATGACCGATCAGAATAATGGTGCGCTTTTCGCGCGCAAACTTCAGTGCCTCGAGGTGCACCTTGGTCACCAGCGGGCAGGTGGCGTCAATCACTTTCAGTTCGCGCGATTTAGCTTCCTCGCGGACCGTCGGCGGAACGCCGTGGGCGCTGAAAACCAGCACCGCGCCGTGCGGCACTTCCTCGATGGCTTCGACAAAGATCGCGCCGCGCCGGCGCAGCTGCTCGACTACGTAAGTATTGTGGACGATTTCGTGGTGTACGTAGACCGGCGCGCCGTAGGCCTCCAGCGCCAATTCGACGATATCCACCGCGCGCACTACGCCCGCGCAGAACCCCCGCGGCCTTACCCTCAGCAATACTTTTCCGTTCGTGGCAGTCGGCATTGTCACCCTAGTGAGTAAATTTCAGAAGAGTCTATCATACCTCACGGCGCGCCCCGCCCGCATCCCGTTTCCTTATGATGCCATTCCCAGTCCACTCTCGTTATGGATCAGTGTGGACGAGAAAGGCAACAGCAACCGCAGCCACTTCCTTATTGGCCGATTCGAGCCCTGCTCCTTTATGTCCTTGGCGAAGAAGGACCGAAAGGAGGCGCAGCACCAGGTAAACATCGCAAGCAACATGAAATTTATTCCTAGTGCCCTGCGCACTCCTTGGCCAACCGTGCCGCAAGGCCCGAATTCTTAATCACTTATGTGCACGTCCTTTTGGCATTCCATGAGCATAATGTAGCCTGTCGAAGCGACTCAGGCCTTCTCGTCTGGGGAGTGCGGAGGCAGAATCCTCCGCAGTCAGGATTTGGAGATCGCAGGCAGCTCCAGTCCTTGGCAAGACCGTATGTCTCGCGTGCGAAGTAGTGCATCCGATCTCCGTTGCAGCGGAGAGGAATGACGAGGGACTTATGAACTCAGCCATTTTGCTTGTGGATCTTGCCTCACAGCGCCGCGATTCTTGGAAATCGTTCCTACAGAGTCAGCACTACGAAGTATTTACGGCGGAGGATGGGCAATCTGCGCTGCGAGCGTGTCTTCAGCTGCAGCCTGATGTGGTTCTGTTACATGACAGTCTGCCGGATGTCGATGGCTTTGACCTCTGCAGCCGTATGAATGGAAACCTGCTCAATCATCAGATCCCCATTGTTTTAATCAGGCCGTCGTCGGATCTCACGGATGCGGCGCGTGGGCGCGAAGCCGGCGCTGCCGACTTCTGGGGATCTTGCAGCTCGCTCGCGGAAGCGCTAAGTCGCGTGCAGTCTCTCTTGCGGCTACAGAGTTACATCGATGAGCAGGCCAAGTCCGTGATGCTCTCGCTGGGGCGCAGCATCGAGGCCAAGAGCATGCTCATGAACGGGCACTCGGAGCGGATCGTAAAATACGCCGTGCAACTGGGAGTGAGTTTGGACTTGCGGGAAGAAGAATTGCGAGAGTTGCGGATCGCGTGCTTGCTTCACGATGTCGGAAAAGTAGCGATACCGGATGAGATTCTCCTCAAGCCCGGGGCGCTGAATGCGGGAGAAACTGAGATCGTCAGGCAGCATCCCGCCATTGGCGAGAACATCTGCGCGCCGCTGAAGTCGCTGCGTCGCATCTTGCCGGTGATTCGGTATCACCATGAGCGAATGGACGGGAGTGGATATCCCGATGGTCTCCGCGGGCATGAAATTCCGCTGATGGCGCGGATTCTCCAAATTGCAGACATCTACGATGCACTGATCACGGATCGCCCTTACCGGGATGCGCTTTCTTCGGAGGACGCCTTGGAAACTCTCAGCCGGGAGGCCGGGTATGGATGGCTCGATCCTTCCCTGGTGTGGAAGTTCTCGCGGATCTGCAGAAGTGGCGAATACTTCCCGGTAAAGGGAAGATCCATGCTGGCTTCCTACTACGCGTAGCGCTCCATCGTTGGCTCCGCCGATTGAGAGAGTCTTCCAGACATGTCCAAATTGGCGCTCGCTGAACATCACGGACAACCGTAACATACGCCCATCATGGCTACGGAGATGGTGGTCTTCCCGGTGACGCTGGAAGGCGCGTACGTGCGGCTGGAGCCGTTGGCAAGGGCGCATCTGGCGGGGCTCGCCGAGGTTGGGCTGGACCAGGAATTGTGGCGCTGGATTCCCACACCGGTTCGAACGCAGGAAGAAATGGCCGCCTATATTGAGGCTGCGCTGGGGGAGCAAGAGCGAGGAGAGTCACTGCCTTTCGCCATCGCTGAGAAAACGACGGGACGCGCGATCGGGAGCACGCGGTACGGCAACATCGACCGCACGCATCATCGCGTGGAGATTGGCTGGACGTGGGTGGCGCGCGAGTGGCAGCGCACGGCCATGAATACAGAGGCGAAGTACCTGCTGCTGAGGCATGCCTTCGAAACGCTGGGCTGCATGCGCGTGGAGCTAAAAACGGATTCGCTGAACGCACGTTCGCGCGCGGCGATCTTGCGCATCGGCGCGAGAGAAGAAGGCATTTTTCGGAACCATATGATCACGGCTAGCGGGCGCCTGCGGCATACCGTTTATTTCAGCATCATCGATTCCGAGTGGCCGGCGGCGAAAGCACGCCTTGAAGCGATTCTGAGTTCCCACCAGCACTAGAGCTGCGCGGGAGGCGTGATGCCCTACCTTTTGCGCACTGGTTGGCCCGGCGGCAGCTTCCGGAACACCTTCAGCTAAGGTAAGATTCATCTCAGAATCCATCTGATTGCTTTTCTGGTTTCCTAAAAGTCCGGACTCTATCTTGGGAGAAGAGCTTGGCCAGTCCGACCGATCCGATGAACCGCCGGCGAAGCGAGCGCGTGATGCTGCAAATGAAGATCAAGGTGATCGCGGAAGACGTCGAGCGACGGCCACGGCAGGAAGAAGCGCTGACGCTGATCGTGAACGCTCATGGCGGCCTGCTAAAAATGAAATTGCACGTGCACGTCGGCCAGCCCATGCGTCTCGTGAACCCGCAGAACAATGTGGAACAAAACTGCCTTGTGGTCCGCGTGGACGACACCTCAACGGAGTTTTACTCCGTGGCCTTTGAGTTCGATCAACCGAACCCCAAGTTCTGGCCGGTTGTTTTTCCACCATCGGATTGGGGTGCCCGGCGCTCCTGATGGTGGGCCAGGCTGCTTACGCCAACCGGAATTGCCTTCTTTCACCGCCTACCCGCTGATACACACCGGTTTAACGGTCGCAACTCTTCCAGCCATTCAGGGTTCACTATAAGCAGGGACGGTGTTCGCTCGGGAGGACGCTCTGATGAAGTATCGGATGAAGGGCATTGGAAAATCACCGCTACTGGCAGCTTCGATTTTGGTTGGCGGGCTGTTGCTGGCCGGTTGCGACGATCACATCACGGTGATTCGCGATCCGGACATCCGCGTCGTGAAGGGGAGCACTTGGGCCTGGAAACCCGCCTCGCCGCCCAAGGACGCGGAGCGACGTCCCGTCGTGTCGCGCGACGTGATCTCGCGTGGAGAAAGCGTGGAACGCGAGCCCGGCGCGAACAATGAAATCGTTCGCCAGCGCATCCGAACGGCGATCGAGCAAACACTGTCGTCCAAGGGATTGCGGCAAGTCAGCGACCCACGAGACGCGGAGTTCCTGGTGGGCTATCACGTCGCCGTGCGGCGGCACGACGTGACTGTGCAGCGCGTCTACCCGGGCGGATACCCGGGGCTTGTTTGCGGCCCTTATGGATGCTGGGAGTCGTGGGGCTGGGGAACGCCGGAAGTCAGCTACGAAAATATTCGCTTCCGCGAAGGCACAGTCGTGTTTGACTTCGTGAAGCAATCGACGAAGCGGCTGGTATATCGAGCAATCGGTCAGAAGCCGGTACGTCGCGACACGTTTAACCAGGATGAGATTTCAGAATTCGTTCACCACATACTCGGGAAGTTGAAGACCAGCGGATAGGTTGATCCGCTTTCACCGGCTTCGGTGGATAGCGGACCGCTAGGTGGACATGATGGTCTTCCCCATCCATCTCCGTCAGTGGGGATTCGGAGTCGGTGCACGTTACTAAACAGCAGCCGCAGGCGGTCGACCGCGTCTCCGTCCAGGACACGGTATCGATGCTTGGTGATGAAAACCAAATGGACATGCCATGCAGAAACTCGAATGCCTGCCACGATTGAGTTCTTTACTGATCCCCATGGACCAAATATATTAAGACCGTGTTGAGACGGCAAGCCTACCGGTTCGAACTGCGCCGTCAACTGGAGTACAAGACCGAGTGGAGGGGTGGTCTTTTCCACGCCGTGCCGCCGCAGAACACCAGCCGCACCTGCCCGGTAGCATGGGGAGGATACGGTCAGGTATCGGCAGATAACCGCAGGACCCAGGCGAAGTTCGTATGCCTGAAATGCGGGCTCTGGAGCCAATGCGGATTTCATCAGTGCGGTAAATATCCGAGAGGCGGGACTCGCCCGCTAGCCTGTGCGCAACCTTGGCATGCGGTAAGTGCGTCGTGGCAGGAACCCACCGAAGGTATCCATCGCTTAGGCGTGGAACCCGTAGGAATCCCCGGACTTTAGTCCGGGGTGGAGGTCAAGTCATGCCCAGACCGCAACAAGTTGTTCTCATCACCGGCGCGAGCAGCGGATTTGGCCGGCTGATCGCCGAAACGCTGGCCCGCAAGAATTATCAGGTCTTGGCCACGATGCGCAACTTGAACGGCCGCAATGCGGCAGCGGCGCGTGAAATCCGGGAGCTTGCCGAGCGCGAATTCCTCTCCCTCGAAGTCCTGGAACTCGACGTTACCGATGACTTCTCCATAGATCGCGCGGTGGGCGAAGCAACGGCCAAGTGCGGCCGCATCGACGTTCTGGTGAACAACGCGGGTCACGGGATCATGGACCTGGCGGAGTCTGTGACTCTGGCGCAGGCGCAGCGGCAGTTTGACACAAATTTTTTCGGCGTCTTGCGGATGAATCGAGCGGTTCTCCCGGCCATGAAACGCCAAGGAAGCGGATTGCTGCTGCATGTAAGCAGCGGAGCGGGACGCCTGGTGATTCCCGGCATGGGCCTGTACTGCGCGAGCAAGTTTGCGATGGAAGCGCTTGCGGAGGTCTATCGCTACGAATTGGCCTCGCAGGGAATCGACTCCGTGGTGATCGAGCCGGGCGCGTATGCCACGCCCATCATGGAGAAGCTCGAGCGGGGAGAAGACCCCGCCCGCAAGACCGGATACGGTGATATGGCCAGGGTTCCCGAAATAGTGCAGGCCAGGATTGGAAGCTCGCGGGCCAACCCGCAGGAAATCGCCGATGTCGTGCTACAAATCATCGAAACACCCGCCGGCCAGCGGTCAATTCGCTATCGCCTGGGACCTGGCGGGCCAGGAGTCGAGAGGATCAACACGCTCACGGCCGAGATTCAAGGACAGATGCTCGAAGCATTTGGGATCACCGCCCTGGCGAAATTCAAGACGCCCACCAGCGGGGTCGACGAGATCCCTTGCCGGCAGTCGGAGCCAACGTCGAATCGCTAAGGCAAGAGACCGAAGACGGCTACGCTAGTCGAGGTGCCTACGTAGACTTTTCCGTTCACCACCACGGGCGTGATGAACTTGTTGCCGCTGAAGTGGTCGCGGTTAGCGGCGGCCTGATTGGAGTCGTAGAGCTCCTTGGTAAGGTCGGCGGCGGCGTAGGCGAACAGAATCGCTCCGCTATTCTCGATGGCCCAGACGATTCCGTTGGCGGAGCCGTTTGCAGAGACGCTCGGCGTCGTCCCGGGATATCCGAACTGATGGGTGGACTGTGACGAAGGGGCGCTCGCGAGTTTCGCGCTAGCAACTGGAAATGCCTTCAGAGCGTCGCCCACCGCGCCATAGTAAACGGTGCCATTGAAAAAGGCGGGCATGGAGAAGACGCTGCCGCCGAGCTGGCCGGAAATCTCCTGATAGATCTGGTCCGTGCTGGCATTGAACTTGCCCATGGCATCACGATCCACGACATAAATGAGGGCATCCTTGCCGGCCCCCACCGAGAGATGGCGTGTAGTTCCGCCGGAATCCGTTAGGTCCATCAGCAGGATTCCTCCGCCTGAGCCGAAATCCTGGTCGGCGTTCGATTCGGCGACGGTGTTGTGCGGCGTGAAGTAATCGGCGAGCTTGAGGCCACCGGACGTGGAAAGCTTGACGAAGCAGTTGCCGCAATTGCCGTTCGCGGGAAAGCCGCTGGCGTTCAGGGTCGTGTCGAAATCACCGTTGCCCATGATAAAGAACACATTGCCGGCGGCGTCGGCCGCGGGCGCGGTGCCCGCCATCCAGATGCCGCCTTCACTTCCATTCGGCACCAGATTGAGGACGCTGGTTGGCGCGAGCGTGTCCGCATTGAAGGCCATGACCCACGAGGTGTAGGGACGAATGTCGCAATGGGAAGACCACGTCGTGTAAATCGTTCCGTTGATCTGCAGTAGCCCGGGGCGCTCCTTGTATTGTTTCGGATCAAAGACAACGTTTCCGCCAGAGCTGTTGTCGCCCGTGCCGGGATAGGTCGCCGTGATGGTTTGAGGTCCGCTGAAAAGCTCTGCGCCGGTGGACAAGTTCAAGGCATGTAAGCGCTGGAAATAACTTCCACTGGCGTCTTTCGACATGGCGACGAGGTAAATGGCATTGCGGGCGCGATCAATGACCGGCGTCGCAGTGATGCCAATCTCCGGTGAGACCTGGCCACAGCCGCGATCATCGCTGGTCGTTTCGCCGCTGCCGAGCGTGGTGGTCTTCCACAGGAAGGTGGAAGTCGTTCCGCTGATGGAGTCGGCGTCAAAGGCATAGACGGAGCCGTGCTCGGTCGCAACATAAAGAACATTCTTCTTTTGCCCGCCGATAGTGACCTGCGAGAGATACAGCGGCTGGGCATCGACTTTGCCATCGACTGTGAATTCGCCCTTCTTCCCGAACTGCGCGGAATTCACATTGGCGAGAGTCAGTGTTGTTTCATTGAGGTTCTGGCCGGAGCGGCCGTTGTCGTAGTGATAGGTGATCACGTCGACGCTTGAATTGGCTGTGCCGGCGTTGACCGTAAGCATGGCGGAATTGCTGGTCACATTCCCGGCAGTGTTGCTGACCATGACGCGAAACATTTCGCCATCGTCGGCCGCGGTGGTGACAGGAGTTGAGTAGCTCGATGACGTAGCGCCAGTGATGTCCGCGCCGTTTTTCTGCCACCGATAAGTGAGGGGTGCGGTTCCCGTAGCGGCCACGCCGAAGGTGGCGGTTTGCCCAGCGGTCACGGTTTGGTTGGCAGGCTGTGTCGTAATGTAGGGGGCCACGGGCCCGTTCCCATTTACAGTAGCAGTGCTGGAGTAGCCGCCACATCCCGCGAAAGGGAAGGCCACCAGCATGACGGTGATTAACCATGGGAATGGGATCCGCCGCATGAGCATTACCCTCGATATTGAATTCAGCAGCCGGGCTAAGCAGACATGGAGATGCCGGGGTGGGTTTAACCAGTTTTAGCGAAGACATAAGATACTGGGTATGAAGAAAACACCTGAAATACAGCCTAGGAGAAAACTGCAGGACCATATTAGAGTCGCGCTCGGAGAATTGCACCTGAACTGAGGTACAGTTCTCACGGCGGCGCGTGAGGAGCAAGCCGCGATGGGCGACTTGCCTCGGGGCTTCCTTCCCTCTATTCTCATGGGCCTTATGCTGCTCAAAGATAAGGTCGCACTCATCACTGGCTCGGGCAGGGGAATCGGCCGCGCCATCGCTCATCTTTTTGCGAAAGAAGGCGCAGCCGTGTTTCTTACGGCGCGCACGAAGGAGCAGCTCGATTCCACCACGGCGGAGATCTTCAAGGGTGGAGGACGGGCGGGATACCTCGCGGCGGATCTATCGCGGGAGGCCGATTGCGCACAAGCTGTGGCCGCGGCGCGGGAAAAGTTCACCAGGATCGACATCCTGGTGAACAATGCAGGGCATTATGGCCCGGTTGTTCCGGTGGAAGACTATCCGCTGGCGGATTTCGACAAAGTGCTAGCTGTCCATCTTCGTGCCGCGTTTGTGTTGTCGAAACTAGTGCTGCCGGAAATGTACGCGCGGCAGTCCGGCGTGATCTTGAATATCTCCAGCCTCTCGGCGAAGGCGGCCTTCTCGTGGAGCTCGGCCTACGCGGCCGCCAAAGCGGGGATGCTGGGGCTGACGCGGGTCACAGCCGCGGAAGGAGCGCGCAAGGGCGTACGTGTAAATGCCATCTGCCCAGGCCCGGTCACGGAAACGCAAATGTCGAAAGATTTGGGCACCCTGCTCGCGAAGAAAATGGGGGTGAACGAAGATGAGCAATTGGCTGGCTTTCTGAACGGTCTACTGCAAGGCCGCGCACAGACGGCGCAAGAGATCGCGCGGGCTGCGCTGTTCTTGTGCTCGGGGCAGTCCAGCGCGATGACCGGCCAATCGATCAACGTCGACGGCGGGGCGGCGTTTTACTGAGTGGTTTTGAACTGCACGGAAGTCCAAATAGGGCATCTTGAATGGGTTCTTGGCTGCGTCCTGCCAGGTTCGTTGACTTGCTTGGTTTGAACACCTAGAATCAGATTCAGCTCCCCCCAGCCGTATGCTCGGTCAAACCATCTCGCATTACAAGATCACCGACAAATTAGGTGCCGGCGGCATGGGTGTGGTCTATAAGGCGCTCGACCTGAAGCTTGAGCGCGTCGTCGCCTTGAAATTCCTGCCGAATGACCTCACTGTCAGCGACCGGGACAAACAAGGCCTGCTCCGCGAGGCTCGCGCCGCTTCCGCGCTGGATCATCCAAACATTGGTGTCATCCACGGGATCGAAGAGTCCGAAGACCACCAACTCTTCATCGTCATGGGTTACTACGAAGGAGAAACTCTTGCGCAAAAGTTGTCGCGCGGGGTGATCCCGGTCCGGGAATCGCTGGGCTTAGCGATGCAGATCGCCAGAGGGTTGAGCTCGGCTCATGCGCGCAACATCGTGCATCGCGACGTCAAGCCTTCGAACATCATTATTACCAATGATCAAGTGGCCAAGATCGTTGATTTCGGCCTCGCTCGGGTTGTGGCCACAGCCGGCGCTACGCAGAGCATCTCTTCCACCGGGACGCTCCCGTATATGGCTCCCGAGCAAATCCTTGGCGAAGCCATTGATCAGCGCTGCGATATCTGGGCTCTGGGCGTAATCCTCATTCAAATGATCACCGGCAGTCATCCGTTCGTCCGGCCAAATAAAGGTGCGATAACGTATGCAATTCTAAACCAGCCGCCGGTGGCGCTCGACGTGGTTCCACAGGCCGTGCAACCTGTCGCTTATCGCGCGCTCTCCAAGAAGGCCGAGGGCCGCTATCCCGGCGCCGATGAAATGCTCCGCGATCTGGAAGCCTCGCTCGCCGAAATCACCTCGAACCCCGCCCCAGACGGGGAACCAACGCTCACGAGCTCCATCAATGCACGCGAACTCAAGCAGTACATTGAGAATGCTTCCACGCCGAGCTGGGCGGTGGGCAAACCCGGGAAAGCCCGGCGTCTCCTGCTAGCATCCGCTGGAGTGGTCTTGGCCGCTATCGCCGCATCTTTTCTTCCTCCGCTGCGCGAACGCCTTGCGGGACTCGCCTATGCCGGCGGCGAGAGGCATATCGCGGTACTGCCGTTCTCCAATTCCGGCAACGATCCCGAATACGGCCCGATCGCGGAAGGGCTGATGGACTCACTAACCAACGAACTGTCGAACCTGGAGGCCGCTCAGCAATCGCTTTGGGTGGTTCCCGCCAGTGTAGTCCGCAATCGCAAAGTTAACGATCCAACGTCCGCGTTCCGCGAACTCGGAGCTACGGTGGTAGTCGAAGGGAGTGTCCGGTGGAAAGGCCCGGGCGCGCGTCTGACCGTGGTTCTGATTGATTCGAAACGCCTCCGCCAAATCGGCTCGACCGAGCTCGAAGATCCGAGTGGTGATCTGGCGGCACTGCAGAGACAAGCCGTTACCGACATGGCTCGCCTGCTGAAAATCAAAGTGACCCAGGCGGCCCATACCCCCGCCGGAAGCGTGGTGCCAAGCGCCTATGAGTCCTACCTCAAAGCGTTAGCCTATCTGCAGCGTTACGACAAGCCCGGCAACGCTGATCTGGCCATTTCCGCGCTGAACTCCGCCATCGAGAAGGACCCCCGCTTTGCCTTGGGCTATGCGACCCTGGGGGAAGCCTATCGCTTAAAATTCCTGATGGATCATCATCCGGCGTGGGTGGATCAAGCGCTGGCAAATTGCCGGCGGGCCCTCGAGATAGACAACCGTTTCCCTGCTGTCCGCGTTACTTTGGGTCAACTCCAGTTGGCCCTGGGCAAGAACGATCTCGCTCTTCAGGAATTTCAAAAGGCCCTGGATATCAATCCGCGCGATTCTGGCGCCTTGATCGGCCTGGCCGGTGTCTACGAGCAGATGGGTCATCTCCCGGACGCCGAAGCCAACTTCAAGCGCTCCGTCGCTCTTCGGCCAGATTACTGGGAGGGATACAGCGCTCTCGGAGCGTTCTACGCCCGGCAAAAACGCGTGCAGGACGCCCTTCGGCAATATCGTCGGGTCATCGAACTCACGCCCGATAATCCCGAGGGGTACAGCGATCTCGGCGCCGCGTATATGGAGCTCAAGGATTCTGAGTCCTATGCCGCCGCGGAGGCAGCTCTTCAGAAATCCATTCAACTCGCGCCCAACTATCAGGCCTACGCCAACCTCGGCTGGTTGTACTTGGACCAAAAGCGTTATGGCCAAGCCGCCGCAGCCACCCGCCAGGCTCTCGAACTCAACGACAAGGATTGGCGGGTTTGGGCCAACCTGCTGCTCGCTTACACCTGGCTGAAGGATGGCGAAAAGATGCGCCCCGCGAGAGCCAAGACGCTGAGCCTGCTGGAGCAATACGCCTTATTGAATTCCCAGGAAGCCCCGGTACAGTCCATGCTCAGCATGTTCTATGCAGAAGACCAGCTTCGAGAAAGGGCCCTCGCCCACGCAAATGCTGCCTTCGTCCTGGCGCCCAAGAACCCGTGGGTGTTGGCCGATATCGCAGAGACCTATGACGACCTTGGCGACCGTAAGCGCGCCATCCAATACGCTCGGGACAGCCTCAAGAACGGCTACACTTTGACGGACCTTCAGCAACGGCCAGCCCTGCTCGGGCTCCTCGCTGACCCAAGTTTCCCGCCCCGCGGAAAGCAGTAAGCTTTGAAAGGAGAATCACGTGGCTACACCTGGAGTAGCAAGAGCAAAACAGACTACCTTGCCCCGATCGGCAACGATCACCATCCGCGACCAAAAACCCAGTCCCGACGGCAGAGTAGAGGTGGCGCCGTGGACCGGCAGGGTCCACTTCGCCAATAAGGATAACAAGGAATATCGCCTTCGCTTGTGGAAGACGAACACCGAGCCCCTTGCGGGCATCGACATTTTACTTCCCGCAAGAGGTCGCGTCACCGTGATGATCAAGAAAAACGATGAATATCACTACGGCATATTCCACGTTAAGGGCGATGAAGCTGCTACCGGTAGAGGCGGTGGCCCCATCGTAAATTGATTCACGGTTCTTCGGAGCGACAGCCCTACGCTCGGTGCGCGCGGCTGCATCGAACCGAGGGCTCGCCGCCGCGCATTATGCGTTTACTCGCATTGAAGGATGATTGCTGGGTTTGCCATCCTCGAGACGCAAACTCTTCCATAGTCAAAGAGAATATCGACAATGGAGCTGGGTTCGGCTACTATCTGCCGCACAGGACTCCGCAGGGGGAACACGGCGTACACATATGCCGGAGGCAGGTTTATGCTCAAACCGAGTTTGCCTCCCTGTGGAAGAGATGTCTCTGCCTAACGAAAGTCGTGTGGAGCTACTAGGAACAGGAACGGTAGCTATCTGGAGCAGCCGTGAGCCAATCGTCTCTAATTGATACTCCTCGCAATTCCGCGGGGCATGACGCGCGGCGCAGCACGCGGATCGAGCGGTCCGTACCGCTGATCGTCTTCGGTCAGAACAGCTTGGGCGAGCCATTTGTAGAAAGAACGGTCTCGACGAGCCTCAACCTGCATGGTTGCCGGTATCCCTCGCGACACGATTACGGCATTGGATCGTGGGTTGCCTTGCAGGTGGTGGGATTGGAACTCGAGCCGAAGCCCCCGGTAATTCGCGCCAGAGTCCGCTCGGTCCATACAACCCCTAGCTCGCGGGAATTGCAGCAAGTCGGTGTGGAACTGGAAAACGCGGGGAATGTTTGGGGAATCGTTAGCCCGCCCCAGGATTGGATGAAGCTGGGAGGAACGCATGCCGCCGTCGCGCAATTTGCAACGGCAGTCGCGCCTGCGCTGGATCCCGCGCCCATCTCTTTACAGCTCGACGAGCTGGCGGTGAATGCTGACCACAAGATGGCCGAGGTCGCCACATTTCCTTCTCCGTCGCCGGCAGCCTCAAAGCCACAGGCCCCGAGGGCGCCCGAGGCCGCCAAACCGAATCGCGTGCTGATCACGCCGGACGGACTCATCGCCGCATTGCAAGGAAAACTGCAGCAAGCGGCAGAGAAGGCCGCGGAAGCAGCGGTCACGCGGCAAGTGGACGAAGCCGTGCGCGAGGCGCTCAGCTCGATTGATGACCTACGCAACTCGAGCATGCGCGAGATTCAGGAACTCTTTCCCACACGGGTGGAGGCGATGCGACTTTCCTCGAAGGAGGAATTTACCGGCGAGGTCGCCTCGCACTGGAAAGAACAAATGGAAAAGTACCGCGGTCAAGCCGAGGAGATGGCCCAGCGGCTGGAGAAACAAGCGGTAGAGTTGCGGCGCGAACTGGTGAGGTCGCAGGAATTTGTGGAACGAATGACGCGCGAGAGTGGGCCTCAGATCCAGGCGCGCCTCAGCGAGGCGGTGGGCCAGGCAACCTCCCAATTCGAAACGGCGACTGCCCGTTCCGCTGACCGCCGCTATCAACTGATGCTGGAGAATACCCAGGCGGCTACGCAGGAGGCGCTCTTGAAGCTCGATGCGCGCTCCGCGGAAGTGCAGGCGTTGGGGCAGAACGTGCTGAATTCCGCTTTCGCCGCCTTCCAGAGACAGACGGACCAACATGTGGATACCGTCCTCACCGAGACCCGGGAGCGAGCGGTGTCCGCCCTCTCGTCACTCGACGCGGAGAGCCGCGCCAGGTGTGAGGCCCGCCGCCAGGAGTTGGAGACCGAAGTTGCCCGCGCCGCGGAGCGTTCCACGGACCAATTCCGCAAGGGCATGAAAGCTTTCCTGTACTCCTGCCTGGTAGCGGCGGTCAGTGCCGTGGATGAACATTCGAAATCCACTCTGGATGGGCTCGTCAAGGACAACGGGAAGGCTCTGTTCGAATCAAATAGCGATTCCGGCACTGAAAATAATGGGGTTATCATTGCTGATACGAACAACGATCCCCTGACCCATTGAAAGACAATGGCCGGCCAAGCCGGCGCCTGCCAGCCCCCCCGAACTGGTACAATCCTCAACCAGTTGAGGGCCCGGATTGATTCACCGTGCAGCCGACGCACGACGAAGTGGCTGCGCCCAGAAGATCTGGCATTCCCGCAAAAGAAAAAAGGCCAACCGCTCTCTCAGGACGGTTGGCTCTTTTTCTTCGTTCCAATTGAGGCAGAGATTTTGTCAGTCCTGAAGGAGGCAGGGTGACAAGCTCTGCGTGTGCTCTGGCCAAGGCCAGAAGGTCCATAAAATCAGTCAGCGAGCTGGCGCGGAACCCGGACGCCGAAAAGGCCTGCGCACCATGTCTTCGACCGTGTCGAGGCCCTGCCGCGTAGCCACCATGACCGGGTGTTGGCTGTCCGCGACGCGCTCCACGGCCAGTGCCCAGCCGCGATGCAGCATGTACAAGCTTCCCGTCACAAAAGCGATGGCCGCAAATCCCACGGCGAACAGTACGAACACCGCCAACAGTTCCCACACGAAATACATTTGCAGCAAAACCAGCGTTGCCAGGAACATCCACATCCACTTTCGGCTCTTATCCTCGGTGTTCATCTTTCCTCGGTCCCCGATCTCCACGGCGTTTAGCTGGCTTGTAATGTGCGTTTCATTCCTTCGCGAGCTCTTAGATGCTCGACCCTGTCCAGAGGTTCTAATTGAACCCCTCAAGCCTGTCCCATTTGACAGCTTCTGAGCCCAAAAGGCGATGGTACACAAGACACATTTTTAGGCCCAAACGAGTCTCCTAGTACCGCATTCCCACGGACAAAAATCCCCTAAGCAACACAAACTAAATATGTTACATACAGTTCGACTTTCGCCCCAGTTTTCGCCTCGTTTTCCCTGTACTAGCTGTGGAAAACCTGTACCTATGTACAGGGGTTTCCGGACTCCTTCTGTTGTGATCCGCCGTTCGCATTCGTTTCGCCGTCTGCTGATCTGCCAGGTTTTTCGGGTCTCTACCGCTCGATCGGCTCCCTTCAGCTGCCTGAATCGAGCAGTTTAGGAGTCGCAGATCTTCCTCAGGTCACGTTTCGTTGCCCCAAGAGAGAATGCAACATGGGTAGCTGAAACGGTACCAGTCTGCGTCAACAATGATGTCTAGATCTGGTTAGCGAAAGAGAGGCTTGGTGCCGGGTTCCGGTAGGTTCGGGCGACGGACGGGAAAAGTGCTTCGAGGGACGCCCTACGGCAGTCTCAATAATTTCCTCTTAGGGCGTAGCCCACGTCAAAGGGCAGCTTGCCATCCACGCGGAGGACTTTCACCGAACTGTTGATGGAATAGACGTCGAGAATTCCCACTGCCCCTGGCGTGGTTTCCACCAGGTGCAGCAGATCTTCGTCGCTGGCCACGACCTTTACTGTCATGTGAGACTCGTTCAGCTTGGCAATCGCGGCCTTGGGGTCGCCGCTGGAGTCGCCGAAAAGCTTCTGCACCGCCACGCGCATCTCGGGAGACTCGGGATTCCTGACAACCAGGGTGAAACTCTTTCCGTCCGGCCAAGCCTTCTGGATGCCCTTGCACAATTTGCTGAGTTCGGCCAGTGGGATATCCGAGAGCTTACTCCCCATGGACACGACCACCGCCATGTTCTTGACCGCTGCAACGGTTGAACCGCCAAGCATCGAAGCAATACACAAAAGGGCCGTGATGCGCAGCCATTTCCGGCGTACATTCTGCTTCATAGCTCCCCAGCTCACTTTCAGGCAGGTTACCAACAGTATGTTCAAGCCTCATTGTCCGGAGCAAGTCCGGTTTCTCGCCCTGTGCCCAACTGTGCGCCTCCCTTCTGTCCTGAATCGGTTAACCCCTTCTTTATCATCACGCACACCTGTCCTACAGGCCAGTATCCCCGCACCCGTACACCGCGCTAGCCTGTCAATCAGGGCCCATTTCTGTTCCTTTTGAGAAACGGAGACTGTTTCGCATGAAACGATATGCGGCGCGCCATGTCTTTCTAATCTTACTTTCGCTCTTGGCCGTCGGCGCCCGGGCACAAGCTCCCGCCTCTCGCGTCGCGGAAACCGCAAGCCGCGCGGCCCGGCACACCCCGCCGATGGTGTCCAGCGGGCAGCGCCTCTTTGGCGCCATCCCTATCTCCACGCAATCCGGAGAGGCCCGCAAGTTCATCGAACTAGCGTGGGACAAATACGAGAACTCCATGTTTGACGACGCAGTAGTGAATGCCCGTCACGCCACGGAAAAGGACCCGCACTCTGCCCTGAGCCAGGCCCTGCTTTCCTTCGTGGCCCGGCGCGGGATTCCCAACTCAGTGGCGCTGGCGAAAGCCAAATCTCTTCTCCCCCGCACCACGACCGACGAGCAACTTCTTGTCCGCTGGATGACCAGCATTCAAGAGCGCGACCTTCTCCCGGCGATCATGAACATGAACGACCTCCTGAAGCGCTACCCCAAAGACAAGCACGTCCTTTACCTGACTGCGGAATGGTTGTATCTCCAGCAGGACTACGATCGGGCGCGGACGATGATGCAGGCGGCTTTGCAAATCGATCGAAATTTCCCCGCGGCCCTGAACAGACTCGGCTATCTGTATGCTGAAACTGGTGAACCCGCAAACGCAGTCGCCTCCTTGGAACGATACGCGGAAGTGGAACCAGGCTCCCCTAATCCCGAGGATTCGCTGGGCAGGGTTCTGCGAACCACCGGTGATGATCGCGGTTCCCTAGAGCACTTCGGTGCAGCTTTGCAGATCGATCCTACCTATTTCGCCTCCCAGGTCGGACTGGGAGACACGTTGACCCTTATGGGCGATTTCAGCAGCGCACGAAAGGAATACGATCGCGCCTTTCAAATCGCGGAGAATTCGCGCGACGAACTCAACGCCGAATTTCAGAAGGCGCTAGTCTATTTCTGGGAGGGAAACGCTGCCGAGGGCCGCCACGAGCTTGCCGCGCTCTCAGAACGTGCCACTGTCAAAAAAGAACCCAACATGCAATTTGCCATCGCCTTGGGACGCGCCATGCTTGCCGCCAATTCTCAGGATGAAGTCGAGCAACTCGGCACTCTTGCTGTTTTTTTGGAACGGCCCCTGGCCGGCATGAGCGAATCGGACCGTGGGATCGCCCGCGCCACGGTGCTCCGCGAACGTGTGCGAGTGGCCGGACTCAGCGGCCTAGCGGACCTCGCCTCCAGCACGATCTCCAAACTCGAAGGCCTTGCGGCATCCTCCCGGGATCTTGTCATCGAAAGTGCTTATGAATCCGCGCGTGGGTTTGCGCTCTTCCAACAGCGTGACTATGCAGACGCCGCCGACCAACTGGCCGCGGACTCCCATTCGCCGCTGGTGCTCCGGCAGCTTGCCATCACTCAGGAAAAACTGGAAAAGACCGATGCGGCGCAATCAACTCGCACGCGCCTGCAATACCAGCGAGGAGCAACCGTCGAGTGGTTTCTGGTCACGCACCCGGAGACATCTCGCTAGCGTTCTCTGGAAGACAATGGAGATTTGCCCACTAGAGATCTTTTGGCCTGGGGAACCCGCTTTAATTTCTTGTGATCCTTCGCTAGGCCTTTTTCACCAGTCGCGTGATCCACACCAGAATCACCGCGCCAACAAACGCGACGATGATCGAACCAAGAATGCCTCCCCCTGGCCAAATGCCGAGCATCCCAAACACCCAGCCGCCGACGATGCCACCGAGAATCCCCAGGACGATGTCAATGACCACGCCGTATCCGCCGCCCTTCATCACTTTTCCGGCGAGCCAGCCGGCGATCAACCCAACTACAATCCAGTAGAGCAATCCCATGTTTGCCCCTCGTCTTTCTCCCTGCGAGTATAGCCCCCCGCCGCGCGTCCTTTTTAGAACCTGACTTGCCCAATGTCAACTGCGCGCTTACACTGGCTCGCCAGAAGCTGCCCAGCCAACGGAGCGTTGATGATTTCTCGCATTCGTTTATTTGCTCTCCTGCTGCTCGTACTCGCTCTGATCAGCGCCGCCTGCTCCAAGACACGAAGAGATGCGGCTTCCGTCTCCCTGTCTGGCACGCGTCCTACCATCGTCTTCATGACCGACTTTGGCACCGCCAACGATGCCGTAGCCATCTGCAAGGCCGTCATGCTCGGCATCGCCCCCGACGCCCGTATCATGGACATCACCCATCAGGTGACTCCGTACTCCATCGAAGACGCATCGCGCTTCCTGGAGGCGGTGTCCCCTTACTATCCGGCTGGAGCGGTCTTTGTGGCGGTGGTCGACCCCGGAGTCGGTACCTCACGCAAGCCGATGGTGGTCAAATCAAAAAAGGGTCAGTATTTTGTACTTCCGGACAATGGCCTGGTCACGCCGGTGATTGATCGCGACGGTCTGGATTCCGCGCGCGAGATCACCAATCCAAACTGGATGATTCAATCGGCCATTTCTTCCACTTTTCACGGCCGCGACATCTTTTCTCCGGCTGGAGCACACCTCGCCGCCGGATGGGATTTCAATCTCGTCGGCCCCGAGATCCCGCAACTCGTCCGACTTACTCCGAGAACTTCCACGCTCACCGACAAAGGCATCACCGGCGACATCATCGCGCTCGACGATCCCTTCGGCTCTCTGGTCACCGACATTCCTGGCGACGAATTCAAGAAGCTCGGCTACAACCTGGGCGACAAACTCAGGATCGAAATCAATAAGAAATCGGTGACTCTACCTTATGTGAAAACTTTCATGGATGCGCCCGTCGGCGATTCGCTGCTGTTCATCGATTCTCGCGACCGCGTCAGCATTGCCGTCAACCAGGGCAACTACTCTAAGAAGTTCAACGTCGAGCCTCCCGGCGCCATCTTCATTCCGCGCCAAGGCGCCCCGCTCAAAGAAAAGTAAATCGGCTCTCACCCCTGAGGCGAACGAGGTTCGCCTCGGGATCTCAACCTGCACTTTGTGCTTCCAGCCTCCTGGGGTGATTCTCCGTCCAGCCACGATTGCTCCTTTCGTCTCCATCATCGAATCTTGCCGAGAACGCCCACGAGCCCTCTGCTATCCTGCCACCATGGAAAACCGTTCCTTCAGCGACGTCGGTGGCACTCCCGGCGGCCTGGGCCATTTCCTGATCGGCATCATCATGAGTTGCCTGGGGGGCTACTTCCTGGCCAATCAAGTCAGCGTTGTCGGTTCCTTTTGGAGCTTTTTCGGCGCGAACACTTTCGGCATCACCCTGATCCCTATGCTTTTCGGCGTGGGTCTGCTCTTCTGGAACGGTCGCAGCACAGCCGGCTGGGTTCTCACTCTTGCAGGTTCGCTCTTCATCTTCGCGGGCGTGCTCGCCAACATGCACATCTATTTTCGCCCCACTAGTCTTTTCAACACCCTCATCATGCTGGTCCTCCTTGTCGGCGGACTTGGCCTCATCGCCCGCTCCTTGCGCGCGCATCCACATTCCTGAACGCGTTCCTTGTCGACATCCGCCCAAGATTCTCGGGAACTTCTCCCCCTCCCTGTCGTATCACGTTCTTAGATCGTCCAGTCAATGTGCCCATTGAACAGGCACGATCAGGATGGGGAACCCATGGAATCCTTCAAGAACCAGCTCAAACAGGTCCTGCGTAGACTCGCCCGTGCGCCGATCTTCTCGGCCATTACCCTCATCACACTGGCGGCCGGCGTAGGGGCCAACACCGTTGTTTTCAGCGTCCTCGAAGGCGTTCTCCTCAAGCCCTTGCCCTATCCAAATCCAGATGAGCTGGTCGGCATCTGGCATACCGCACCCGGCATCCAGATCAAGGACCTCGACATGTCTCCCTCCGACTACTTCATTTATCGCGAACAAAACCACACCCTTCAGGATATTGGCATGTATGCCGATGCCTCCGTGAGCGTGACCGGTGTCGCCGAGCCTGAACAGGTCCAGGCGTTGCGTGTCACCGACGGCACTCTCCCCGTCCTTGGCATTCCTCCGTCGCTCGGTCGCGTCTTCAGCAAACAAGACGACTCGCCGGGAGCTCCCCAGACCGTCATGCTCACCTACGGCTATTGGCGCCGCAAATTTGGCGGCGACGCCTCGGTGATTGGCCGCAACATCATCGTCGATGGCAAGAGCCGGCAAATCATCGGCGTCCTGCCGCAGCGGTTTCATTTCCTGGACCACGACGATCCCGCGCTGGTTACCCCGTTCCAATTTGACCGCAACAAAGTTAATCTCGGCAACTTCAGTTACGACGGTCTCGCCCGGATCAAGCCCGGCGTCACACTCGAGCAGGTTAACGCCGACGTTGCTCGCATGCTTCCCGTCGTTATGACTTCCTTTCCCGCCCCACCGGGATTCAGCATCAAGCTTTTCGAAGACGCGCACATCGGCCCCAACGTCCGCCCTCTGAAGCGCGACGTCGTCGGCGACGTGGGCAGCGTCCTCTGGATCCTTATGGGCTCCATCGGCATGGTCCTTTTGATCGCCTGCGCCAATGTCGCCAATCTGCTGCTCGTCCGCGTCGAGGGCCGCCGTCAGGAACTGGCTGTGCGCGCCGCCTTGGGTGCCGGCCGCGGACGCATCGCTGCCGATCTTCTGCTCGAAAGTGTCATTCTAGGATTGCTGGGCAGCGCCGTCGGTTTGGGTCTCGCTTACGGTGCTTTGCGCGTCCTCGCCGCCATCGCTCCCGCAGGACTTCCTCGCGTTCGTGAAATCGGTATTGATGGGCCGGTATTGCTCTTTACGCTTCTGATTTCCCTCTTCGCCAGCATCCTGTTTGCTTCCATTCCCATCTTCAAGTACGCCGGTGTGCGCCTCAGCACCGGCATCCGCGAGGGCGGCCGCACGCTTAGCCAGAGCAAGGAGCAACACCGTGCGCGCAGCGTTCTCGTCGTCGTCCAAGTGGCCCTGGCGCTGGTCCTGTTGATCTGTTCAGGCCTCATGATTCGCACCTTCCGGGCCCTCACCAACGTTAGTCCCGGATTCGTGCGGCCCGCCGCGTTAGAGACCTTCCGCATCTCCATCGTCAGTGCGCAAGCGAAAGAGGATGAAAAGGTCGTCCGCATGCACGAAGAAATCTTTCATAGGCTCGCTGCGATTCCCGGCGTATCTTCCGTGGGAATCAGTTCCAAAGTACCCATGACCGGCCAAGGCTGGAGCGATCCGGTCTTCGTCGAGAACCAGACCTACGCCGAAGGCCAGCTTCCTCCCCTCCGCCACTTCAAATTTGTCTCGCCCGGATATCTCGGCGCTCTCGGTACGCCGTTGGTGGCAGGCCGTGAGATCACCTGGAATGACACTTACAAGAAAATCCCGGTGGCCATGGTCTCTGAAAACATGGCTCGCGAACAATGGCACGACCCGTCCGCCGCGCTCGGCAAACGCATCCGCGTCAGCACGAAAGACGACTGGCGGGAGATCATCGGGGTCGTCGGCGATGTTTACGATGAGGGAGTCAGCAAGCCGGCCAGCACGTCTGTTTATTGGCCACTGATGATGGATCATTTTGAAAGTGATGATTCCTTTGCTATCCGGGATGTGGCCCTCGTCCTTCGCAGCACGCGCACCGGCTCGGAAAGTTTCTTGAACGAAGTCCGCCAAGCGGTGTGGTCCATCAATCCGAATCTTCCACTTGCCGACGTCCACGCTCTGGACTTCTATTACAAGCGCTCTATGGCCCGGACTTCCTTCACCCTGATCATGCTCGGTGTTGCCGGCAGCATGGCGTTGTTGCTCGGCGTCGTCGGCATCTATGGCGTGATCGCCTATTCCGTTTCCCAGCGCACCCGTGAGATCGGCATTCGCATGGCCCTCGGCGCCCAGCACCAAACGCTGACCGGCATGTTCGTCCGCCACGGCCTGACGCTGACGGGCATAGGTGTCGGCTGCGGACTTGTTGTGGCCGTCGTCGTGATGCGCCTAATGTCGTCCCTGCTTTTCAAAGTGAGTCCCGTCGACCCGGTTGCCTATGGCGCCGCCTCCCTGGGTCTGGTAGCCACGGCATTCCTGGCCAGCTACCTGCCCTCGCGCCGCGCCTCCGCGGTTGACCCCGTCGAGTCCCTTCGCGCCGAGTAACCATTAGCTCGCTATCTCTTTCTCGATGGTGTGGTTCTCAAAGTTCGCGACACCGCCGGTAAAGTCTGCCGCCGCATAATCTTGGTGGCTACGGCGTCACGCAGAGGCGTGTCGCGGTGATCAGATTCTCGGCGCCCCCACGAAATATGGCACCGACACTCACGAGCACGTTGCCGGAAACGGGGCCCGACGGTGATCTTGTCCAGCAAGTTCGCAAACGCCCGCCCGTGCGGCGATGGCGGGAAGGACAACTTCCTGGCCCGCGGCAGAAGGCGGAACGACGGCTACGTCGAGGCGGTTTTCCGCTTTGCGGCAGACCAGGAAACTCCTGATTTTGTTCCGTAGGAGGAACCGAACAGCGTGCCCTAGTGGTTTGCGGGATGGCTTTTTCGAATTTCTAACATGGGGACTTTGAGTGCCGCTGTTGCTCCGATGGCAACCGGGTGGAGCGAAGCAGGGCCGGATTTTCACGAGCGGCAGGCCATCGCTCTTTCACGGCGCGCTGAAAAACAGTGTGAGTAGCTTCACAGCATCGTTGATTGCAACGGTGGCCTCGGTATGGCGGTCTCACCGCAAGATGAAAGCGTCAGGAGGCCTCGCGGAGTGCGTTTTTTTGTTCTCGCGATGGCTGAGGACGCACAAGGGATTTGAACCAGGCTGTCAGCACATCCCAGTTGGCAAAAACCAGCAGCTGAGGCACGTTTAAGAAAACCAAGTTCATGGAAAGCAGGATGCCCAAGTGGAAGACTGCCACCAGAGGGACAAGCACCCACCGCGCCCATTTCGAAAACAGTGCCGTGACCAGACCAAATTCAAACAATAGCGTGCCGATGCCCACACACCAACACGCCAGGGGTCTAGCGGCAATCCACGTTCCCAAGGCGTGGAAAACCCGGATTTGCTCATTTTGCGTGCACCGCAACATCCAGCTCCGAATGTTTGATGCCGAAGCCCACTTCCAACCGACCACTCTGCGCCGGTGGCTGGTCGCGTCTCGGCCGTAGAAGTGCCCAGCAGTCTCCGCAGGGTGAAAAAGAAAGCGTTAAGAGAGCGATCACCGAAATCGTCAGACCGCGCGCGTAGGGATGGGGAATCCAGATGAGCGATTCGAGTGGGGCGAGGTGATAGAGCAGCAAGCCTGACACAAAGCAAGAAAATCTCGGAAGCACTCCGACAATCGCACCGAGCAAAGCGATCGCGGTGATGCAAACCAGGACTCGCTCCAAGTCGCGATGTCCTGGGAAATCCAGGTAGCGCCAGCGAGCACTCGCTCCCACTTGGCTCCAGAACACCGGAGGCAAGCCGGACATTTCCGGGAGATTTCTCGACAGCAGCACCCAAAGTGAGTATGTGGCAAAGGTGATTCTCGCCGCTGCCAGGTTTCGAGGCGAACCTGGTGCAAACCAGAATCGGTCCCAAGCTAGGGTCCACCATGATGGAGCCAGGAGTCTCATCATTGCCGATAGTCGAAGACGAGGACACGTGTGACCTTTTGGGGGTTATGAGTGCGCTCTTCGAGGTTCCACGTCTCTTCGTAGACTCTCAACCCGACAAAGGAATTGTGTGGAACGCTCTCCGGGTGAGACCAGATCGCAGGATGCAACATGTGGGTCGGTGCGGTCAGCGGACCGAACCACCGATTCGGGTACGGTAACCCGGCCGGACTGAGGGCTTGGACCCGCGCGAGGTTCGAGCGGCTCAATAGGTAAGCTCCCACACGCTCGCGAGCCGCCGGGTCGAGTCGCGCGAAGTGCAACTTTATCCAGGAAAGTAATTCTTCAAGTCCTAGCGGGCGCCATGCCCGGTAGTCAATGTCGTATTCATTGCCGCTGACATCAACCCCCATGATTCGCGGCAAGGGGGGATAGTTCGCGTCCGTGGGCGCAGGGTAGGCCAGCACCGGCCAGGACGAAAATGGCCACAGGTTGTGTTGCGTTAAGCCTGCTCCGAAGCTGATAAAGAGGACTACCAAGAGAAAGATATTTGTCAACCGACGCCGGGCCGTTGCGGAGAGAAACCCTCCCAAAACG
>WNFO01001390.1_pt1 | contig 24699 bp, 19 predicted proteins | sample 5400251 | NCBI WGS metagenome assembly WNFO01 (sample SAMN13153354, study PRJNA577476) | soil metagenome | isolation source: 100 cm saprolite under Madrone tree | place: USA:California | collected 2016-06-14
CTTGCTGGAAATCACGAATTTCCGGATCAATGTTCTGCGCAGCCTCCAGAACAATGTAGCGGTTGGGATTGTAATCTATTTCCAATAGGGATTGATTGATCTTGTCGATCCGCTCCTTGATCGACTGACGCTCCAAGCCCAACTGCGATTGGAAATTCGCGATCTCGCGAATGGTATTCTCGTTGAGCAGTTCCTTAAATCGCGCTTCGAATTTCGGAAGGCCATCTGACTCCAGATCAGACAACATCTTCTGGTATTCGGGGGCGGAGCCGAGAGAGGCGTCAACGTCGCGCGTTTCTGAAGGATAGGCATCCCGATAGGCAGCCATGGCCGCAATGACCTTCTCCTGCAAACGGCTGATCCGCCGATCCTCGTTGTCGATCTGTGACTGAAGCCGCACCCGCATGTCGTGTTCGCGATTGTCGCATGACTCCACCGTCAGTCGGCGATCCGTTTCGCCACGCATTTGCTCCAGACGAGGGAAACACACCAACGCAGACTCGGAGGTCAAGCTCGACCTTGTCGCTCTGCATTCGTTCAATTGATCGGCAGCAATATCGCACCGTTCCTCGAGCCGAACGTGGTCGTCGTTCGCCTTCCCGAGTGCTATTTCCGTTTCCTTGATTGCGCTCTCCGTCGCCCCCAATTGGCCTTGCAACGTCCGCAGGATGTCGGAGCCGTCCTCGAGCTGACGCATCTCCGACCCTAGTTTCTCTATGTCCAGCGCAACCGGCCGCCAATCGATATCCCGAAAGCTTTCGAAGACGGATAGCTGTTGCAGGCGCCCGAGTCGATCGTCCAGAGCCCGTTGCCGCTTTTGGAGATCCGACATCATCGCTCCGATCGCCGCCATGCGGGTTTCCAGCGAGCGCGCCTGATCCTCCAAGGCGGCAATTTTCGCCTCGTTCGACCAACCCAGTACATAGCGCGTGCGGTCGTCCAAGCGATGTCTGTCGTCCTTCTCATGACGTTCTCCTGCGCCTTTGATCTGGCCGGTCCTGGTGAGCGCCCTTTCTTCCCGGCGGAAGTCATCCATCGTGTCGGTGCACACGTAATCGAAGCGGCGTGCCAATTCGGCGTCCAGCCAGAGATAAAAAGTAGAATTCGGTCGTATTGATAGCTTTCTCACCAGTGATCGCGTGTCGAAACCGGACGGCGTGCCCAACCGTCGTTCTCGCACGCGGTAATAGACGAGTCGTCCCGCTAGATGGGTACGGTCAACCCAACCGGCGATGCGCGCGTATAGATCGTCGGAAACGAAAAGCGACAGCGCAAAGCCGCGCAACAACCGTTCTGCGGCTCCCTCCCACGCCTTCTCCTCCTCGCGTACCTCGATCAACTCGCCGGCAAACGGAAGCCCCGCCTCCTCCAAGCCTAGGTCGCGGCACAAATCGTCCCGGATCGCCAGCATGCTTGAGGGAATGTTTGACCGACGCTTGCGCAGGGATTCCAACTCGCGCTCAATGGCGACGTGATCGTTCTTAAGTGCCCGGAAGACGACGCTCTCGTCCGTTAGGGCATTTTGCAACTCCGCTTTCGACGACACGATAGCTTCAACTTCGGTCGCCACCCTGAGGCGATTGGCAGTGAATGAGTCGAGGTCAACGGCATCCGATAGTCCAGCCCCTTTTGCAAACTCCGAATACTGTCGGCTGCGCGCCAATCGTTCGTTTTGCAACGTCTGGAGTCCGTCGATTTCCCGTCTGAGACTCTCGACGCGATCCCCGCCATTCTCCGCGATGGCCCGTTTGATATCGTCCCGTTGCGCGCGCTGCGCGGTTTCCTTGTCCGTGAGTTGAACAATGCGGTCGGCTAGTCTTGCGAGATCGGCTCTGATGGCCTCCAGCCGCTCGTCCAACAGGTCCGCCTTGAGTCCAGCAAAAAACGCGTGCAGTGCTTCCCGGCAGCGACGCAGGATTTCAACCTCCGCCGACAGAATCGCGTGCTGGTCGCAGTCGACGATGAGCGGCACAAGCCGCTGAATTTGCGCTTTCGCCTTCAAAACCGCCTGATGAGCGCGGTTAAGATTGTCAAAATGAGCCATCACCGCTTGGATCCGAGCCTCGATCGGAAACGCTTCCAGCATGTGAAGCCGGACGAAGTCAGTCAGATTGCCGACCGATTTCATCGACACCGTTTGATGAAAGAGATCGAGGGCTTGCTCGGTCTCGATACCGAAGCGGCGCCGAAACGACGCGCCATAAGACGGAAATGTATCGTGTACTTCGATGCCTGGCGTGGACCGCAAGCGTTTCCTGAGCGCGTTGATGTCGGACCCGGACACCGAGAAGTGTTCGGCGACGCTCAGATCGCAGTCTGCGACGACATAGAACCGTGCGGGTTGTCCATGCAGCTCCTTGAACCAGAATACTTGAGCCAGAGTCACGTTCTCGTCGAAGCCGTCGTTCCGAAACCGCCCCATTATGACCGAATAGCAGTTGTGATCGCGCAACGCGACTGGCCTTGCCGATACGCCGGTATCGCCGCGTTCTGACTTGTAGTATCCGAGAACATAAGACCTGAGATCTCGTTCGCGAGCGTCTGCTCCGGCAGCCTTATTGTAAGAAATCTTTTGAGCGGGGACGAGAAGCGTGGTGATTGCATCAACAAGCGTTGATTTGCCCGAACCGATATCCCCAGTCAGCAGCGTATTATCGCCGCCCATATCAAGACCCCAGACGCGCTGGTGAAACGTGCCCCAGTTGTAGAATTCGCAACGCTGCAACCGCGTTCCCGCGCGAGCCAAGGCGACGTTGACTTCGGGTTCGATGGTGATAGGCAGCGGATCAACGATGTTCATTAGCATCCGTCCGTTGGCCAGCCTCGTTTCCAGCATGCTCACGATAGCCGGCCAGCCGGACTTCGAGTTCGCCGAGCCACTGTGCGTCCACGAACGCTTTCATGATGCGGCGGACTTCGTAACGATCCTCGGTACCTCGCAACCGGCGCAGAAATCCCATTTCGACGACGCGGTTGATGCTGCTATCGACGCGCTCCAACAGGCGGACTTGGTTTGACGTGTCAGGAAGAAACACTCTGATCATTTCGACAATATCGTCGCTGCTCAAGATCAGACGCGTATCCCCACTGCTGGCATCGAATTCGACTAGCTTCTTGCGCAACAACGCCACAAGCAGGCTGACTTGGTAGCCAAGCTGGCGCCGCGGCACCAACCTCGGAATTTCATGTTCGTCGTCCTTCGACGGTCTCTGGCGTAGGTACGCAAAGCCTTCGGCCTCGTCGAGGATCAGTTCCAATCCCATAATCGAGACGTAGTCTCGAACCCTCGCTTCAACATCCAACATCGACTGCCAAAGTGCTGGATCACACTCTCGGTCAGTCACACCCTTCATAAGCGAGATCAGCACGCCGGAGAGGAGATTGGGCAGGGAGCCGGTCATCGTCGGAGTTCCGTCGGCTTCGCCGAAACAGGTCGGCAGAAAATCACGAGCGGCAGCGTGGCTTGCCGTGCGTGTCCTTGGTCTTCATGCCACATCAGCGTTTGCCGTTGCACATCGTCGATGATCGACGTTTCGTCTTCGGCCGCAAGACTCAGATAGGCGACGAGCTCGGCGAGACCGTGCTCAAGGGGGTAGACAGCAATCATCTCGGCCAGGGAAATCTGATGCCGGGTCTGAAGCTCCTTCCGCACGAGAGCAGCAAGGCGCGCCTTGTCCACGTAGATCTGACCAAATAATGCGTCTGTTGGCGCCGTTTCGACCGCGTCTTGTGGGACCTCGTCAATTTGACTCCGCAACGGCGGATTGAACAATGGCCGGTCCATCGTGAGATTAATCTCGGGTGCCGTCTCGTCGAGTTCGCTCACGACGCCCTCCGGCATCCGATCGCGAAGCGCCAAGGCGCTCTGTTCGATCGCGCGCATCAGCTGCATAATTCTGCGATTGTCGAGCCAGGCCTTATCATCAAGATATCGGCGCAGTTGCTCGGACAATCGCGAAATAGTGCGCTGCGTCACTTCGCCGGCTTGGACCCAATCGTAGTGAATGCGCAACAAGCGTTGATCGGGTTCAAGTTCCTTGACCGGTGCGAGTTCGAAAACTCTCGACAACAGGAAGCCAAGCTCTTCCTGGCGGGTAGGGGACATCAGGAAGTCCCAAAACGCGCGAAAGCTCTTCCCTTGATCGGAGTCAGCGATAACGTCCCGCTCGCCGAAGATATCGTCGAGCAATGCGGATTTTCCCCCGTCCCATGTCGCGATTCGCTCGCGTAGCGTGCGATCCAATTCACGGAAACTCTGTTCCACCTCGCGGAAGTCCGAGAGCAGTCCCCGCGCGGTTGCCGCGACCTGCAGAAATCGTTCTTTGATCCGCGTCGCGTCCAATAGGTAAAGGTCGCCCTCGTGGATGCGCTTGATTTCGGATTCGATATCTCTCTTTCGACGCTCTAATTCCGAAATGCGAGCCCAAGGGTCGGTTTCGGTCCCTGTAACAAGATTATGGAGAAGCTCGAACACGTTCACGAGCCGAGACTCGGTCCCAACGAAATTGCGCTGTCCGAGGCTCACCAGCCAATCAAGGGCTTTTTCCGTCGCCGGCGTGATGTCGAAATGCGCTTCGTCAGTGTCCGGCGGATAGTATTTCCGCAACCAACCCCGATCGTCCATGGCCCAATCGTCGAGGTACTGGATGGCTGCCCGCGGAAATATGTTGTCGCCGAGTTCTGAGCGCAGCGGATAAAGGAAATCATCTAGGCGAGATGCAAGATCGGATGCTGCAAGCGTCCGCAGGTTGGGTCGGATGAACGTGTCGTGAAGGAAGGCCGCAACAAACGGCGCGTGATCAGCGACCAGCAATTTCCATGCCGGATGCTTCGCGCGCATCGCCTGAAGGGTGCGATAATCCATCTGCGAGTGCCCCATTCAGAGCCGTTTGCGCTCGCTCTGAATTTTCTTGCAATTGCATTTCCGAGCAGCTCATTTCCCGCGATCGGCGAGGAATGCGTCGGTACACGTTATGCTCGACGTCGACGTGAGGGAAAATCTCTCTGAGGATTGGATCTTTCAGATAAGTAGAGTCTTATATTCCCTATTTGTTCTGCCTTCGCGCTAGCTGTCAAGTTGCGGAAGTTGGCAACCTCCAGCTGATAATCGGGGCCGGGGTCCCGGGAGCAGGATCGGAATGTAAATATTGGCGTCCGATATCATCGGAGCTATCTCGCCTGGGCGCACCGGGTGCAGACGCGGCAGGATATGCCGGCCTCGAAGACGAAGTCGACAACCATTGGGGCGAATTGCTCAAAGCCGCTGCCCTTTCGACGCTGCTTGCTGTCGGCACCGAGCTCGGCGCGGGCTCCGACACCAACAGCAACGATAGTGCCATCATCCAGGCTTTGCGGCACGGGGCAGGGGACTCGCTGAATCAAGCCGGCCAGCAGGTTGTTCGTCGCAGCCTCAATATTCAGCCGACGCTGACCATCCGTCCGGGGTTCCCCGTGCGGGTGATTGTAAATCGCGACCTCGTTCTCGAGCCATATAGAGGGTGAAATGACTAAGCTCAAGATTGGGGCGCTTCCAGACGAGAAACCAGTCAAGGTCAGCATTGAACTGCCAGCTTCCGTGCATCGAGATCTGCTTGCCTACGCGAAAGCCGTTGCAAGCGAATCCGGTCAACCCATCAGCGAACCGGGTAAGCTTATCGCGCCGATGCTGGCGCGGTTCATGGCTACCGATCGCGGCTTTGCGAAGCTCCGGCGTGCGGTTCATTCGCCTGAGGCCAGCAAAGGGTAGCGTTCAGCCAAGAGTTTAAGAAAACTGTCCAAGGCGGGATTGTCGTTATCGGCTCGCCAATGTGCCGAGAAGTCAACGCGTGTCGGCCCCGTCCCATCGCGCAGTTCGCGATAGACCAAGCCAGCGAAGCTCGCGCCAATATCTGATTCCAGGACCAAGCTGATAAGGACGGTCTCGTTTCGTAGGTCGGTCCAATAGACTACAGTTCCTGCTGCCAATACATGATCTTCCGGCAGAGAGACCAGGATGCGCTCACTCCAGAGCGGGCGAACGTTATTGTCCGGCAGCGGCCCGTCCCCAGTCACGATGAGAACGTCCGCCGTGCCATTTCGCAGCGCCGTCGCGAGACGCGTTTGCGATCGCTCGACCGTTGCGAGTTCTATCCGAGGATGCCGGTTCTTGAATTCGGTCAGCGTCGCTCGCAGATTGCCGGCGGATATAGAGGTGCAAAAACCGATCGAAAGGCGGCCAGCTTCGCCTCGCCCATTCGAATTTGCCGTTGCAACAAGCACATCGACTTGCTCCAGAATTAATCTGGCCATCCAGAGAACACTTCGCCCAGCCGGGGTTGGCTTTACCCCTCCGCCTGAGCGCTCGAATACGGTGACGCCGATTCGATGCTCAAGCAGACGAATAGATCGGCTCAGGATCGAGTGTCGAATGGACAGTAACTCGGCGGCTTGCCGAATACTCCCATAATCTGCGGCTGCGACCGCAAAGCGGAGCTGCTTCAGATCAATAGCGTGCATCCGAAGCACGCGTGGCTGGTCCATTATCTCATTCTCCGAGGCGGGTGGACGCATGGTGTCGCGCTGCAGGCAGCGAAGTCACCTGAGAGTTAACAGAACTGTTCGTCTTGAGATTGACGTTAGGCGACGGCGAGCGCGACTGGCGCCCACAGCACGGGACCCTGAAGGCCACCGGCGGCACGGACACGCACTAGACTCTCAATTGAAACTTCAAGATATCCCGCGACCGCAAGGGTGCTGCCTAGTGCGCGAGGTTTGCCGATCCGCCGCAAGGACCATCCTGCGCGACGCAAGATTCGCTCCATTCGAGCATCGGTGACAGTCACAATTTCGGTGAGCTGTCGCGACAGGCCGAATTCGATCATGGCCGCGAACAGTTCGTAGGTCGCGATTGCTAGGCCGTGAGCGCCCTTGGGCGCGTCGGCCGCAACATCGAGCGCAAAGCGGCTGCTTTCCCAGATGGTGGGGCTAGCGGGAGCGCATGCTCCGTCCAAGAGAACGGGAAAAGTATCGCGAAGCATAGTGGGGCCAGTCGAAGGTAGCAAGCGCACGCAGCCCTGGATGCGCCCATCGCCCGCACGCTGAAGCAAGTAGCAGGGCTGAAGAGCATCGAACCCGTCGATCTCCATATCGCCGCTGACCTGTACCTCCCAATCCAGTCGCTCCCGGAAAACGCGGTAGCGTAGGCGGTGCATCTCCGCAATTTCATCAATAAAGCTACCGAAGTAATCAGCGGTTATCAGCTGCATCATGATCGCCTCCTAGATTGCTGACGTTTCAGCATTGGAGGCGAATTGCTACACCGGCACATCCTGTACAGATGCACAGGATGTGCCGGGAGTGGGATCACTCCATTGTTTACCTTGAAGCGATTAGCCGGGCGACGGCTTGGCAGATCGAGTGCACGCCGAGCTTCGCTTTGGCGTTTTCCAAGTGGAAGGCGGCCGTGCGACGTGTAATGCCGAGAATGCGCCCGATCTCCCAAGCAGATTTGCCCTGCGCCGCCCATTCGAGGCATTCGAATTCGCGGGGCGATAACGACACGCCGTTTATGACCCGATCAGGAGAGAGTTTGCGTCGAACATGCGCATGAAAATACATCGCCATCAGTTGAAGTACTTGTCTATGTGCTTCGACGCGCCGAGAGAAGGCGGCACCGCGATGCTCGTCTGCTGCAAAAGTAACGGCAGCGATTGGACCGCGACCATCATGAATCGGAACTGTAAAGCCACACGCGATGCCAAATCTAGCGGCGTCCTCGAATAACTCCTGCTGCGGACGCGATAATATGCTCGCTCTCGAGTTGAGGCCCCATTGAAAGGGCTCCGTATCTAGGTGATCACAGGATCAAAACGTTCGTAGCGGTTCTGTAGATACTGCGCTGTCCAGGTGGACGGATACGTCGAGATCAGCTGGGGAGCACCACCTTCTCGAGCTGATAAGCATAGATAGGCGAAACAAGACAGCTCCAGCGCTTGAGTCGCCTCTACCATGCTTTCCCGAAGCGCCGTTACATCCGTGCTTTCGGAGAGATGATCAATGTAGGTCTGAAAAATCCGGTGCATGTCAACACAGAATTGATACGGCTAACCGATCGTACGGACATTAGCGCGCGGCGCTTACTTTCTGGGCCGACAGCCTTAGAGGGTGTCGGACCCATATTTATCGCCACTCAACTAGGGCCGCTATAATGCGATCTCAAACGGCTAAATGAATCAGGCTGTAACCACGCTTGAAATGGCTGCTCAGGACCTATTAAGGTCTATCCTTCCCGTCATTGGGAGGGGCAACAATGACCTCTGTCCCCGACTCGCGCAGAGCGTTCGCAAGAGCTCCCTCGGGTTTCCGGTCGGTGACGAGTCGGTCGATTGCGTCCCAGCGCGAGCAGATAGAGACCGCGAGTTGATCGAACTTGCTGTGGTCGGCGACTACGATTGCCTCAGCGGCGCGCTGGATCATCGTGGCATAAACTGCACCTGCTTCCTCGTCTGCATCATATATTCCGCGCGCCGCGATGCCGGTCGCTCCCACGATAGCACGATTTGCCTCATAGCCATTGAGGCTGGCGATCGTCTGCGATCCCAGGAGATATCCCTCGCTGGGGTGAAGCCGGCCCGCACAGAACAAAACGCGGATGCTTGGGTTTGTTCCCAATGCGGTCGCGCTCGCAAAATCATGAGTGATGACGGTGATATCGCGATTATGCGCGGCGAGGAACCGGGCGACATGATAAGTCGTGGCGCCGCCACCCAGCATCAATACCTCCTTGGGCAAGATCATCGCCGAGATCGCCGACGCGATGGCTTCGCGCTCCATGATCATCGCTTGCCGTCGATCGCTGCGCGCGGCCTCGAGCGCGAAGGGGCGCGACGCGCCGCCATAGGTTCGGTTGATGTGCCCCTGCTTCTGTAACTGCATGAGATCACGGCGAATGGTTTCGCCGGATACGTTCAGGGCCACCGCGAGTTCTGAAGCGCGCAAGGTGGGGGCGGCCCCGAGTTGAGCGAGGATGCGCTGATGCCGAAGCGTTCTTGACAGGCGATCGCGCTCCGGCCCTTGCGAAGCCCGCGGAATATCTTCCCGACTTTCATCGGATATTGGCGCATCGTTTTGCATAGGACCTCGCTTCTGAACTGGCCTGTTGCGCGGCATTTTGGAGGGTCTCATTCCCCAAACCAGCCGGCCGCCCATACTCGCACCAGATCGTCGGTGACATTGCCCATGACCTTCCTCCTTCTTCACCCTTGAATTGGACTTCCATATCCGAACATGACTGGCCTCCTCCTATATATAGGGTCTTTGTTCATTCGACGAATTGTTGGTGACGAACGCATAGGGAATGTCCCGACGGCGCCATGCGCTGAACGCAGCTGCTGCGTCGGGAATCAACGTCTCACCGCGATAAACGACGCCGTCGAGATCCGATATAATTCCTCGGATAGCTGCTCCCGCCGGCCGAGCATGATTTTGCATTCAGCAGGTACCCCTAGAATGAAGCAAAGCCAGTTAGGCATTCGCCTCATTGTTTGGCAATCTCTGTCCCTCCAGGATTTCTGTCCCGTCCGTTGCCGCTCGTCACGAAAAGCGTCAGCAAAGGAATCGTAGAGCGCTAGGTATCGGGACGCATTCGCATCCGGTCTAGACTGTCCTCCGATCCGTCGACTGAGACGGGGTGGGAGACCGTTTCGACATCCGGGGGGGCCCGGACCATTGACCAAGAAAGGTAGGACTGGATGTTCAATCGTAGAGACTTGATGCTTGGGGCGCTCGCAGGTGCAGGCGCCGTCGGCTTTGGCCGGGTTAATCCCGACTTCCTCGTGAATTCGGCCTTCGCTGCCGAAAATCGAGCCGTGCGCTTCCTCGGTGCCGAGGCGCTCTCCGGCAATTGGGACCCGACTACGCACACCAACCTCGGTCAGCTGATCGTTGAAGGGTTCGTATTCGGCTATCTCACGCGTTGCCCGATGCGGCCGGAAAAGCCCGACGAAGTGGCATTCGAGCTCGCGGAATCACTCAACTTTATCGACGCCGATACTTTGGAAGTGAAGCTGCGCAAGGGCGTGAAGTTTCACGACGGAACGCCGTTAACCACCGCGGACGTCAAGGCGACATATGAATACGGATGCCAGCCTGATCGGGCCGCGCAATGGTATCCGGGCAAGGTCACGGTCGACATCGTCGATGATCACACCTGCCGCATCAATACCAAGGGGCAAAGCTATCCGGCTGCTCAATACTACTATCTGTCTTCGTTTCTGCCGATCATGTCGGCTAAGGACATCGCCAACCCGAAGCAATTGTCGGCGCGCATGAACGGCACCGGGGCGTTCAAATTTGTCGAACAGAAGGGCGATTCCACCTTTCTTGCCGCCAATCCCGATTTCTTTGCGGGTAAGCCCAAGATTCCCGGCGTCGAATATCACTACGTCGGCGACGCGGGGACTCGCGCACTGTCACTTCTCAATGGCAGCGCCGATATCATCGAGCGTCTTGAACAAGAACAGGTTGAGACCATTTCGAAGAACCCGCGCTTCGCGATCCACAAGGTTTTGTCGACAGAAGACAAATATCTGTGGTTCCGTTGCTCCAAGAAGCCGTTCGACGATCCGCGCATCCGCCTCGCGGCCTGTCATTCGATCGACCGCAAGCAGGTTTTGGAAATCCTCGGCATTTCCGGGGCTTATTGCAAGGCGCATATTTCGCCGGTGAAGTTTGGCTATACCGAGGTCGCCGACTATCCCGAATTCGATCCGGCCAAGGCGCAGGCCCTGCTGGCGCAGGCAGGTTTCCCCAACGGCAAGGGGCTGCCCGAGCTCACCTATTACACATCGATTGGTTTCTATCCCAAGACTAAGGAATATGGCGAGCTGATCGCCGGCATGTTGCAGGAGCAAGGCTTCAAAGTGAATTTGCAAACGCTCGAAGTGGCCGCGTGGGGCAATTTGCTCTATGACAAGCCGGGCGGCGGCGAGGGCCACATGATTGACTGCGGCTGGTGCACTGGCTCGCCAGAACCCGATCTGGTGCTACGCACCCATTTCCATTCCTCGTCCAAGCGCATCACGGGCATCGTCGATCCCGAGATCGACGCGACCCTGGACAAGGAGCGCAACGCAACCTCGATCGCGGAGCGCAAGAAAATTTTGCAGCAGGAGACGCTGCCGATCATTGCAAGAAAAGCGCCGGCTCTTGCCTTGTTTTCGTCAGTGTTCCTTCACGCCTATGATAAAAAGCTGGAAGGGCTCTATATCTATCCAAACGGCATGCAGGACATGAGCAAGGCGACCTTCGTCTGAGCATAAAAGCGGAGGGAGAACCGGGTTCATCCCAGTTCTCCCTCGCAACAGGGTCGCGTAGGAAAAATTGGCTCTATGCTTATCGTCGAATTTTTGGTCAAGAGACTTGCGCAAGGGGTCCTGATCGTCGCCCTCACGTCGCTGATCATTTTCACGGTCCTGCGTATCACGCCCACGGATCCGGCTCGTCTCATTGTCGGCGGTATGGCACCGGACAATGTGGTCGAGGAGATCGCGACCAAAATGGGGCTGCGAGACCCTATCATTGTCCAATACGCGAATTACATGGCAGGCGTCGCGCGCGGCGATCTGGGACAGTCCTATCTGCGGCCGCGTAGCGGCATGATAGCAGCTGGTGGGTTATATATCGACCCGACCAAGTCCAACAATGCGCCGGTCCTCGATCTCATTCTTGAGCGGCTGCCATTCACCCTTGAACTCGGCGGTGTGGCGCTGGTGTTCGCGCTGCTCATTTCGCTGCCGATCGGTATCGCGGGCGGGCTGCATCCACTGGGCTGGCGGAGCACCCTCGCTTTCTCCATTCAATCGATTTTCGTGTCGATCCCGAATTTCTGGCTGGCGATCGTCTTGATCCTGCTCCTGTCGGTGAAACTCGAACTATTGCCCGCGTTTGGTTACAACGGGCCTGCCTATCTGATTCTACCTGCCTTCGTGCTCGCGGTCGAATTTTCACCCTTTATCATCCGCACATTGACGACCTCGCTTGGGGAAGTCATGCAGGCGCCCTTCATCGACGAGGCGAAAGTGCGCGGTTTGTCGCGGCCGAGGATCATCTATTCGCACGCCCTGCGCAACGCGGCTGCGCCGCTGATCAATCTGCTTGGCATCCAGCTTTCCACCCTGATTGGCGGCGTGCTGGTTATCGAATCTGTCTTCGACTATCCGGGCCTTGGAAATCTGGCGATCGTGTCGGTGCAGGGCCGAGACTTTCCGGTCATCCAGGGGATCGCGATCACCACCAGCGCAGTTTTCGTGTTCATTAACATCGTCGTTGATCTCGTAACCTATCTCATCGACCCCCGAGTGGAGCTTTGATCTTGTCGGCAGACGCTATTGATGCGACCGAGGTCGCAGCCGAAGCAACGCGCGCGTTGTCGATCAATCGGCGCATTCTGCTCGCGGCGTGGCGAATGACGGGCTTTCGCGTTGGCTTGTTTGTCTTCGCGTTTCTGCTCCTGGTCTCGGCGATTTATCCGGAGATTTCGTCGATCAGCGCCACCAAAATGATCGTTCGGGACAAATTCATTCCGCCGTTGTTTCTGGGCCCGACGTGGAGCTGGAGCCATCCGCTCGGCACGGATCAACTCGGTCGCGACATGCTGATGCGATGCCTGATCGGACTGCGCTATTCGCTGATGATTGGCATCGGCACCGTCGCGTTGATCTTCTTCATCGGCTGTGGCCTTGGCAGCTTCGCAGGCTTCAAAGGCAAATGGTGGGATACGATCATCATGCGCATCACCGATGCGCAATTGTCGATCCCCATGATTATTCTGGCGATTACGATCCTTGGGGTGTCGCGGCCGACGGTACCCAATATTATCATCGTGCTGGTGCTGTCGGGCTGGCCGCTCTACGCCCGGGTGGCGCGGGGCGCGGCTGTGACCGAACGTGGCAAGGAATATGTGCGGGCGCTTCGCGTGCTCGGGGCGGGGGATTGGCGCATCCTGCTACTTTTTGCCGCGCCGAATATCCTGCCACCGATCGCATTCGTCGCTGTACTCGATGTCGCCAGGATGATGATTTTCGAGGCGATCCTCGGCTTTCTTGGGCTCGGCATACAACCACCGACGCCTAGCTTCGGAAGCATCATCGCCGATTCGCGCAAATATCTCATCAATGCCTGGTGGATCGCCACGAGCCCCGGCCTATTTCTGGCTCTCGCGTTGATGTCGATCAATCTCATGGGCTCGGCGCTCGAAAAAGCACGCAACAAGATTTTTGGAGGCGCGTGAGATGGACTCTTCCCTCATTCTGGAGGTACGCGATCTCGTGGTTGGCCGCGTGTCGAACTCCGATGCTCCTCTTCTGGACGGGATCAGCCTCCGTTTGCACGCTTCCGAGATATTTGGTGTCTATGGTGAGAGTGGTGCCGGCAAGACGGTCCTGAGTCGCGCGCTCGCAGACTGGCTTCCCGAAGGCTTAGTCTATCGGGCTGGCAGTGTCGCCTTTGCGGGGCAGAACATTTTGAAGCGCGGCGCGCGGAGCACCTATCGGATCGGACGGGACATCGCCTACATCGGTTCGAAGCCGCAAAGCGCGCTCGATCCGACTCAGCCGGTCGGAGTTCAGATCGCTGAGAAACTGCAAAGCGTTCGCCCTGAATGGAATAAGCGCGAATGCCGCGACCGGGTCATGCAGCTCCTTGCCGAGGTTCACATTCCCTCGCCGATGGAACGCTACTTTGAATATCCTTCGAGGTTTTCCGGCGGGATGATGCAGCGCGCAATGATCGTCGATGCGATCTGTGCGGAGCCGGCGGTTCTGATCGCCGACAACATCACCCAACCGCTTGATGTGACAATAGGAGCCCAGATCATCGCTTTGCTGCACGACCTTTGTCTGCGGCACAAGATGGCAACGATCTACCTGTCTTCGTCTCTAGCCACGCTTGGCCAATTCGGCCTGGAGACGGCCGTTCTGCATCAGGGCCGTCTCGTCGAGCAGCAGGCGTTTCCGAACCTGATTGCATCGCCGCGATCGGACTATACGAAGCGCGCAATCGAAAGCGTGCCGCGCATTTGGTCTCTGAGCGGCGGCCCGGTTGCGCGGCGAAGAGCCGATGACGCCCCCCTAATGCGGATCGAGAATGTACATCGCACCTACCTTGCGCGTAAGCGTGGCACGTTCAACACCTTCAATAGGATTCAGGCCGTGCGCGGTGTGAGCGTAGACATCATGCCGCGCGGGAATTTCGGTATTGTCGGGGAGTCGGGTTGCGGCAAGTCGACGCTAACCCGCTTGATCGCTTGGCTAGAGGTACCCGATCGGGGCGAGATATGGCTCAGCGGCGCTTCTTTGCGCGGCCTGTCGTCCAGCCAACTAATCACCAAGCGCAACGAGTTCCAGCTCCTGCTCCAGGATCCCTATAACGCGCTGCCGCCGCGCACGACGGTCGGCCGGATGATCGAGGAAGGCCTTCGCATTCGCGGCGGGACAACAAATATGCGGGCGCGGGTGATCTCGGCCATGAAGGAGGTGGGGTTGTCGCCCGATTTTTACGACGAATTGCCCAACGCACTTTCGACTGGCGAGCGTCAGCGCATCTCCATCGCACGGGCTCTGATCCTTGATCCGAAGCTGCTGATTCTCGACGAGACACTTTCTTCGCTGGATCAGCGGGAGCAGTCCAAGCTGATCGATCTGTTCTCGGAGCTCCAGGAGAAGAATGATCTTACCTATGTCTTCATTTCCCACGATTTGGCGATGGTTCGGAAGGTCTGCACCAGGATCGCGGTGATGTATCTCGGAGAGTTCGTAGAAGTCGCCGACAATCGCGATCTCTTCTTCGATCCTCAGCATCCCTATACGAAGGCGCTGTTGTCGGCGGCTCCGACGCTCGAAACGAAGCCGCAGGAAGCCAAGGATTACATCTTGGACGGGGAGCCACCAAGCCCGATCGACATTCCGCCGGGTTGCAGTTTTGCGTCGCGTTGCCCACATGCCTTTGCGCGCTACCGGGTTGAGACGCCTCTCCTGCGCGAGCACAAGCCAGGACGGCTCGCGGCCTGTCACCTGTTCGATCAGGCGGATGCGGCCGCGGCGTAAGCCGCGATTTTAGACGAAGTTGCTCGTCATGTTACCATTAACAAGGAAGACGAAACGGTTAGGTTCGTCCGCCCACTAGGTCCATGCGTCATTACGCCCCGGTGGTTGGGTGCATTGGCCCGGTCTCAAGGGTCGCAGCTTTCAACTCGTGCGGTTGCTCGGCGCTGTGGTTGACGCTCGAATAACTTGTCCCTCCAAAAATCCATCGGATAGGACTAATGCCGCGCGTAATTTTGCGTGGCTGAGTCTGAGCGGAAAAAGATCGCATGTCTCTATACGGGCATCGTCACCATGCGCCAAAGCGTTTCGGAGAGCACAGCTAGTCCCTTGTCGAGCGCCGCCTCATCGGTAAACTCCCGGGCGTTATGACTAAGGCCGCCGCGACTTGGGACGAATATGAGCGAGGCTGGCGCACGCTTCTGCACAGCGAGGGCGTCATGTCCCGCTATGGTCTTGAGCGGGATGGCGGTGAGCCCCAGATCGGCAGTCACTTCATAGATTAGATCCGCGCCGGCGGGATCGAGCCGGGCGGGGCTCCTGCGCTCGTCGATCGCAATCTCGAGGGCGATCCCGATCGGGGCGCAAGCGGCAGTGACACGTTGGAGAAAGCGGTCGCCGACTATTCCAGTGACAGCCTCATCTTCATGACGGATTTCGAACCAGACCTGCACTCTGGCCGGAACGACGTTGGGCGAGTTTGGTGCAACGTCGATTCTCGCCGCCGAAGCATGGACACCGAGAGGCTCGCGTTCGACCTCATCGTAGAGAATGTCAATGGCGCGCGCCGCGCCCCGCAGCGCGTCGCGGCGCTGTGGCATCGGCGTCGGTCCGGTATGGGAGGCCTCACCCGAGAAGACGATCGATAGCTTGCGGGCCGCCCATGCGCTGGGCACGATGCCGATCTCGGCGCCCGCTTCCTCTAGCCTGGGGCCTTGCTCGACATGGAGTTCGACATAGTGCACGGGCTCCATCCCCAGCGACGCCGTTCCGCAATAGCCGATGGCTTCCAAAGCCTCTCCGAGTGTCACGCCGTTTCCGTCCGTCAGCGAACAGGCCACCTCGGCGGCCAATGTGCCGGCGAACACCGAACTCCCGGTGAGGCTCGGCTGAAAGCGGGCGCCTTCCTCGTTGGTCCAATTGACCAGCACAAGATTGCGCCTTGCCATGCCAGGATGTTTAGCCGCGCGAGCAAGCACGGCCTCAGTTGCCAGCAACCCCGCCAGCACGCCGTAAACGCCATCATACCTGCCGCCTGTGCGCTGGCTGTCGAGATGCGAGCCTACCAGCACGGCCTCGCCGGAGGCCGCGGCAAGGCGGGCCACACCGAACATATTGCCTATGGGATCGACGACCAGGGTGAGCCCCCGCGCGGCCATCTCCTCGGCGAGTTGGTCGCGGGCGGCTTTGTCATCGAGACTGCCAGTCAGACGGCAAACGCCGCCGTCGTCGGTCGCGCCGAAGCGAGCGAAGTCGGCAATCAGTTGATGCAGGGTTCGACCCAAGGCCAACGCCTCAGGCGCGGGGCGCCAGCGGCCAATCTATGGCCACCTCGCGCATGTCTTCGAGGGCTTTGGTGACTTGCAGCACGCCCAAATCGTCGAAGCGATGGCCGACCACCTGGACGCCGATCGGCAGACGCCGCTCGTCGAAGGCGGCGCAGACGGTGGAGGCAGGCTGTCCGGTCTGGTTGAACATCGCCGTGAACACGGTATGCGCGAGCGGCATTGAGCGATCCGGACCAGACGCTTCGGCGGGAAAGTTTACCATCGGCGTGGTGGGAGCGACGAGATAGTCATAGGGTTCGAAGGCGGTCAGTAGCATTGCTTTCATCTGTGCGATCTGTCCTAGCGCCTTGTAAACATCCGGCCCGCTGTATCTGGCGGCGCCGAGGGCCCAGTCACGCACACAGGCGTTGATGCCGTCTTCCCCATGCGGTGGCAATCCCCTGAATTCGACGAAACCGCGCACCTGCAAGAACACGTCGATCGGCGCGTAAGCGTCGAAATGCAGAGGCGAAACAAAAGGCTCGACGATAGCGCCGGCGCCGGCCAGGGCCTTGCCAGCCCATTCCACAGCGGCGCGCACCGGGGCCTCTGGCTTAGGACCAAAACCCATGTCGGTTAGCACCCCGATCCGCAGCCCCTTCATGTCCCGGTCCAACAGCTCGTGATAAGGTGTAGAATGGGCCGGAAAGCTCCAGGTGTCGCGTTCGTCCGGCCGCGTGAGCACCGTAAGCAGACGGGCGATGTCCTCAACGCTACGCCCCATCGGGCCTGCCATCCGCATTGTGTCCGGCGGTATATGCGCTATGCGGCCATGCGTCGGTTTCAGCGAGGCCAGGCCGCAATGGGCGGCCGGCAGGCGCACCGAACCGGCAATGTCGGTGCCAACCGTCAAATGGCCTATTCCGGCCGCGATCGACGCGCCGCCTCCGGAAGAAGAACCGCCTGTGTTCCAGGCGAGACCCCAAGGATTGCGCGTAACGCCGTGCATCGAACTAACGCCGGAGGCAAGCAGACCACAATCGGGCATGGTGGTTTTAGCGAAGATTGGCGCGCCGCTCTCTTGAAGCGCCAAGGCAGGTGGGGAATTGTAGGTGGAGGGCGGCAGATCCCTATTCGCCTTTATGCCGTGCGTAGAGTGCCAACCCTTAATCGCGACGCTATCCTTGACGGTCATCGGTATGCCATCGAGCAGGCCGAGAGGCTCCCTTGCTTTCCAGCGGGCCTCGGACGCCTTGGCGACGGCCAAGGCGTCTTCGGGATGGAAGCAGAACAGCGCATTGATAGTCGGATTCACAGATTCGGCGTGCGTCAAGGTCATCTTCAAAACCTCGACAGGCGATAAACTCCTCTTCGCATAGGCGCCGACAAGTTCGCCTACGCTCATCCTGACCAATTCTTCAATCGACATCCGCTATCCGCCAATTCTCTCGCGCTACACGGGCGCGCCATATATGGCTGCCGTCTTGCGCCAAGCCTTATCGTTGTTGTGATGGATTTACCGTATATTCTCCACCCGCCGATAGGTTGCCGGTCTGGCGGCAAAGCAATGGTAGAGCTACAGACATCCACTTTGTTCCGATCCTGATGAAACTGCAGGAAAGGAATGTCGTGTTGCATTTCATCGCCCGATCTTTGGAGTCCAAATTGCAATACGAGCACCAGACGAGCCCCAGAAGGGGAGACCTGAGGCAGGATGAGTAGATTCGAATTGGAATTGGCGCAGGTTCTGGCGGCAGTGCGTGCCGTGCCTGGCTGGGAAGGGCGGGCGGTCATCGCCGAGCCGGCCGTTCCGGTCCTGGCGTCGCCGAGTTGGCGCGGCGTTGACGGTTCGCCCTGGCGCGCTTCGGACAAAGCCAGTGGCGAAAGCCTCTTCGTCAAGATTATGGATTCCGATGCACAGTTTTACATCGACGTGGCCTGTGCGTTCGAGGCTGCGCGCCGCGCTTCTGATCTCGGCATCGGTCCGACCGTGATGTCGGCCGATCCGGCTTCAGGCGTGCTGGTGATGGACGATCTCAACGCGGGCTGGCGCGTCGGAACGCTGGAGCGGATGCTCGATCCGGCGCTGGTCGATGCCGCGCTTGCCACTCGCGAGACCTTTCAGAAGGGGCCACCTTTGCCGACCACGCGCGGTGTCTTCGAGGAGATAGAACATTTTCATGCGGCCGCCGTGGCGGCCGCGGCCGAACTCCCGCCCTACGCGGATTGGCTGCTGGCCGAATTGCGCTTCGCCGCTGAGGCAATGAAGGAAAGCGCGGGACTCCTCGTTCCCATTCATGGCGACGGCAATGTGTCCAATATGTTGATCGGCGATTCCGGCGAAGTTCGCCTGATCGATTGGGATCGCGCCACAAATGCAGATCCGCTCGAAGATCTCGGCAGCTTTCTGGTCGAAGCGTTCGACCAAGAGCCCGAGGCCTGGGATGCCTTTGTCCGCCATACGAGGCGTCCCGACGAGCACGCCTTTAATCGGGCGCGCGTATATGGGGTCGCGGACGATTTCCGTTGGGGATTGATCGGGGCTCTGTTGGCTGCCAAATCGTCGCGCAAGACTTACGAATTCTACAAATTCGCAAGCTGGCGTTTCCTGCGTTGCCGCATGGCTGTGAGCGAACCGCGCTTCGGCGAAATGCTACGGAGGATTCGATGAGCGTCCTGCGGCGTCTGGGCGAGGGGACATCGGCGCATGAGCGCGATCTGGAGCAAGGTGTTAGCCGCGTTCCGCAATGGCGTGGCCGCGATATCCGCTATGCCCCGATGGCTGGCGGTCTTACGAACCAGAACTGGATTGTCGACGTCGAGAATGATTCACGCAGATATTTTGTTAAAGTGCCGGGCGCCGGCTCCGAAATGTTCATCGATAGGATTGTCGCGAACGAGGCGGCACGCAACGCCCATGCGATAGCCATTGCGCCGGAGGTCATCTTCTTCGATCCGAAGGATGGGCTCGAGGTTACTGAATTCCTGGAGGGTTACCGCGCCTGCACCAATGCAGATTTTGCTGATCCAGCGATCCAGGGCGATGTTGTTGCGCTTTATAGCCGCCTTCACGCCGGCATAGCTCTAGGGACGACCAAAACCATCTTCGATATGATTGAGGAACATATCGATCAGGGGCGGCAGTTAGGGTCGCATTTTCCCGCCGATATGCCATGGATCGAGCATCGTTATCGCCAGGCGAAAGCGGCGTTCTTGGCGTCGGGTCTTGATCTGGTGCCCTGCTTCAACGATCCGATGCCCGGCAACTTCCTCGTAAGCGATGATATGACCATTCTGAAACCGATGAAGCTCATCGACTATGAGTACGCCTCCAACAATGAGCGAAGTTACGAACTGGGTGTGCTGTTCGCCGAGATGTTTTTCGACGAAAAGCTGATTGTAAGGCTTGTCGAGCAGTACGCAGGGACCGCCCGTCAGCAGTTCGTAGCTCGCGTGATGGTCAGTCGCGCTCTCGCGGATGTAAAATGGGCGACGTGGGCGGTGGTGAACCGCAAGCTGAAGGACTGGGACTTCGATTACCAAAAATATGGCGTCTGGAAATATAGGCGTGCCCACGACGTCATGTACGATGCACGCTGGGACAATTGGCTCCGCACGGTATAGCAATCCACCGGTCGCGAATGCACTAAATTATATTGCATCCTGCAGCGCGGGATGGAAAGCGTCGGCTAAAAAAGTGGCGTCGATATGGTCGGCGCCACCGCCGACGTTCTCCTGCTTGGTTGTTTTCTTTACCGGCGTCTCCGTGTTGCGATCAGCCAGACGAGGGGGTTGGCGGACATCCCGCGGCGCTATGCGGAACTGGCGGCTGAAGGTCCGGGAAAAATGGGAGACGTTCTTGAATCCAACCTCATAGGCGACCTCTGACACGGTGCGGTGGCCCCTTTGATCGGCGACTAGTAGCTCGTAGGCGCGCTGTAGCCGTCTTACCTGCACGAATTGCCCGACTGTCGTCTCATCGTCGTTGAAGAGGCTGTAAAGATAGCTCAGTGAAATGCGGCTGCTCGCCGCAATCTTCTTGGGCGAAAGATCCTGATCGCTTAGATGTTTTTCGATGAAATCGAAAATTCGACGCCTCAGATGGTAGCGCGAGTTGCGCACGTCCATTGCAGCGCCACGATCTTCCGCGCCGATCGTGAGAGCAATAAAGCTGATAACTTCAGTCGCAAGAGCTTCGGGATTCGGCGGAAGACGATCGCCGAAAATGTCGACTACGCCGCGAATCAGATCAACCAGAAGACGGCACATATGCTCGTTTGCGTTGAAGCGGCGGCTGAGATGATCGTCGACGGACGCGAGGCGGCCCCGTAGTTCCGTTGCAGGGATGTGTACAAGGATTAGCGTGGCGCCGCTCTCTGATGATAGTTCGTAAAATGCCCTCTGGCTCAGCAGGACATATTGGCCCGCGATGGCGACTCCGCTTCTGCTGTGCTGAGTAAAATTGAGGGAACCGGTAAGCGGGATCACGAGCAGATAGGAAGGATCGTTGGCGCTGCTCTCGCGGTCCTCATCGCGGACGAAGTGCCTCTCCGTAGCTGCGATGTCGATGGATAGGCGACCGATCTGGATCTGCCTCGCAATGATCAATTCGCTTCTGGCATCCGATACATGCATGGCGATTGGTTCCGTTCGATCGAGGGAATGGCCTGGTATGGACTTGATGTTCACTGCGTAACGCGTGGTCTCTTGATCCCTAAAATCCGTAATCTCGAAGCGCGATCCAACGAAGAACGAGGCCTCTCGCGATGGTGCGCCGGCGGCAAGCACCGTCGAGGCACAGCCTTGCCTTTAGCGACGGCTGCCGAGGCCCTCCGCGGTATTCTTAACCAACGCGAATTCCAGCCCCTCAAAGGGATAAGAATCCCGCTTGTGACACTTTGAAGGCAGGAACGGTTGTGAGTCAACACTAAAGATGTGGCACATTCCACATTTTTGGTCAGGGCGCGACCAATAGAAGGGCACTGAGTGATGTGGCGCGAATCAGCTTGAAGCCTTTTTCAGCAGAAAATTGAAAATTGATAATTTAGATTCGACTGTTGGCGTTTGCAGCGGTTTTGGCAGGTTGCAATATCCCTGCCGAATTAGACAAGAATTGTGGGAAATTCCATATCGATGGAATTTCCCGGCGTTGGAGTTGGGTGGCCCCGGTTTGGAGAATAAAATCGTATCAAGGAGCCAAGCTTGCGCGCAGAAAACGAGACCCATGTGTTGGGCGCGTTCAACGAACAAATCGTTCGGGTGAAAGGACGGGAAGGCTGAGCAAGACGTCAAGCGCGACTTGCGCGGCAACTACTTCAATTCCTGGCGCAGAAGAAAGCAGAAATTGCCGAACTTGCCCTTGTGCATGTGGAATGCGAACTGTGAGGGGAATGACTGTTATGGCACATAACGGTCTTTGATCGGCACTTGTTGTGCTTGCAAGCTAGTCAATCGACATGGGCCAATTGCAGGCGTTCCGTGCGGTCGTTCGGGGCGGGAGCCTTGCCGATTACGATAGTCTACGAGACCCACGAGTGACGCTGGCGCGATCACGTGAATAGCGCCAACGCAAATACCGTTGTGAGAAGACGTGTCACCAGCCGGGTCATTGGTCATGAAACATCTCCTTGACATGCCCCTCTCAAATAGCGGATGAGACTCGTCAACGCGGAAGAGACCGTCCAGTCGGCATCGATCGGACGGCGCCGAAGGAGCAACCGCCCCGGAAACTCTCAGGCAAAGAGACCGCGTCTAATTTTTGAACTCTGAAAAGCGGAGCCTTAGCTCCCGCCGATGGTGTAAATCGCTGCTCAGTTCGTGGGCAACGGTGAAGCTCTCAGGCCAATGACAGGGGGGCGTTCAAACCCGCGCAGCGGGAGGGAGCGCCTATGAACAAATGTCACCCCAGTATTGCCGTGATCGGGGCAGGGATTACGGGCATCACCACAGCCTACAATCTCGTCAAGCGCGGCTGCAACGTGACGGTTTTCGATCGTCAGCCCTACGCAGCGATGGAGACATCTTTCGCGAATGGCGGGCAGCTATCGGCTTCCAATGCCGAGGTTTGGAATAGCTGGGCCACGGTGCTGAAGGGCATAAACTGGATGTTCGTGCCGGGCGCGCCGCTTCTAGTGAATCCGAAACCCTCTTGGCACAAGCTGTCCTGGATGGCCGAGTTCGTCGCGGCGATTCCGAAATATGAGGAAAACACTGTTACGACTGCTCGCCTCGCGATCGAGGCGCGAGGCCATCTAACCCGCATGGCAGCGGAAGAAAATATTGACTTCGATTGCGAAACCCGCGGCATCCTGCACTTCTACCACAACAAGGCTGACTTCGATTCGGCGGAACGTGTCTCGAAACTACTTGCGAAAGGCGGACTCGATCGCCGTGCGGTGACGCCCGACGAAATCAAATTCCTAGAGCCTGCGCTTAACGGCGCGTTCTATGGCGGGTTCTACACTGCCTCCGATTTCACCGGCGATATCCATAAGTTTACCAATGGCTTGGCGCGTGCTTGTGAGAGGCTTGGTGTGACCATGCGCTTTGCGACCGACGTCACGAGCATCGCGCCGTCCGACCGTGCCGTGACAATCCACAGCTGTTCCGCCGACGCATCATTGAGCGACGCCGTTGCGTCGGTTGAGGTCGCGAACTTCGACCAAGTCGTGATCTGCGCTGGAATTATGTCGCGCCAACTTGCTCAACAGGCCGGCGACCGGGTGAATGTCTATCCGGTAAAGGGCTATTCGATCACGGTGAACCTTCCCGAAAAAGCCGATCAAGATGCTGCCCCTTGGATGAGCTTACTCGATGACAAAGCCAAAGTCGTCACGAGCCGTCTGGGGCAGGCGAGATTCCGAGTTGCGGGGACGGCGGAATTTAATGGTGTAAACAAGGATATCCGAGCCGATCGCATCGCGCCACTCGTTGCATGGTGCCGGGCACATTTTCCTGGCATGAGCACTCGGCAGGTAGTGCCATGGGCGGGGCTGCGCCCGATGATGCCGGACATGTTGCCGCGTGTCATGCGCGGGCGCAGTCCACGCATTCTTTATAACACCGGCCATGGTCATCTGGGCTGGACCCTGTCGGCCGCTACGGCCGATGCGGTCGGTGCACTCGCCATGTCGCGCAGCAATGCGATCTGACGTGGCCGCACTGGTTTTGCACTTGGTCTACGGGCCGGAAGTGTCGCTTCGGCATATCATCAGTTCGAAGTCGCAAAGCACGCTCGATCCGACCCAGCCGGTCGAAGTTCAGATCGCTGACAAACTGCACAGCGTTCGCCCTGAATGGAATAGGCGCGAATGCCGCGACCGGCTCATCCAGCTCGTTGCCGAAGTTATGAATCCGTCGTGACGATACTGCGGTCTTGGCGCTCTGCAATTTCATTGCCGTGATTGTACAGGCATTGTGTAACATTCCCTATCGATGCAATTTCCGGGCGTTGGAGTTGGGTGCCCATCGACGGGCGTCCGGCTCCCATCGGTGAATCAAATCGCATCAAGGAGCCGGCTTGCGCGCAGAAAACGAGATCCCTGTGCTGAGCGCCTTCAACGGACAATTCGTTCGGGCGAAGGACGGGAGGCCTGAGCAGGACATCAAGCGCAATTTGCGTGGCGAACTACTTCAATGGCGGTGCTCTTCTGCCTCGAGTGGGCCGAAAGGCGTTCCTTTTTCGCGCATCGTGGCTCCCTTGAGAACCAGCGCGCCGTGGTCTGAAGATCTGTCACGAGCTTTGCGCTGATCCTTCAAGCCGTGAAAATAGGCGCGGTAAGCAATACGCAAGAGTTGGCAGTTGAGGAATGATTATGGATGCGAGGCAGGTAAAGACGGCCGTTGAGGCGCGGGAGCTTGTGGAGAAGCGCGGGCTGTCGCACGTGAAGGTGGGCTTCGTCGATCTCGATGGGGTGATGCGCGGCAAATATATGGCGCGCAACAAGTTCTTCGCTTCTCTCGAATCTGGAGTGAAATTCTGCGACGTCGTGTTCGGCTGGGATTCTAACGACCAACTCTACGATGCTTCGACCTTTACCGGTTGGCATACGGCCTTTCCGGATGCGACGATGCGAATCGACCCGACGACCTGCCGCAACGTGTCGGGGGAAGGCGACATGCTGTTCTTTCTCGGC
>WNFO01002525.1_pt1 | contig 24679 bp, 20 predicted proteins | sample 5400251 | NCBI WGS metagenome assembly WNFO01 (sample SAMN13153354, study PRJNA577476) | soil metagenome | isolation source: 100 cm saprolite under Madrone tree | place: USA:California | collected 2016-06-14
CGTAAGCTGCTTGTCAGGATTGTCGAAGAGAACCGCAGCAGCCAGCTGATCAGAGGCTTTGGTCTCTGGCCCATGCGGAGGGCGCTTTTTTGGGGACCTCCAGGATGCGGAAAGACTGTTGCGGCTGAGGCGATAGCGCGGGAGCTGTATCTGCCCTTGGCGGTAGTCCGATTTGACGCTGTCATCTCATCATATTTGGGCGAGACTTCAGCAAATCTTCGGAAGGTGTTTGATTTCGCCCGGCAGCGAGCGATGGTGGTGCTTTTCGACGAGTTCGACGCGATTGGCAAAATGCGAGAGGACCGCGACGAGCACGGCGAATTGAAACGGGTCGTGAATGCTTTTCTTCAAATGATGGATGGGTTTCGAGCCGACGGCGTGATGATCGCCGCCACAAACCACGAACGACTCCTCGATAGTGCCCTTTGGCGGAGATTTGATGAGGTAGTGCATTTTTCAAGACCTGATAAGCACCAGATCGGAGACCTGGTGACACGCAACCTCCGCCAAATGCCGTTGGCTCCGAACGTATTCCTAAAATCGCTCACAGCAAGGATGGCAGGCATGACACACGCCGACATTGAGCGAGTCGTCGTGAACTCCATGAAGTCCACGATAATGTCTGGGGAGAACGAAATCTCACCAACAACCATTCGGGAGGAAATTGCTAAACAGCGTGAGCGTGATAACGCTGCCAGCGGCCACCTGACGCGAGAATCGCGAACGCAAAAAAGACCTTCGCGTAAACGCAATGCCTCACCACCCAGAAGATAGTCTCTACCCTCACTTAGGGTTGGTAGCTGCGGGGCTTTCACAGGAACGTCGCCGAAGGCCAACACTTCCTTCACCACCACCCGATCGAGGTGGTAGAGAACGTTTCTCCGAAGAATTTCTCCTCGGACTTGACGGGATCGAACTCGATGTCGCACAAGCGCCGCGCCCGCAGGGCATTCAACCTCACTTGGTGTTCAGGATGCCGTTGGCGCGGGGCACGATGATCGATGAAATCTCGGCGAGATTGGCAGAAGTGGGTCTCACGGTCGTGAGCATCGAACCGGACAGGGCCATTGTGGTATTCAAGGACAACGCCGACCTAGCCGGCTTCCGCAATGCGGTGGCTTCATATCGCCGAGGGCCGCGAATGAATCCGAAGACCGGTCGACCCTTCGATAGTACGAAATGGGACGTCTTAGAGTACGTCGATGCGTCCGCGATGCGAGTCTGGGGACACGAAGATCGCATGGGTTCAAGGCTACGTGCCAGTTTGAACACTGAAGCATTGGTGCGCGATCGTCTCTATAAGCTTGACGTAGAACTCTGGCATCCGGGCGACCGAAGGCTCGCTCAACAACTGATCCGTGAGCTTGCTCAGGTACTTGATCAATCTGCCGTTGCCAGGGAGAAGATCCTCGATCAATTTGTCGGCAGAGACATTTGCCTGCTTCGCGTCGGTATTCTTGGACAGAACCTCGATTCCTTGCTGAATCTCTCTAGTGTAGCGGAAGTAGAGCTTCCACCGGTGGCACACTTCGATCCTGTACAAGCGGCACTCGCCAGTCGTAATCAATTCCCAGCCCCAACGGCACCCGACGAAGACGGCCCTCGTCTTTGCATACTTGACAGCGGCATTTCCGCGAATCACCCGCTGCTTAGAGCAAATGTCGGACACGTGGGTTCGATTCTCACAGAGACGGAAGATGCCGCAGATCAGCACGGTCACGGCACCATGGTGGCGGGTTTGGCGGTCTTTGGAGATGTTCGAGCGTGTTACGAGACGGGGATGTTCGATTCTCCCATCAAAGTCTTTAGTGGACGTGTGCTGAACGATTCTTTGCGTTTTGATGATGATCGACTGATCATCAGTCAAATTCGATCAGGGGTGGAAGCATTCTTTGCCGCGCCACATAATTGCCGGGTCTTCAATCTCTCGCTTGGCAGCGGAATCCCTGCCTTCGAGGACGGACGAGACCGCCAGCCAATATGGGCTGAGGCGCTCGACATATTGGCCCGCGAGTTGAAGGTCCTTTTTGTAGTCTCGGCCGGGAATAACGGATCGGCGCTCGCTCACAATGCGGACGATGCGGAGGCCATCCTTCAGGGGTTTCCACAAGTTTTGTTTGAGCCAAGCGCCCGGCTCGATGATCCTGCAACGTCTGCGCTGTCGGTTACGGTGGGATCGCTCGCACAGGCCGATCTCGTCGCCGCCAGGCGAGGTCCGAGACAGGACGATATCGCACGTGCCATCGCACGCGCTGATTGCCCTTCCCCGTTCACCAGGACCGGTCCCGGCGTTTCGAGAGGTTTGAAACCGGATTTCGTCGATTACGGTGGAAATCTTGTATTCCAAGGGGTGGGGCAGACTCGCAGAATTTCCCAAGAGCCAGCAACCGCTGCAATGTCTCTCTCTCGCGATCCGATGCGCAGCTTGTTCGCGTATGACGTTGGCACGAGCTTTGCCGCTCCACGCGTAGCCAGAAAGGCCGCGCTCGCTTGGCATGCTCTCAGCACCGCCCTGAGACAAGCGCCTCACCCCAATCTTGTTCGTGCTCTACTTGCTGCGTCCGCCTCGGTGCCTGCGAACGCGCGTGAGATGCTCGAGGTTTTGCCAAACCCGGATGACAAGATTGCGCGAACATGCGGCTACGGTTTAGTTGATCTGGACTTTGCTATGGATTCGGCGGATCGGCGTGTCTGTTTAGTCGCTCAAGGAACCTTGGAGCTTGACCGCTTCACAGTCTATGAGGTGCCTGTACCTCTTGAGTTCTGCTCCGCTCCCGGCCGAAAAACGATTAGCGTAGCGCTTGCCTTCGATCCCCCCGTCCGCCGGCGGCGAGCTGAATACCTGGGAGTAGAGATGAGCTTCAGGCTGATTCGAGGCCGTTCTCTGGACCAAGTCCTTGCGGCTTACCGCCAACTCGGTCCAGACGAAGAGCCCGAGAAAGCAATCGCAGGAAAGTTCCTCGTTAAGCTTGAACCTCTTGAAAACTCCCGGTCAACTGCTGGCACAAGGAAAAAGAGTTCTCTGCAAAAAGCATCGTGTACGTTTCACCGTTTACAGGAGTATGGAGAAACCTACTATCTTGTGGTCCGAGCGGAGAGAAGGTGGGCACCAGCGGAAGTGAATGAGCAGGATTTCGGAGTCGTAGTCACACTGGCAGCGGAAGACGCCAGACTCTATCACTTGGTTCAACAGCGGGTTAGGGCCGCAGTGAGGATCAGAACCCGAGGATAGCACGCTGTTGTGTGCCCAAAATAGGGAAAACGTTCGTAATCGTGCCCCCGTCTCTCTCCCACAATTTCATCGCGCATCGTCGGTGGGTTGCGCGGCAACATCCGGTGCATGCCCTCGTTGTTCCCGCACTGCATCGAAGATCTCGCGCACGAGGATTGGATAGGCAGCCGCTTGGAAGTCCCGGTCAGCCATGTAGCGCGTCACGATTTTGTCGTTTTCGCCCATGCGCTCAATCATGAAGTCCTCGATTAGTTTCCGGATACCCAGCTCGAACTTGTCCAGTGGATTTGCCAGCGCCGTCTGGATGACGTGTTCGTTCTTCACGGCCTTCTCTTTGATCTGCTGGAAGAACAGCCGGTCCTCTTCGGTAAACTCGGTCCCGAAACGCTCGTTCAGGACTTCGATGATCTCCGACAAGGGAGCTTTTGCGTCCTTTGCCTTTCCCGTCCCCACCTCAGTCGGGCCTTTGATGGCCTGAACTTCACCCTGCTTCAGGTCGATCGCACCAGAGTAGACGCGCTCCAGTCGGTAGTACTGGAGGTCCACTTCGTCGCCTATCTTGATAGTTCCTGTTTCGCGGTCGAACGGCAGATGTGGGAGCAGGAAGCGCCCGTAGCTGTACAGCATCTCCAACTCGCGGTCCCCATAGGGGATGATCTGGCTCAGAAAGGCATACATCTTCACGTAACCGTTCAGCTTGTCGCGAAATTCGCTCTGTTTGCTCTCATCGTCGATTGCCTTAAATCGGTCAACTGCTGGCTGGAGGTACTTCTGCATGTGAGCATGATCGGCTGGACTCTGCCGTTCCGGGGGTTTGTAAAAGACCTGAGCAAACGCTTCGACCTCACTCCAGTAGTAAACCTGAGCCTGATCGAGTTCGTGTTTGAGGCGTTCTAGTTGAGATGGATCGGATGTCTCTTGGAGGCCAGTCTTGTCGTAGTAGGGCTTGAACGCCCGGAGGATATTCACCGCTTCATTCACGAAATCAAGCACAAAGGGCGCATCTTTGCCGGGAATCAAGCGGTTCAGCCGGGACAGTGTTTGCACGGCCTGCACTCCATCGAGCCGCTTGTCTACGTACATCGTGTGTAACAGGGGCTGGTCGAAGCCGGTCTGATATTTATTTGCTACCAGTAGCACCTGGTAATCTGGCGAGTCGAAGCGCTCGGGAAGAGCGGTCTCGCTGATCAGCTTACCGGTGATGACATCAACATTCATGCCCGGCTCGGTGTAGTCGAGCCCGGCCTCCGGATCGCGCACCGTCCCGCTAAAAGCCACAAGAGCCTTGATGTCCGTGTAGCCATTCTCCTTAATGTAACGCTCAAACGACCGTTTGAAGCGAACGGCGTGGAGTCGCGAGGAGGTCACCACCATCGCTTTCGCGCGACCGCCGATTCTGTGCTTCACGCTCTCCCGAAAGTGTTCAACGATGACCTCGGTCTTCTGCTCGATGTTGTACGGATGAAGGCTCGTGAACTTGGCGAGCACGCGCGTGCCCTTCTTCTTCGGGAGGCTGGGATCGTCCTCGGCCGTCTTGAGCAACTTGAAGTAGAGCGCGTAGGTCGTGTAGTTGGTCAGCACATCGAAGATGAACTTCTCCTCGATGGCTTGTCTCATACTGTAAATGTGAAAAGGCTCGGGCAGGCCGCTCGGGCCGGCTCGACCGAACAGTTCCAGCGTTTTGGCCTTCGGTGTTGCCGTAAAAGCGAAGAAACTTAGGTTGGGTTGGCGTCCGCGCGACTGCATCACCTGGTTTAGCCGATCTTCCCAGTCTGCTTCGCCTTCTTCGTCCTCAGTGTTGGCCGCCTGGCCCAAGATGCTTTTCAATTCGCGTGCCGTCTCTCCGGTCTGGCTGGAGTGCGCTTCGTCCACGATGACTGCGTACCTGCGTCCCGCAATTGCGGTCTCCCACTTTTTGGCCTGCCGTTTCTCTTCCTCGGTGGCCCTTTCCTGACTCTCGGCTCCAGCGGCGTGCAACAGACCTCGCAACACGAATGGAAACTTCTGCAAGGTCGTGATTACGATCTGCGTGCCGTCGATTAGCGCTTCCGCCAGTTGTTTGGAGTCTTTATCGATGGCCTTCACCACACCCTGCGCGTGTTCGATCTGGTAGATGGCATCCTGGAGTTGCTTATCGAGCACTTTGCGGTCCGTAATCACGATGACGCAGTCGAAAATCTTGCGGTCAGCCTGGTCGTGCAGGCTGGCGAGCCGGTGCGATAGCCACGAGATGCTGTTGGTTTTGCCACTGCCCGCCGAGTGTTGGATGAGGTAGTTCTTTCCCATTCCCTCCCTGCGCGATGTGGCGACGATCTTGCGCACGGCGTCGAGCTGGTGATAGCGCGGAAACACCATGGTTTCCTTGACAATCCGTCGCTGCCCGCCCTGTTTGTCGTCCACCTTCTCTTCGGAGGTCTCGAGGAACATGAAGTGGCCAAGAATGTCGAGGAAACTTTCGCGCTGGAGTACGTCCTCCCAGAAATACCCGGTGCGATAGCCGGACGGGTGTTGCGGATTCCCGGCACCGCACTGCACTTCTCCCGGTTGGCTGCCACGATTGAAGGGCAGGAAGTGCGTCGCCAGCTCGCGTAGGCGCGTGGTCATGTGAATTTCATCCGGGTCGGCAGCGAAGTGGACTAGAGACCGGGTCTTGAACCGAAACAGGGGTGCGCGGGAGTCGCGGTCCGATTGATACTGCTTCACCGCGTGCCGCCAGTTCTGGCCAGTGCCGGGATTCTTCAACTCGCAAGTGGCAATGGGCAGCCCGTTCACTGCGAAGAGTAGGTCCACGGTGTCGTGCTTGCCGGGATGGCACGGTACTTGACGGATCACCGTAAGCTGATTCTTACCGTAGAGTGCCAAGGCCTCGTCGTTCAACCCGTGCGCAGGCTTGAAGTAAGCCATGCGAAAGGTCTTGCCGTAGAACTTGAAGCCGTGCCGCAGCACGTTGAGGCTCCCCTTGAAATCGAGTTCCTTGACCAGCGTGTTGGCGAGCAACGTTTCCAGTCCAGCACCGTGGAGTGCAGACATTTCAGCCCACAGTTTGGACTGAGTGTCCTGGAGAAAGGCGAACACGCGTGCGGGAAAAAAGGCGCGCTCAATGTCCCATTCGGAGACGGTCCCCCTCTGCCAGCCAGCGCGCTCGCGCAGCATAATCTCAACGTAGTCCTCAAAAGCTCTCTCGTTTGTCTGTGCGGTCATCAATTCCTGCTAGATCGATCCTTGAGTCTCGAAGACCCGGTACCTTAACCACTTCGCAATGCCGTCAAGATCGGGAAACAACTGTCTGTCAAACACGCCGTACTGTTCCAATCGGTGCCGGATGTCGTCGTGCGCTTCATGTCTGATGACGATTTCCAAGTAGTCCTTATCCTCCAAAGCATCCAAGGGCCGGTAACAGGCCAGCAAAACGCTGTCTTGCGCGCGCATTCGTGGCGAAATATGGGGCGGATCATAGATGACGTTCTCAATAATCTCGAATGGCGAGCGTACTACATCGATGGTTGTCGTCGCTTCAACATCCTCCGCTTCTTCCATCACAAGGGCTTTGTCCGTCTGTGTGTTCGTGGAACTCTCCCCTCCCTCCTCATCGAGTCCAAATTCCGCGTACCCTGGGGGTTGAATCGCAGGCATAGTAAGCGTATCGCTCACGGGCTTTACGAAAGGCTGCTGATGACGTTTGAGGTCACCGTACCGAGCAGGTTCGCTGATTAAGACGTAGACTGCGCTATCTAATAATCTCTTCTCGTCGTCGACTTTGGTCTCACGGGTCGCGAAGTACAAGGCAACCAATGGATTGGTTGTCCAGTCCATAAACCGTGTGGGGAGTCCGTGATGCTGCGCGATCGACAGGGCTTCCCAATCACTCTGTGGGAGGTGGCGCACGTAGGTTACAAGATGATTTCGGAAGCAATCAAGGACTTCACGTTCAAGGTCCTCACGACCAAAAGAAGTGAGAGAACTGAGGTGCGCATAGCGTCCGATGGACGGAAGCAACGGATATCCAGAAGAATCACGCTTACTCTGACCACGAAAGTACTTACGAACGACAGGTAGCTCATCGCGCACTGTCTTTAGGTATTCTTCAAAGGTGCTGATTGCGAAAGAACCGCTCATGCTAAAACTCCTCGGACATCGATCTTCCCAGAGACGGCTGCTCCGATGAGGGCGGCGCGGTATTCTCGAAGACGTTCGATAGCTGCCTCGACTTTCGTCACTAGGGCATCCAGATTCAGCGTCTCCGCATCAAGAAATGCGGCTATGGCTAACTGTTCGTGCAAGGGTGGGAGAATCAACCTGAGGGATCGCTGGTCGAGCAGACCTATATATCCTCGAGTTGTTCCAAGGCTTGATATCAAATGCATCTGGTCTTGCAAGTAACGGCCCTGAAAGAACCAAAAAAGATAGCGCCGGGCAATGCGGCGCAGGCAGCGATAGTAGGTTACCTGCGGCGTGAGCATCACATAAGGGAACCTGTTCTCTTGAACCATCCCAACGCGTCCGATTGTACCCTTGTGGGTCAGAAGCACATCGCCAACACGCGCAAAGCCGACGCGTAGTGAGGCTGCCAATTCTGTCTCGATGTAGGGACAAATCGTGAAATCAATTTGGCCTGCCACAATGTGATTGGCCATGATGAACGGAATGCCATCACTCACATAGTCGTCCGCTTTCGGATGAAGTTCGCCATGGTTTCCGTCCTGATATTCGATATTTCCGGCAACTCGTTCCAACCACACCTTTGAGACTTCCCAACCACTTGGGATCTCTGTCAGTTCATTGAGTATCGGTGGGCTTGAATGTTGGGCTCTCCGTCAGACCGGCAGCGCGGGCAGCGTCGGGCGGGAGACCGCGTGTTACCGTGCACGAGATCAGAGCTGAGCGCTTCTCTCCCAGTTTTTCGATCAGCGCCTGCTTCTTCTCAATGAGAGCATCGATCTTCGCCGTCTCGCGGTCCAGAAAACCGGCGATTGCGTGTTGCTCATCTATCGGAGGTAACGGTACTTGCGCCTCACCAATCGCACTCTTGGGAAGACCGTAACGAGTTACGCCCGTAGCCGCAATTTGAAATTGTTGATTTATCGCACACGATTGAAAAGCTCGCAGAAGAAAACTGCCAAGAAGTTGCGAGGAGTCAGGACGCACTATCGCAAGGTGATATCCGCAAACGAAGTCAGGCGAAGTTTCAACTACTGTAGCGGGTACCGCAATGTCGCTCCACTCCTCTGAGTCCTTTGTGATAAGTACATCTCCAACTCTCAACCCGAAATGTTCTATCTCTTCTCGTGTCGCGGTAGTCTCCATCACACCCATATCGGGTCGAAGCCGCTCATTGTAGTAAACGTCTGTGTAGTTGCAGAGTCGAACCGGCTCTTCTTCCTCTGATGAAATTTTGTCGACATTGCTTATCCAGTACTTCGCCGCTGCTTTCAATCGGTGGACTCTCCAATGCGTCGGCACATCACCTAGCCACTCGACACCACTGGCCTTGTACTTCGGGTACGGCGGCCACCTCATAACGTCGCTTCCTCCAACGGTTCCTCGGCCTCCCACTCTTCGTCCGGCCCTTCGTCGTAGGCCTCCGCTACCACCCCGGCGCGGAAAAGCTCTGGCTCGCGCGTGACAGTCTTACCCGTAGCCACCTCGATCCGCTGGAGCAGCGTCTCGGCACGCGCAGCGTAGAAGTCCCAAAACTGGTCCTTTCGCAACAGATTTGGCGCGATGCAGTGCGAACCGAGGATGTCGTCCATTCGCTTCGGATCGACGCCTGCTGTCTTCTCAACCGCTGGGAGATACTTTGATGGCGCGCGACCACCGATCTGGCGATTGGTCCGCGCGGAGATCGGTGTCTTATTAATGACGCTGTTGTAGGTGCCGGGGGCAATGCCGGCCGTCTTGCACCACCTCTCGGGGAAGATGTGGTGAATGTCGATCTTGTCGTCAAAGAAGGTCTGCGCCTCGATGGGTTCCCCAGTACGGAAATCCCGCCCTCCGTCGCGCATCAACAGAGCATAGAGGCCCTTGTAGGCAGAGCTGTTACGGCTACGCAGCGTGAGCAACCGGTTAGCCTGGAAGCTCGACTCCTGGATTGTGATCGGTTCTGTCCCGTCGCCGCGCACCATGGCGATGACTTCTGGCAGGTCGCGCGCGAAACGGCTCTCGATGGCACCGCCGTAAAGTTCGCCCAGAACACCGCACCAGTAGTACCGGGCGACCTTCTGTCGTGCGCCTTCGGTCTCGCCGTCTTTGCCCAACTCCACAAAGATGGCGGCGAGAGGAACGAGCTGCGTCCGGTACGGCAGGTCTCGCGCCTTGAAAATCTTCTGCCCGTAGAGAAAGCGCGCCGCACGCACGAATCCGGCCTCAACAAAACATCCTTGCGCTTGCAGCTGATTCCCGGGGCCTTGTCGGAGGTCGTACCAGCCTCAAGAGCGGCGCGGCGGCGCGACTGTGTCACAAGCAATGAAATGGCCTGGAGAAAGTCATCATTTTGCAAGTTGCGCAGGACCGGATGTTTCTCCTTCAAACGCTTCTCACGCGCGTTCCAGTCGTCTCGAAGCTGGAAGTTGTCGGCTGCGAAAGAGGCGGTCAGCAACTCGAACACTGTGAGCGCCACGCCACCCGTGTTGACGCGCTCGAAGACCAGGCAAACTGCTTCCTTAGGAGTTTCCTTCTTCAACTCGATCACGGGGATGTGGTATTGCTCAAAGCGCTTAATAGCGTCGCGCTCGAAGTCATTGAAGAGACGCATCTTCTCACGGTCGAAATTCCAGTGCTCGCTGTAGGCTTGACGCCAGTCCGCACTGCCGAAGATTCGATTTACGGGGAATAGATCAGAGGCGTATTCGCGCTCCGGCGTGGTGACATCCAGGTTGATCTCACCGCCGAAGCTCTTCGTGAGTTTGTCTTCCGGTACGCTTATAACAGCGTCTTCGCGGTCGTCTTCCGCCTCGACCGCCTTTTTCATGTCAATGTAGTACCAGCGCCGGATCGGCCTGTTCTTGGCATCCTTGGTCTCTACCGCCGTTCGCCCCATGAGTGCTTGATAGAGCGAGGTCAAGCGTTGCTGGCCGTCAAGGATCAGCGTCTCGGGCTTCACAGTCCGCAAACGATCCTGGGTTCCGGCCAGCGGATGGGGCTTGAAGCGTACGTGCTCCCCGCCAGTCTCAAGCAGCATGATCGCGCCAATCGGAAACGACACCGACACGCTTGCCAGCAAGCCCTTGATTCGATCGTCGTCCCACACCCAACCGCGCTGGAAGTCGGGGAGCTGGAGCTTGCCGTTGTGGGCCTGCGCGAGCAGGTCTTGCAACGCAGTCTTAGTGCTGTCAAAACTGGCGTGGATCATGAGTGCACCCCGTTGCTGCCTGTGATTTCAGCCAACCCTTGCACGATTTCCTGCTCCAATTTGCGGATGTCCCGCTCGATCTCTTCCAATGGCCTTGGTGGTTCGTAGCGGTAGAAGTGCCGGTTGAGAGGAATCTCGTAGCCGACCTTGGTCTTGGTCTCGTCGATCCAAGCATCCGGGACGTGCGGAAGCACCTCCCGCATGAAGTAGTCGTGGATGCTTTCCTTGAGCGGGACGCTCTCCGTGTCGCGCAGTTCTGGGTCGGGTTCGGGCTTGCCGTCCTTGTCACGGCAGATCACGGCGCTGTCATCGCGCTCGCCGAGCGCACTCAGCACAGCCTTGATCTCCGATGCTGTCAGACGAACGCCTTGAGCGTGGTCGACTTCGCGCAGGTCTTGAAGGAAGGCCATTCGATCCTTGTACAGCTTGTCGTCTTGAGCTTCCCTGAAAGCATGCAGGAGCACACGGATTTTCTCCTGGCGACGCTCACCGAGTTGGATTTCCTCCAGCCTGGCGGTCTCGCCCTTCCTGGAGCTGGAAGTGAGGGCCTTGAAACCGGCTTCCTCTTCCAATCGGGCGATTCGCTCCGGCGTCACCTGGAAGTTGAGGCGTAGGGGCCGTTCAACCGTTATCTTGTGGAAGCCGAAGTCAGCGTTCTCGAAGATCTTGCCGATGACGAGCGTTTTCTGCTGACCGTCGATGTTGAGCGTGCGCGTCTCTCCGTCCTGAAAGTTGCCGTGGATGACCGAGACGTCCCCAATCTGGTCCGGCTCACGCGGGTCGTCGGCAGGGTCGCCAAGTTTATTGCGTTTGTTTCCGAGGCTCTTCTTCATCTTCACGTAGAACTGCCGCGCGTCAATGAGTTGCACTTTGCCTTTTCGCTTAGCCTCCTTGTGATTGGTCAGCACCCAGATGTAGGTGGAGATGCCCGTGTTGTAGAAGAGTTGGTCGGGGAGCGCGACTATGGCTTCCAGCCAGTCGTTTTCGATGATCCACTGGCGGATGTTGCTTTCGCCGCTTCCGGCATCGCCAGTGAAGAGGGGCGAACCGTTGAAGACGATGCCGATACGGCTGCCCCATGCCTTCGTCGGGCGCATCTTCGACAACATGTGTTGGAGGAACAGGAGTGAACCATCATTGATACGCGGGAGGCCCGCACCGAAGCGCCCGTTGTAGCCCAGCGTATTAGCCTCGTGCTCGATGAAGCGAGCCTGCTGCTTCCACTCGACCCCGAAAGGAGGGTTTGCCAGCATGTAGTCGAAGGTGCGCTTGTTGCCATCGCCGTCTCGCTCGAACGCATCTTGCGTGAACGTGTCGCCCAATCGGATGTTGTCGGCATCGTCGCCCTTGATAAGCATGTCGGACTTGCAGACGGCCCACGCCTCGTCGTTCCAGTCCTGCCCGAACAGGAGCGGGCTGGCGTCCGCGTTGAGCTTCCGAATGTAGGCTTCCGAGACCGACAACATGCCACCGGTTCCGCAGGCCGGATCGTAGATCGTTGTAACGACGTGGCTCCGCCGTATGTCCTTTGCTGGCGCAAGCAGGAGGTTCACCATCAGCCGGATGACCTCGCGGGGTGTGAAATGCTCGCCGGCTTCTTCGTTCGATTGCTCGGCCCCGATTCGGATCAACTCCTCGAACACGTACCCCATCTGCACGTTGTCCACGCGCTCCGGCGATAGGTCCACCCTGGAGAAAGCCTTAATGACTTCGTAGAGCAGGTTCTTCTCTGCCATGCGTGCAATTTGCTGATCGAAAGCAAAGCGTTCCATTACGTCGCGCACATTCTTGGAGAAGCCGTTGATGTACGCATTTAGGTTCGGAGCCAGTTGATTGGGATCGTCGAGCAGCTTGGTGAAATCCAACCTGGACAAGTTGTAGAAGGGACGCTTTGTGATTTTTTCGAGCATGCTACGGATGACATTCTCCGGCTTTGTCTTGATCGCAGCGTGCTCCTTGAGTACCTGAGCCTTGGTTGGTGCCAGCAGGCAGTCAAATCGCCGTAACACGGTGAGTGGCAGAATGACCTTGCGGTATTCGTTGCGTTTGTAGGGGCCTCGGAGCAGGTTGCAGATGCTCCAGATGAAGCTGGCGAGCTGGGAGTGCGTCTCGGAGTTCATTCCTTCCTTCTGAAAAACGGTCGGGTCGGGCGTCCGAGGAGACTAGGCACCGCAGCGCAAGACCTGCAAGCCGGAAAAAATGAGAATAGCTCATCACACTGAGCGAAACACGTACCACGATTGAGTCTGTTCCGAAAACCGAACAACCTTTTGTAGTTGCAGGGACTGCCGTATGGCCCATCCCAGCCAACGAATGCTGCAAGAGGTCTCGCAGCAGTGCTCATGTTGCGGGCAGACGTACCATCCGAACAAAACACTCTCTGATCGGGTGGAAGCCTGGCTCTCGGTGACGAACCCAACGTCGTGTGCCCGGTCTGTGAGCAGAATGTGTCTAATCAATTGCGAAATCAAGGCTACAAGAAGCGCTGGCGAGAAGCACTGGAACGACAACTTGACCACGACAGGGTCGTTCAGGCTACCTTGCTTGCCATCTATCTTCCAAGGCGTTGTTTAGCGGCCTTCGCCCGCCGCCCTGCTGCCCGACTGGGCCGCAGGTGTTTCCGAGGTCTCCCGGTTCTCGTGTGTGATGTTTCTAGGCGCACATATTTACTGCGTCGGCGTCCGGGGTGCATGCTTTCGCAGCTCCATAGCCCACCCCGCCTATACCCTTGTCTACGCTTCACTGTGTCCGTCGTGGTGGGAGCGCAAGACTCGAGGCCGAGCGGATTGCTAATCTTTTCTCGTAAGAATTTTGCATTCTCTGCTTCATTCCGGTTTGGAGAGATCGCTCTGGCGTCCCCTTCGCGTCTTTCGGAGGCGACCGATTGCCTGAACGCAGGCCGCAATACCCAGGAGTTGCTCCCTCAAGGTCTCGCTTTGGAGCGCAAGAGCTAAGGCAGCTGGGTTCCTAAGAAGCCTGTCCTTCCGTTTGTCATGTCGTTGGGCAGACAGGTAGGTGAGGTTGTAGCAATGACGACAGCCAAAAACCTGCTGTCCTGGGGGAAGGTACAGGCGTCCCACGCGCCTTCCACAGCGAGTCCTGAAGTCAACCACCGGACACCAAAACCAGAATCGCCTTCCGCCAAACGTTGGACGGGTAGTGGTGACTTCGACCAGATAGTGGACTGGCCTGATGGCATTCAGGGACTCGTCAATTACGTTGTAGCGGAATCGTAGGGCCATCGCACAGCCGCGCCCCTCGACTACGTCGTATTCGACGCAGGACAGAGTTGTTCCGGTGCGATCATTCCAAGTCTGAACGCAAGGGCTCCCGAACGCACTGGTGAACACTCCATGACGACGCAGATCCACCGTCGATAGGACAACGCAGTCTTCCACACACAACCGTGTTGTCCGGCCTCTACTCATACCAGCTCGCCATCTGCGGTTTCGCCATTAGCGGGCGGCACCCGTTTCGCATCTTCCGGCACCGCGTGTGCCCCCCTTTTTCGCGAGTCCACGTATTGGACTGATGACCGTTCGGCGTGCACACCGGAATCGTGAGATCAAGATGCGGAATCACCCTAGGCGTCGAGGATCTCGTTCAGACTGCTCTTGAGATGGGCCAAGCTGTATCGGCCATACATGCCGCTGATTATCGCAGATCTAGCAGCAACACTTCTTCCCTTTGGCGTTGCATATGTCCGATGACTGCCAACGCTTGCGGACGCACGATGCAGACTGGCTCACCGCCGAAGTCTATCCCAGAAAATTAAGCCACTGCTTGCCGAGCTGACAAACTTCTCCATCACCTCCCGGATCGGGATGTCGCGCTGGTAGCAGGGCGCATCCGCCAAGGCTACTGCCCGCATCCGAGGCACTGGCAGGCTCTGGCAGAACTCGTAGGAATCTCAGCGGACTGACACTATAGCGCGTCGTCCACGACACTGGGCATCATCCGCTCGGCTACCTCGAAGTTTTGTCCCATTTCCGGCTCCAGACAACGCATTCGCTCAACCTACCGCGCCTCGTTCTTGACTTCCACAGCTGACTCCTTCTAGAGTACCGCCTACAGTTTTCTGAGGGGGAGACTGAACACTTGGAGGAGCCTATGGCTCGCTTCGCGGTCGTTTCCCTTGTCTGTCTGGTTCTCCCAACCGCTTTAGCACAGAGCGTACGCGCTAGTGATCCCAAATCACTGGCTTTCGCTACTCGGGCCGGATTCAATCCCTACTGTACGTCTACATGTCATTTCCCAGCCCGTCGCTACTGCACGATTGCCAATTTTGGGGCAGCATGGTCAACACTAAACCTCCTTATCACACATGCCAAGGGGGCAAACTGTTCGCTGTCCAAGCAGTGACAGCACAAAGGGAGAACTAACAATGAAGACAATTCTGGCACTTTGCACGACCTTGATCTGCTTGCTTGCGGGTGCTCTCGCTCAGACGAACACAGGGACGCCATCGTTCGACCCAATGTTTCCGGTGAGTGCCTATGAATCCCTCGACTTGGCCACCCTCAACATTCTGATGCAGGCTCCTGTCCGCGCCAAAGAGGGTCCGATTCCGCTACGCTTTATGCTGACTGAGAATGTCCAACTGTACGTAGCAGGCGGAAGCTATGCGACGACTGCCGGTGGGCCAAATCTAGCCAGGGGCAACTGGGCGGGAATGCTTTCCTACGCGGCGGGATCGCCGATAAATTGCCGAGGAAGCCAGACTAAAACAACCCCATGGACACACATGGCTATTGTAGACGGCAACGGTACGCTTCACCCTATGCCAACTAGTTGGGATTCTAAAGGGTGCTTGTACCGTGCAGTTGATGTGTTCGCGACAGACAATTCTGGCTATGAGTTAGTACTTACTCCGATTACAATTGGGAATTGGACCGCTACCGTTTATGATCGTAATGGACTTCAAAGTAATTTTTCAAACACCAACCAGTATTCAGGAACCATTGTTGATCCCCACCAGAACACGGTCACGGTCTCTCAGGGTGGAAGTCCGTACTATACAGTTAGCTATGCCGATCAACTAAGCTCCACGGCTGTACTCTCCTATCCTTCCTTTCAATTGTCCGGAAGTCCTATCGCATATTCCTACACGGATGGCACCGGTGTGCAACGATCTGTAACCGTCGCTTCGCTAGGTGGAACCTCAGGTGTGACATTCAAGCCCGCGTTCAGCTGCGGTGGCGTAGGAAATTTCTCAAATACGTTCTACCCTCCAAGTAGCGTGACGTTCGCGGATACTAGCGTATTGACCTTTACTTGGGAACTAAGCGGCTCTGGAGGCTATGACGGTCGGCTCGCCACGCTAAAAGTTCCCACGGGCGCAACCTACACACATTCCTACAGTGGAGGAACGCACAATGATGGGCTCTGGTGCCAGAGCCCTACACAAGTGTCCAACGCCATTTTGACCATTAGCAACGGATTGGCGAGTTGGACCTTTGCCCGGACGCTGGGTTCTGCAGCCACAACGTTTACGACAGTAACAAAGCCAGATGGATCAAAGGTTAGCTATACGTTTGTTGCGAATATCGTGACCAACAAGGTAGTTTACGACACTGATGGCTCGACCGTTCTCGATACCTGGACGTATTGTTATAACTCGACCATCTCCAATTGCAACTCAAATGGCCCCACACAAAATCCGAGCTCCGTAGCATCCTACCACTACACCCCCGGAGTGGCGAATCCTGCCGAGGTTGTGACTGATTACGACACCTATGGCAATGTGACTGAGGTGGATCGTTACGACTTTGGATCGACACTCGCTTCAAAGAGCGTCACCACTTACGGCTCTTGGAATGGTTCGACCTGCGTCAGCATGAACACGATCCACGTCAGCGGAAAGCCATGTGACGTTCAGGTGCTAGATGCTGCGAGCAACGTTGTATCGCATTCACGCTTCAATTACAACGTCTCCACAGGGGATCTTCTCAATTCGTACGCCTATTCATCGCCCATCGCCTATCTTACAACCGCCTATACCTATAACTCCAATGGTACCTTGGCAAACCGAACACCGTCGGATGGAGTACAAGTCGCGTTCGGAAACTCTCAGTGCAACGGATACCTGCCAGATCACGCTACCACCGCCATCGGGACGGCGAGTATAACCTGGGATTGCAATGGCGCCGTACCATTAACGACCACGGATTACAACGGGCTAGTCGTAACGACTAACTACGGCGATTCGTTGTACCGAGCGACCCAGGTCTCCGACAGTGGCAACCTTGCTCCGCTGAATTACGAATACACGTCACCGACGCAGTTCACCAAGCACATGACGTTCAACAACAGCGGCTCTATCACAGACACGACAACGACGCTGGACGGGTGGGGTCGTACGCTTTCAGTGCAGCATCAGACGGCGCCAGGAAACAGCAACTACGACACGGTCGGTTTAACCTATGACACGAACGGCAGACCGTACAAAGTCAGCATGCCATGCACTGCCACGTTAGGTTTGGGTTGCTCGACCCCAGTCACCACCAAAACGTACGATGGCATGAATCGCCCGTTGCAGGTGACGGACGGCGGGGGCGGGACGGCTGGGCTGAGCTACACGAAGAATGATGTGCTATCAACTCTTGGCCCACTGGTAACTGGCGAAAATTTGAAGCAGAAGCAGTTCGAGTACAATGGACTCGGACAGTTGGTGTCGGTCTGCGAGATGACCGCTGGGGCCTCGCCCTGGCTTGGTGGAGGCTGCGGACAGGCGGTGGCGCAGACTGGATATTTGACGAGCTACGCCTACAACGCACTGGGTTTACTCACTGGCGTGACGATGAATAACCAATCGAGCACGAAGCAGTCCCGCAGTTATTCCTACGACACGCTGAGTCGGCTGCTTTCCGAAACGAATCCGGAGAGCGGCACGACGAGCTATGTCTACGACACCGACGCAACGTGCGGCACTTCGAACGGCGATCTCGTGAAGAAAACTGATGCCGTGGGTAACGTGACGTGTTACAAATATGATGCGCTGCACCGCAATACCAGCATCACTCATCCGAGCGGGTCAAACGCCTCCGTCACACCGGATAAATGTTTTGTCTATGATTCGGCCACGGTACATGGCGTTTCTATGTCCAACGCTAAAGGCCGCCTCGCCGAAGCGTATACAGTGGTACATGGGCAGGGCTGTTCCGCTTCGAAGATCACCGACGAGGGGTTCAGTTATTCCTCGCGCGGCGAGGTATCGGGCACGTGGGAATTCACCGCAGCTTTTGGTAATTGGTATCAGACTACTGCTACTTATTGGGCCAATGGAACACTTGCAACGCTGGGCGGGCCTACTTCTGTCCCGACCTTCACGTTTGGCGTCGAAGGTGAGGGGCGAATATCGAGTGTTTCCGGGAGTTCCGGCCAGAACCCGGTTACAGCAACTTCGTACAACCCTGGCAGCGAAGTAACAGGGGTAACACTTGGCTCGGGCGACTCGGATGCCTTCACGTTCGATTCAAACACCGGACGTATGACACAGTATAAGGCTACTATCAACGGTAGCTCAGCGTTTGGGAACGTAACATGGAACGCGAACGGAAGCTTGAGGCAACTTGCCATTACAGATCCGTTCAACTCCTCCAATACTCAGACCTGTGCTTATTCGCAAGGGGATCTCGCATCCATCAAGAGCGTGAGTTGCGGATCAGCGTGGAGTCAGACGTTTTCCTACGATCCGTTCGGGAATATCACCAAGAACGGTTCGATTTCGTGGATGCCGGGGTATAACACAGCCACGAATCGCTACACGCTCGCGGGCACATCGTACGACGCTGACGGGAACTTGCTAACAGACACCTTCCACACCTACACCTGGAACTCCGACGGCCAGCCCGCGACGGTCAACACCAACACGCTTGTCACACTCACCTACGATGCCCTTGGGCGCGTGGTGACATTGAATGATGCAGGGACAAAAACCGATATTGCCTATACTCCATCTGGCCGTAGATTTGCGTACTATCCCAGTGGAGGATTTGGCGGCTTTGCTGTTGATTTGCCCGGCTTTTTGAGAGGAGGGGGACAAACAGCTAACGCGGGGGTTCAAAGTTATAGTCATCCTGATTGGCTAGGAAGTCAACGGACGGTGTCGGCTAGTAGCCGTAGTTATGTGGGGAGTCTTGCTTAAGCTCCTTTTGGAGAGACCTACGCGAAGCTTGGAATGCCTCAGCTCCTATTTACGAATCAATCTAACGACATAGCTAACGATCTTTACGATTTTCCGGCCCGTGAACAACATGGAGCGCAAGGCCGCTGGATTTCGCCCGACCCGGCGGGATTAGGTGCAGTGGACCCGAGCAACCCGCAGTCCTGGAACAGATATGCGTACGTGCTCAACAATCCATTGAGCTACAAAGACCCGACCGGCTTGGACTGTGTCTATCTGAACGACTCGGGCAGTGGCGCTGAGAGCATTGACCACAGCAGCAACGGCGGAGAGTGCTGGAGCAATGGTGGCTACTGGGCAGATGGCTACGTAGGCAGCAACTCTTGGGTGCAGACGTTCTCCAACAGCAACAACATAATCATCGACTCCAGCATCAATGGGTTTCTCGGCCAAACGCTAGCGGGCAGCCTGAACGATGGAGGAACTGCCTTCAGCCAGATGTTCAGCCTCAACGCCTCTGTGGATACCATCCTTAGCAACCCATACACTCCTGCCAACTACGTCGATCCGATGGCCCGGTCAGCACGTCAGGCCTTGAGCGCTATCGCAGCCGCTGCGCCCACCGTGTGCGGCGGCGGTGTGTACTACTACGCCGGCCGCGAGCTTAGCGCTGGTCCAGTACACGGATTCGCCGGAGCTATAAACGAGTTCGACAGCGTAAGCGGAAAAAGTGGAGGAGCGTTGTTCGAGGCCGGGGGTGGTGAGGGAATCGTGGGAGGCGCTGGTCTCATAGTGGCGGCAAATGGAAATGGCACTGTTGGCAGCGAGGGTTTAGCATTCGGAGGTTTCGGCGTAGACAGTCCTGTTGCCTCAGCTTCTGTCGGTACCGTCGGATTCACTTCCGGGGCTGGGCTCTACGCCGAAGGCTTTCTCTTTGGTCGAGGCGGTGGCTTCGGAGCGTATCTGAACGTCACCACAAATGCGGGGTGTGCTCAACACAAATGATGATCTTTGGCCCCGTCTCAAACGCAGCTCACGGAGAGAAAATCAATCCATGGTTTGCGATCGCGGTTGGTGGAGCGGTCTTAGTCATGGCTTGGACGAAATATCTGAAGGGAGAGTTGCGACAGGGTACGCATCTTGGAATTCTTTTGGGCATAAGCGCGATTTGCACTCTGTTCATCGCGACAGGGCTATGGGAATTGCTCCATTGACGGGTGTTCCAGATCGGGCGGGGTAGTTGTTTTGCGCTTAACCAACGATCCCGCAGAATAGCAGAAGGTGAGCGATGACGGGAAAGCTGACAATACTCGACATCTCTCCTGCTCCGGGGTCTGCGACGAGTTCTCCCAAGCGGGTGCTGTGGAAATGGTCACTAGCCGTCACAGGTCTCATCTTGCTCTTTCTGGCGTGGCAATGTGGCTCTGCGTTTCAGAAAGGGCGAGGTTTGGCGAACACTGCCGTACGAGAGTTTCACGAAAAGCTGAACCGGGGCCAATATGAGGAAATCTATCGGGAGGCGGATGAGGGTTTTACCCGAGCGGGGAAACACGACGAGTTGGTCAGGTTCCTGGAGGTAGTACACACCAGGCTCGGCAATGCGGGTGTCGCGAATTTAGCCAACATGCGGGTCAACGCCACTACGGGCGGAACCTTCGTAGTCGCTCAGTACAACACAACCTTCGATCACGGATCAGCTGTTGAGACGTTTACATGGATCAGGTCTAGCGCCGCTCTAAGGCTGAGCGGCTACAACATTCAATCGAATGCACCGCTTTGAGGACAAGCACGCTGCCGAAAATCCTGACACAGTGGACCTGAAGGACGGGACGTTGCATATGCAAATCCCAATCGTAGCCGTCGCAAAACGAAGCCGTAGCTTCCGCCTGATCCGACCTCCGATCAGGTCAAAATCGGGTGTATCACTTTTCCCGTTCGTATAGCTAACCCCTACCCCCGTTTGACCCCGTTTCCCAACCGCCTGTAATACGCAGTTCGTTTCTCCCCCACGGCTTGGCGGAAGGGATTCATGACATGACGAAATGTGCTGTCAGGATTTGTGAACGCGGTATTCTCAACTAGCTTGCGATAAGGCAATAAGGCATCGCGGCGATCCTCGCCATCCGGCTCAATGTCTGTTCGAAGATATCCACATCTTCGTGCCGATTGAACCGGAACGAGACTCGCCCAGACTTTTCGGCAAAAACTGAAAAACGGAAAAATTGCAAGCGATCGAAATAAAAAAACTGCGAAAAAGTGGTTCTGTGGAATCGGGTCACACCGCTGGGCAGCACTTGGTTGTCCGCCTACCCCTTACTCCAGATCGCCACGACGGCCATTCCTGGATTCGCTTCGTGTAGTGTCTGTGCGCTGAGCGAGGAAACCAACCATAACGACTCGAAGATCCGAACCCAACTCCAGGGCGGAACTCACAACTCACACGGCAACCTTGCCGTCTGTCCGATGCCTCGAGTGTTTTGTCCCCTGGTGGAGATCAAGTGAGGAGGTCACACGATTTTTGCAGGGAAATTTCTCGCCTGCCAAACTAAACGCCATTTGCGTTCCACAAACACAGTCTAACGGAATATTCGCAAGCCAAACTCCACTCCACTGACGCTCAGTGCTGTAGTTCCCCGTACCGTCTTAAAGCCAATACCTCGTTATCGCGTCTGCATTCCGTCGCGGGTCTGGCGATAGAGCAACACTTTTCGCCCCCCTCTAGCTGATCTGCCAGGCCTTCCCGGTGAACCTTCGGCCTAGACTCCTTTGAGCAGTTCGGAGACGGTAACTTCGAATCCCCTCGCCAGCACTTCCAGCATCGGGAGACAAACATTCTTCTTGCCGTTCTCAATCTCCGAGATATGGCCACGGTCTATGCCGAACCGATGTGCCATTTCGACCTGAGACAAACCCAGTTTCAGGCGTAACGCCCGAAGTCTCTTGCCGAATCGGGTGGCAATGGCACTGGACACTCTCCAATTGTGTGCTGTAGGCTGAAGCCTACCTATCGGCAGGTGCCGACAGGCCGACAGCAGAAATTTCCAGGCGGATTTCATTGCTTTACTCTCGAAGGCCAACACTCCTCGTAGCCTTGCTTGTTGCGACTTGTCCCACCCTGGAAATCACTGCCCAATCTGGCTCCACAGCGGCAGCGTTAGACCCTCACGACCTGTTTGTGAACGTGGCTGCATCCGTGTATGTCGTTGAGGGGCTCGATGAAAGCGGCAATGTCGTTTCAGTGGCCAGCGCCGTAGCCATCGATAAGAACGCCGTTGTCACAAACAAACACGCCATCAATGCCGGGGGTTCTCTCCGGGTTCGACAAGCACAGAGCATCTGGCCGGCGGCCGTTGACAAATTGGACGAGAAGGCGGACCTAGCAATTTTGCGGATCGACGGTCTCAGTACCGCTGTGCCACCCGAATTGAGGAGTGTCGACAGCCTCACGATTGGCGAGCGGGTGTTTGCTATCGGCGCGCCGTATGGCTTAGAGGTTAGTCTTTCAGAGGGCCTGATTGCAGGACTACGGCATCGGGGGCACGAGCAAGATATCGCTCTTGTTCAGACGACCGCTCCCATCTCTAAAGGGTCGAGCGGAGGTGGACTCTTTGATGCACGAGGCCATCTCGTCGGCGTCACGACGTTCTACTTGTCTGGGGCACAAAACCTGAACTTTGCGATCGCCTGCGACCGCATCACAAATCTGAGGCAGCAAACCGCAGATGGCGCTGCTCGGGCTTGGGCAGCCGTCGCCGGCGAGATTGCCGACAACGCTGCGTCTGTTGCTGGTCTCGAAGCTCCTCCCGCAGCCCTAGACCAGCTAAATGATTGGGCCGATCGGATGAAACCGCGAACGGAAGCTGTAACCCGAGAGCGAAAAAAAGCTGTGCGAGCCTACACAGAGTCACTTCGACTCAACCCAAACGATGCGGCGGTTTGGGCGAACCTTGGAGGTCTATATGCCTGGCTCGACGAGCCTAGAAAAACGATCTCCGCCTTTGACCGAGCCTTGCGCCTTCACCCCGAAGATATCTCCATCCTGACAAAGGCGGCTGAGAGCTATGATCATCTGAACGACCGTAGTAAAGCGGCCCAGGTGTTCCGTGACGCTATTCAGCTCCAGCCTGCGAACGCGGATCTTTGGGTCGGCTTGGCGGACGTTCTCAGTCGGACCGACAGCAAAGAATCGGCGAAAGCATTGGAACAGGCCCAGCAACTCAGACCCTCGAGCGCACTCGTTTGGACAAGGATAGGACTGCGGTATCAGTACCTGAATCGATATGCGAATGCGGAGGCCGCTTTTCGAGAAGCAACGCGAGTTGAGCCGAACGATGTTCTCAGCTGGAAGTTGCTTGGGAACTTCTACATCTATCGACACAATAAACGAAAGTTCCAGGAGGCCTGCGAACGGCTACGCCGAGTCGACCCGCAGTCGGCCGACAGTCTCGAGCGAGCATGGCGATAACGCAAGGCTACGATTCAATCGCGCGTGGTAGCCTGCGATGGCAATCGTCCTAGAAGCCGTGCACACGCTCTGATACCCACCATCCGCTGGGATCGGTTTGAGCTTTGAAGAGCGAGGACTAGTGCCTCAGGGTTTCGAAGAAGGGCGTCTCTACGACTGTCGTGTTGTTGTGCGCTCCGATATGTCAGGTAGTAGCAGGTCCGACAGCCGAAAACGTGCTGACCTGGCGGCAAATAAAGTCGACCCACACGCCTTCCGCACCGGATGCCGTCGATCACTGCCGGGCACTTGATCCAGAAACGTCGATAGCGAAGCTGACGGCTAGTGGTTGTGATCGGAACAATGTACGGGCCCTCGCGCTCTGAATTAAATCTCAGACCCAGCGCATATCCCGGCATCTCTACGACCGTGTAGCCTATTCCCGAGCTTTCCCCCGAACTCGGTTTGAGAACCCACCGGCTCCCAGGACCGCTGCGGAATACCCCAGCACGATGCATATCCACCACGCTGAGACAAATGCATTCCTCAGTCGTGAGCCGGTTTGTCCAAGGTCTCCGCCCCATGTTTTCTCCTGCGGTTCGCCGGTTCCGAGGTCCGCGCGCCCGTTTTTCCTAAATTATCGACAGCGCCAAAGGATACTTCGAGCCGCCAACTCGCCACTTTGGCGCAGAATTGGCGTTTTGCGGACACGTACTGATCGTCCCTTCTGACGGTCTCGGGGGCGCACTAAGGCGCATTTTCTGCTTTTTAACGTCCTCTCAACTGAGCACACCAAATGCACGCTAAATGGCAGGTTAGCCGCATCGACTCGGACGCCAGAAGTACGGATAGTGAGCCTTCTAATGCAGTGCGCGCCTGGAGACGCTACCTGGAGTCTTCTAAAGTACATCCCATTGGTACGAGGACAGTTCCGGCATTAACCCCGCGTTGCTTGACAGTCGGCTCCGTGATCGCAAGTGCGCGCGTTAATCGGGATTGAACCGCTTTCTGGTGCACGTTCTAAGCTGGCCCTAAATGGCAGGCGTGGAAACCGTGAGCGCTTCTTCACGCAGGCATATCCGTACGCCAATAAGCCGATTCGTGCCCGCGACGGCTGGGCCCACGGGTTTCCCCCTAACGGTCACTGCCAAGAGTAGCGAGCCGGCTTGCCAACCTGCAACAAAAACACGACACGATAGTGCGAAACAGCGCGATGCTCTTCGCGTTTTCGGTGTGCTGTATTGTCTCCTTCGGAGTGCTTCGCATCCATTCGAGAAGGTCCAAGTATTGGACTCAGTGGATACTTCACCTTTTCGAAAAAACTGAAAAACACATGAGAAATGTGCAAACGAAAAAAATCTAAAAAACGAAAACTGTGGTTCTCCCGAACCGGGAGCACCCGCTGGTGCCTCAAGTTGGCCCCCCCACCCCTTGCGCGCAGCAGTTTCAGGAAAGTACGGCGAGCCAGCTATTTGTGAGCGGGAAAACGCTGAGGTTGTGGCATGGGCATCTGATCCCGGGTAGGAGGGG
>WNFO01000713.1_pt1 | contig 24656 bp, 19 predicted proteins | sample 5400251 | NCBI WGS metagenome assembly WNFO01 (sample SAMN13153354, study PRJNA577476) | soil metagenome | isolation source: 100 cm saprolite under Madrone tree | place: USA:California | collected 2016-06-14
ATCGCTGAGCAGCGTAAAATTTAGTTTGTACTTTTCCTTGAACCCGGCTTGCGTCTTGACCGGATCGCCGCTGGCTCCCAAGATCACCACGTTCAGCTTGTCGAATTGTTTCTTTGCGTCACGAAACTCGGACGCTTCCACCGTTCAACCGGTGGTGTTCGCCTTCGGAAAGAAAAACAGCAGCACCCGCTTCCCGCGAAATTCGGAAAGCGATACATCTCTGCCATCGTCGCCCTTCACCCTAAAATCCGGAGCCTTATCGCCAGCCTTCAACATTGCAATCACCTCGAGGTTTTCTTGGAGTGCGGCGGTCTGGCCGCCGCTTTCACGGCCTGGCCGACACTATAAGCTGTTCTACGAAAGGAGTTGGCGCAAAATATCATTCACTACTTGCGGATTCGCCTGTCCCCTCGTAGCCCGCATGACCTGGCCCACAAAAAACTTGAACACCCCTTCATTCCCGCCTTTGTATTTCGCAACATTATCCGGATTCTTCGCGATCACTTCGCGTGCCGCTTGCTCGATCGCGGAGGTGTCGCTGATCTGCGCCAACCCTTCAGCCGCAACGATTTCCGCGGCGCCGCGCCCGGACTCAAACATGGTGGCAAACACGTTCTTCCCCACCGCCGCGGTAATTTTTCCTTCTTCCACCAGCTTCAGCAACTCGGCCAACCCAGCCGGTTCAATGCGGCTATCAGCAAATGCCCTGCGAGCCTCGGAGAGTCGCCCGAGGAGTTCGTTTTGTATCCAGTTTGCGGAGATTTTTCCAGGCGCTCCTGCCGCGACAACCGCCTCAAAATAATCGGCAAGGGTCCTTGAACTGGTAAGCACTTCGGAGTCGTACGGAGTTATACCGTAAGCGCGGACGAAGCGATCACGCTTCGCATCTGGCAGCTCCGGCAGCGCCCGGCGAATTTCTTCGCGCCAGGCGGAGCTTACGTGTACAGGCAACAAATCCGGCTCAGGGAAATAACGGTAGTCGTGTGCTTTTTCCTTCGAGCGCATGGAGTCGGTCCGGCTCGCGGACTGGTTCCACAGCCGCGTCTCCTGTGAAATACGCCCGCCGCTCTCGAGCACGCCGATGTGGCGTTCAATTTCGTATTCGAGTGCCTTCTGCAGAAAGCGAAAGGAATTCAAGTTTTTCACTTCGACTTTGGTGCCGAATTCTTGCGAACCGCGCAGCCGCACGCTGACATTCGCGTCGCAGCGCAGCGACCCTTCTTCCATGTTGCAGTCGCTCACCCCGGTGTAGAGCAGAATTTGCCGCAGCGTGGTCAGGTATGCGTAGGCCTCTTCGGGCGCGCACATGTCCGGCTCGGAAACAATTTCGCAGAGGGGCGTCCCGCACCGGTTGTAATCGATGTATGCCTTGGTGGCCGATTGCGAAAAACCTTCGTGCAAATTCTTCGCCGCATCCTCTTCCAAATGCAGCCGTGTGATCCCGATGCGCTTTTTCGCTCCGCCGTGTTCTACCTCGATCCAACCGCCGGTGGCCAGCGGCAGCTCATACTGCGAGATTTGATAGCCTTTGGGCAGGTCCGGATAAAAATAGTTCTTCCGCGCAAAGCGCGAGCGCTCGTGCACCGTGCAATTTAGCGCCAGCGACGCCCGCGTCGCCATCTCCAGCACGCGCTTGTTCAGCACCGGCAGCGTCCCGGGAAGCCCTAGGCACACCGGGCAGACGTTGCTGTTCGGCGCATCGCCGAATCGTGTCGAGCAGCCACAGAAAATCTTCGAATTCGTCAGAAGCTGCACGTGCACTTCCAACCCGATCACCGGCTCATACTTAGCCAGCACTTCGGGAGCGATACCTGCCGCTTCTGGGGCTGATTTCGCCATGAGGGTAGGAAATTATACCAGTATCCGCGCACACCGTAGCTGAGGGCACCTGTAGCTCAGGCCTGCTTTGAGGCCTGAGGCTTTTCACGAACAAATACGACTGACTAAAGCGCGGGCGGGAAGAGCCTCAGGCGCAAAGGCGGGCCTGAGCTGCAGGGTGCTCGCAGTTGGATTGAGGCCGACTAAAGTGTTCACTGCGTCAGGATTTTCTCAAAAAACGCCAGCGCCCGCGGGTCGTGCGATTGCCCCAGCCAGAACATCGCCTGCTTGCGCACTTCGCGATTCCGATTGGTCTGCGCCACTTCGATCAGCTTGGGCACGCCCTCGTCTTTCGGGAGCTGGCTCAGCGCGAAAACCGCTTTCTTCTTCACGTCCGTGTCCGGATCGTTTTCGATAGCCCCGGTGATCGCGCCCACCGCTTTCTGTCCGGCCTTGTGCGCCAGCCAGAATAATGCCTGCCCGCGCACGTGCGAGCTCTGGTCCTCGTGCGCCATGCGAATCATCTCTTCCACCGCGCCCTGCTCGTGACTCACCGAAAGCGCGAAGGTCACCTGCCCGCGCACCTCCGAACTCGGATCGCTCTTCGCAATTTTCTCCAGCACCGCAAGTCCCGCCTTTTCCCTTGCCGCGCCCAGCCAGAACGCAGTCTGCTTTCGCAGAGATTCAGGCTCGCCCGTGCGTGTAAACAACTCAAGCGCCCGGTCGGCCGCCGCGTCGGCATGCAGCGCGATCGCCGTCAGCGCGCCATGCGAAGTGTGATCGTCATCGTGTGCGTCGAGGTCCGTGCCTCGCACAAACGTTTCCAGCAGCTCCACGCTTTCCGACGGCTTCACCCCGCTGAGCCAAACAAAACTCAGTCCGCCGGCATCGAGCGAGCATTCCAGCGACACCACACGAATCTTCGTTACGTGCTTATTTTCGGCCCGGAATAGCACAGCGATGGACTGTGGCGCCTCCAGCTTCATCGTGCCCGCCTCGCCGCTCGACGTCATGTTCGTTCCATTGTCACGATCCTCGAGTCGGCAATGCCCACACCCGTTTCGCCGCGAGCCGTCATAATCCCCGCAGCACATCATGCGCTCTCGCCCCATCTGCGGCACGGAGTAGCCCAGCCATTGCGGCCCCTCGGCCTTAGTCGCCCACGCCTTGACTTCCAAAGCCAGCGGCCCTGCCAACGTTTTCTTTTCCACGCGGGCGTTTTCCACTTGTGGCGCATCGCTGCTTTGCGCTTTGGCTGCCGGCGTTGCCGTTGTCGCCGCAAGGATCAATCCCAGGCTCAGAAATATGGCACGCATGTTCGTTCCTCCACTTCGCCGCACTAATTCTTTTGCAAGATTTCCATCAAATAGTCCGTGGCTTCCTTCGAGTGCATGATCGAAAGCTTCGACACCGCGGTTCGTTTAAGCTCCGGATCCTTTTCGCCGCGCGCGATGGCCACAATCGCCGCGGCATTCCCTTGAATAAAATAGGCGTTCAGCACTTCTTCCTTGATTCCGCGGTCCGTTTCTTTCGCGTAAATCGATTGCAGCGCCTTGGCGGAATCATCCGAATGGATGAGGCCGAGGTTGCGAACCGCGGTGCGGCGCAGTTCCGGGTCCTTTTCACTCTGCGCGGCTTCCAGAAGCTTCGGCGCGTCCCCCGCCAGGAAAAACGCCTGCAGCAATTCGCGTCGCACGGCCGGGGAATTATCCGTGCGATAGAGCTGCTGCAATTCGTTTTGCGCGTGCACCAATCCAAGCTGGCGGATGGCTTCCCGCTTCACCTCGTCATCCTTTTCATTCTTGGCCGCTTCAAACAGGTGCTCGCGGTCGCCCCCGATCATGTACGCGCGCAGGATGGACCGTTTGATCGATGCGTCCGACGTCGACCTATAGACTTCCGCCAGCATCTTGCGCGACTCCGCTCCGCCGAACATCGCCAGGTACTGAATGGCTTTGCGTTGCAGATCCGGATTGCTTTGCCCGCGCGCGACCTTGCCCAGAATCTCGCGTGCCTGCGGCGAGCCGCTCTGCGCCAGAACAAACAGCGCTTGCGACTTTTCCTTCGGTGAAGCCGAGCCGTTCTCGAGGACCTTCCCGAGCAGCGGCATGGCGCGCTCCGGGTCGCTGTTCATAAGCCCGCGAATCGCGAGCAGACGGAGCTCATCATCTTTTTGCGCCTCGGGATGAACAGGCTGGCCTGAGGATTGGCGGACTTCCAGTTCCAGCGCGTTGGCATCTCGCAGCCAGCGGCTTTGCGGGAAGCGCCGCTTGAGCTCAGCGACGTTGGCCAGCGCAGTATCTCGTTTGCCCAGGCGGTTTTCCGCATAGGCCTTCCAATAAAGCGCCGCATCGGTCTGCGGGCCATTCATTTGCGCCAACTGGTCGAATTTGGATTCCGCGCGGTCATAGCGGTCTTCGTCCAGCGCTTCGCGGCCGTTGTCGTATAGTTCGGTCAAACGATCGAGCCGCTCTTGCTCACGATCCTTCTTTTCCCGTTCCCGATCGCGCGCCTCCTGTTCGCGATCGCGTTTTTCTTGCTCGCGGTCGTGCTTCTCCAGCTCCTGGTCCTGACCATCCTCCTCCATATCACTGGCTTCTGCGTCGCGGTCCATGTCGGGGTTTGCCTGACTTTGCGCCGCGGAAGCCGATTGTGGCGCGGCCATGAACGCGCTGCCCGCAGCCGCGGCATGTGCTGTAAAGCTCGGCATCGCCAGCAAAAGCGCCACTACAATCCAGGTTCTGTTTCTCATCATCGGTACATCTCCCTTGCTCATACCTTGTTCCTTTCGCCTTACGCGGAACTTTTCGGCGTCGCGGGCGTATTCCCCGACTCCTCGCGTTGCTGCAGTTCCTTGCCGACCACACGAACCTTGAAAAGAATCCCGCGCGCTTCGATGCGCTGCCGAATGCCTTCTAACTGCGCGGGAGTCACCTGCTGCGGGCTGTGCGCCACGTCCAGAAGAACGCGCTCGAGTTCATCCAGCACGCCGGCAAGCGCGGTGTCTCCTTGCTCCAGCGCGGTTTGCCGATACAGCCGATTTTCCCCAAGCAAATCTTCCGCGCGGCGCTGCTCACCGGAGATGTTGACCTCTTCTTGCCCCGCCGTCTCCGGCCCGCTATTCGCCAGCTCCACCAGAACCATTTCCGAGCGTCCGAGATGCTCGCCGACGGCCATGACTAGAATGCGCTCGCGAACCTTTGTTTGGTCCACTGCCACAGGAGCTCCGGAATTACCCGGCCTGGTCAGCCGGCCGGCGACAAACGCGGCGAGTACGAGCGCCGCGATCGCGCCGGCAGCCGCCCAGCGGCGCGGTGCGAACCACGGAACGGTCTTCGGTTCGCTGAAAAGAAAGTCCCACCAGTGACCCTGGCGCTGAGGCAAGCGCGGTGAAATCTGCTGCCAGACGCGCTGGCCATAATCTTCTCCTGGATCGGGCACGGGGATAGTGTTCAGCGCGGCGAGCAGCGCATCGATACGCGCGAGTTCCGCCTGGCATTCCGGGCAATCGCCCAAATGCGTGGCAATCGTCTCTCGCCCGGCGGCTTCGCCATCGTGATACGCAATCAATTCTTCCTCTTTCGGATGTCTCATAGTTCTGTTCCCATCGCTCTGGCTTGCCCTCGCTGTTCCACAAACGGTTCCAAGGCCTTGCGAAGCTTTTGCACCGAGCGAAAGACCGTATTTTTCGCGGCGCTCGTGCTGGACTTCAGAGCGTCGGCGATTTCTTCAATTCCCGAGCCGCCCCAGTGCCGCATTACAAAAGCCGTGCGCTCGGCGGGAGTGAGCTGGCTGAGCGCCCGGCGCATTTCCGTTGCAAGTTGGCCGCTCTGTGCCAGCCGCTCCGGGGAAGGCGCCCCGTCGGATACTGTGCTCATCAAGTCCATTTCCGCGCCATCCTCGGTTTGTCTTGCTGGCAAGGCGCGATTCGAATCTTCACTCTTTTTCTGCCGCATGCGGTCGATCGCGTAATTCGCGGCGATGCGATATACCCAAGTCCCAAAATTCGCGCGCGAGGCAAACTGGCTCAGTTTTTGATACGCCCGCAAAAATGCCTCTTGCACCACTTCCTCCGCATCGTGCGGGTTCCCGGTCATGCGATACGCCAGCCGGTACACGTTGCGGCCGTGCCGTTCCACCAGAATGCGAAACGCTTCGCGATCGCCCGCCAACGTGCGCTCGACGGCGATAGCGTCGCTTTCGATGCTGGTCTCGACGCTTGGCCTCATCCGCTTCATTAGACAGGATTTCAGGGTCGCGGTTAGGTCGGTTTTTGGGCCCTTTTCAGCCGGTGTGTCGGCTGGAGGAGCCCGCAGGAGAGTGTCCGGCCCTGGTCGCGCCCTGAATGGAAATACCGTATCATTACAAAGGTTTTGCGGGTTAGCCGCGCTGATTCCTGGCGGCTCGCGGCGAGGAGCGGATTTGATAGCACGGTACACCCGTGAAGAAATGGGCCGCGTCTGGAGTGATGCCAACAAGTTCGCGCGCTGGCTGGACGTCGAGTTAGCGGCCACCGAAACACTCGCGGAGGCTGGACAGGTGCCCAAGGAGTCGGCGGCCGTGATCCGCGCGCGGGCCAAGGTCGATGTTGCGCGGATTCTGGAACTGGAATCGCGCGTAAAGCACGACGTGATCGCGTTCACCATGGCCGTCGGCGAATCGATCGGCGATCCGGCGGCGGCGCGCTGGCTGCACTACGGGTTAACTTCCAACGATGTGGTCGACACCGCGCAAGCTCTGCTCGTCCGCGATGCCTCGCACCTCATAGAACGCGGTCTCGTTCTCTTCGGTGAAGTGCTGGATTCGCGCGCTCACGAATTTCGAGACACGCCTCAAATCGGTCGCACGCACGGCATTCACGCGGAGCCCATCACGTTCGGACTGAAAATCGCCAACTGGTTCGCGGAAAATCAGCGCAATATCGCTCGATTCCGAGATGCCGCCGCGCAAATGGCCGTGGGAAAGATTTCCGGCGCGGTTGGCAACGCCTCGCATCTCGGTCCGGAAATCGAGGAGCGCATTTGCGAGAAGCTCGGTTTGAAGGCTGTGCCGGTGGCTTCGCAGGTGATTCAGCGCGACCGCCACGCGTACTATATGAGCTCGCTCGCGCTGATTGCGGCGACGCTCGAGAAAATCGCGCTGGAAATTCGCCATTTGCAGCGCACCGAAGTGCGCGAGGTGGAAGAGCCGTTTGGCGGCGAGCAGCGCGGAAGCTCGGCAATGCCGCACAAGCGTAACCCGGTGACTTCCGAGCAAATTTGTGGCTTGGCCCGCCTGGTGCGTTCCAATCTGATCGCCGCATTCGAAAATGTCGCGCTGTGGCACGAGCGCGACATTTCCCACAGCTCGGTCGAGCGCGTAATTCTCCCGGACTCGACAATCTTGGTGGACTACATGCTCGCGAAAATCACCACCGTCGTCGTAAACATGCGCGTTTTTCCAGAGCGCATGCGCCGCAATCTGGAATTGACGAACGGCCTCGTGTACTCTGGGCAACTTCTGCAGGATCTCGTGGAGAAGGGAATGCCGCGCGACGATGCGTACAAAGCCGTGCAGGAAAATGCGATGGCCGCTTGGGAGTCAGACTCGAATTTTCGCGAGCGCGTCGCGGGCGATGCGCGCATCACGAAATATCTCGATGCGAAAGCGCTGGCGCATGCATTTGACTTGCAGCGGCAACTTCGCCACGTCGATGCGATTTTTGCGCGCGTGTTCGCTGAGAAAGCCCCGGAAAAATCCGCGGCCGGTTCCGCCGGCAAAAAATAAAAGCGGGTTCGCACCGCGAAAACCAAAGCGCCCCGGATTTCGCCGGGGCGCCGTCTTGTCTCTTCTCGCTGCCACTTGCGTAGCAGCAAGCTGCGGAGGCGGAAAAATCTATTCGACGCGCTGGACGTAGCGCGCTTCGGCGGTGTCCACTTTGATTCTGTCGCCTTCGTTTACGAAGGGCGGGACCTGCACCACCAAGCCTGTTTCCAACGTGGCGGGCTTGCCGACCGCGCTGGCCGTTGCTTTTTGCAGCGTGGGCTCGGTGTGGATGACTTTGAGCTCCATGGTGTCGGGCAGGTCTACGCCGATCGGTTTTTCCTCGAAGAATTCCACTTTGACGATGGTGTTGGGAATCAGGTAGTAGACGGTTTCGCCGAGTTCCTCGCGCGTGAGATGCATTTGCTCGTAGGTTTCCGTGTTCATGAAGTGGAATTCATCGCCCTCGTTGTAAAGGTACTCGAATTCGACTTCGTCGAGATGGGCGCGATCCACAAATTCCTCGGCGCGGAAACGATAATCAATGATTGCGCCGGATTTGAGATTTTTCATGCGCGTCTGCATGGAGCCGCGCTTGTTGCCCGGAGTGCGGTGATCGACGCTAAAAATGGTGAAGAGCTGGCCCTCGTGCTGGATGACCATGCCGGGGCGAAGTTGGGTGGCTTTGACGCTACTCATAGTTTTCACGGCCGTGGAGCGGCCGGAGGCTCCTAAACATTGGCGATTTCGGAAATTCCAGCTAGCGGCCTGCGGAGCTTTACGGCTGCGCGCGGAATGACTCGAGGCACGCTGGAAAAAATCGCGTCCAGCGCGAGCAAACAGTATAGACGGGCCGATTCTACGCGGTCAATCATTGCCTCTTTTCGCGGCCTTAGCGCGCTGGGCGGCGCCCTGGGCCATTATTTTTTCGATTTCGGCGGGATCGCGAGGGAGGCGCTCGCTGAGGAGCTTGTGGCCGGTTTCGGTGACGAGCACGTCGTCTTCAATGCGCACGCCGAGATTTTCTTCCGGGATGTAGATGCCCGGCTCCATGGTTACGACCATGCCCGGCTCGAGCGCCTTGCAGGATTCTCCGGGGTCGTGGACGTTGAGGCCAATGTTGTGGCCGAGACCGTGGATGTAATATTGGCCGAGCGGGTTTCCGTGCAAGTCTTTTCCGCGGGAATTGATGTAGTCGTAGGAAATTTTGTAGAGGCTCTTGCTTCCTTTTTGGCATAAATCCATGCCGGGTTTGAGTGCGGCTATTGCGGCGTTCTGCGCGCCTAGCACGATATTGTAAATCTCGAGCTGGCGCGGCGTGAATCTGCCGTTGGCAGGAAGCGTGCGAGTGATGTCCGCGGAATAGCCGGAGTATTGCGCGCCGACGTCGATCACGACGATGTCTCCGTCTTCAATCTTGCGCGCGAGCCTGTCGTAATGGAGCGCGGTGGAATTAGGTCCGGCGCCCACGATGGGAGCGTAGCCCTCCGCTTCGGAGCCACCCATGGCCTGCACTTCCACCATTTTCGCGGAGACTTCGTATTCGTGGAGTCCGGGGCGCATCATGCGCATGGCATCCAGGTGGGCGTCCAGCGTCAGGTCAATGGCGCGCTGGAGAAAGGCAATTTCGCCGGGGGATTTGATTTGGCGCAGTGCGCTGATTTGCGCGCGAATGTCTTTCAGTTTGATTTGTGGCGCGGCTTGTTGGAGCCAATCCACGACCTCTTTTTCATGTGGGTAGCCGCCTAATTCTTTTTCGTAGGGAAGAATCGTATAAAGACACGGATAGGTTTTCGCCAGGTTCTCGACCGCGGCGCGCATTTCCGCGAAAGGTTTTACGGTTACGAAGCCGGTGCGGGCCTCGATTCCGGGATCGGCGGGAGACATGCGCACTCCGTTCCACTTTTCCTTTTGAGGATTCTTGGCGGGAAGGTAGAGGATTTCGCGGGGAGAATTCGATGCGTCGTTACCGGATGATTTGGCCGGGAGGATCACGAGGCCGGCGCCTTCTTCGTTATGGCCGGTCAAGTAGTAGAAGTTTTCTTCCTGCTCGAAGATGTAGGTTTGCGAGGATTCCTCGCGCCCGGTAAGGCCGAGGAGAACGATGGGGCAATCCACCTGTGCGGCGAGTTTGGCGCGGCGCTCGAGGTAGACGCTGTTGGGCTCGCGGTCGCGGCGTTCCTGAGCCTGGATTGGGGGTGCGGGGAAACAGGCGGCGAGGCCCAGCAAAATCGACAGAATTGCCGGAGCGGCAAACTCAGTACTTCGGTGTGCCGGGCGCCGCGGTGGGCGACTACGCATCGGAATACCTCGTGTCATCACTCTGGGAACCCGCAGGGCGGTCGGGTTGCGCGTTCGCTGGCGGGTGCCAGAGGCCGCGCAAAGGGATTGTAGCCGATTCTTCCCGGAGCCTGGAGGCTCGAGGTTCGTGAGCTGGCGGCTAGAAAGATGGAACACCTGTCACCGAGCGAGGGGTGGTGCCTTGCTTTTGCCGTGGCGCGGGAATATACTCTAAATTCACTCTGAAGCGGGTCGCACCGATGAGTGGGCGCAAGCCCACTTTTTTGTTGACGCCGGTTGGGGTGCACTTGATACCGGCCATGGCCGGGGAGTCTCCACGTGAATTTGGAGCGGATTCGCGCAGCCGCCGAGCGGGTGGCGCGCTCGGAGGGGCTGGAAGTCGTTGATGTGGAATGGAAAGTGGGGAAGCAGAGGTTTTTGCGGGTGTATATCGACCGGGTACCGCAAAAAGTAGCGGCACCGGGCGGTGTGGCGGCTGCAGGTGCAGGTGGAGCGGAGGTTTTGGCTGGCGATGCGGACCCCAAGATCAGTCATGCGGATTGTGAGCGGGTGAGCCAGCAACTGAGCGTGATTTTGGATGTGCAGGAGTTGATTGAGGGACCGGGGTACATCCTGGAGGTTAGTTCTCCGGGGCTGGACCGAGCTCTAAAGAAGCCGGGAGATTTTGAGCGGTTCACCGGGCGGCTGGCAAAAATTTCGACTAGCGAGCCGAATGGAGAGGCGAAGTTTTTTGAGGGAAGGCTGGCGGGTTTCGCGGACGGGAAAGTGCGGATGGAGTTGAAGGGAAAAGAGGCGCGGGTGGTGGACATACCGCTGGAGGGGATTCGGAAGGCGAATTTGGTGGTGGAGTTTTAAAAAAAGATAACGCCGAGACGCAGAGGAAACGCAGAGAAGAGAAGGATTTAACACAGAGGCCACAGAGGCCGAAGCACAGAGGACACGGAGAAGAGAGTCAGGAACTGCAATGGCGAATCTGCTTTATCAACAGATAGAAATGCTGAGCCGCGAGAAGCACATCGAGCCGGAAATCGTGGTGTCTGCGATTGAAGACGCGATGGTGGTGGCGGCGCGGAAGTATTACAAAACGGAAGAGAACCTGCGCGGGAAATTCAACGCGGAAACGGGCCAGGTGGACGTGTTTTCGGTGCTGACGGTGGTGGAGGAAGTTACCGACCCGAAAAACGAAATCAGCTTGGCGGATGCGAAGAAGAAAAACCCTGAGGCGGAGATCGGCACGGAGATTCTTACAACGAAGCCCATCGATGTGTTGGGCCGGATTGCGGCGCAGACCGCGAAGCAGGTCATTCTGCAGAAGGTGCGCGAGGCGGAGCGCGACACGATTTACAACGAGTATCACACCCGCGTGGGCGAGCTGGTGACGGTGATTGTGAAGCGCGCGGAGGGGCCGGACCTGATTGTCGATATGGGACGCACGGAAGCGCGGCTGCCGAAGCGCGAACAATCGAAGCTGGAGACGTACAACATCGGCGAGCGGCTGCGCGTGGTGATCAAGATGGTGGACCGCGCGGCGAAAGGTCCGCAGGTGATTGTTTCGCGGGGCGACGCCGGCCTGGTACAGCGGCTGTTTGAGATGGAAGTGCCGGAGATTTACGACGGCACCGTGCAGATTCGCTTTGCGGCGCGGGAAGCGGGCGAGCGGACGAAGGTGGCGGTGATGAGCCGCGACAAGGACGTCGATCCCGTGGGCGCGTGCGTGGGCATGAAGGGAATGCGCGTGCAATCGATTATTCGCGAACTGCGCGGGGAAAAGATCGACATTATTCCTTACAGCGAAGAGACCGTGGCGTTCGCGCAGAAGGCGCTGAGCCCGGCGAAAGTCACGCGCGTGCAGATCGTCGATCCGGAAGCGAAGAAGCTGGAAGTGATCGTGGAGGATTCGCAGCTTTCGTTGGCGATTGGCAAGAAGGGGCAGAACGTACGGCTGGCCAGCAAGCTGATCGGTTGGGACATCGACATCAAGAGCGAGGAAGAGAAGCGGCGCGAAATTGAAGAGCAGATGACGGCTCTAACCGCGCCGACCACGCCGCTGACCGCGTTGGCGGGTGTGGGGCCGAAGACGATCGAAAAGATCGAGGCTGCGGGAATCACCAACGTGGAAAAGCTTGCGGGGATGACGCCGGAGCAGTTGATGGAGATTCCGGGCATCGGCGAGAAGATGGTGGACAAGATTTATCAGGCGGTGAATCGCTTCTACGAAGGCGGCGGCGAAGCGGCGGCGGCGGGCGAAGCAGCGGAGAATACCGATGCACTTGCGGAAGAGGCCGGCACAGAGGCAAGTGCTGCAGGAGAAGCTGGTACCGCAGAAGAAGCGAGCGCCGCGGCGTCGGAGGCAGGCGTGGTGGAAGCGCCGCAGGATGCGGGTGAAGCGGCTCGCAACGACGAGCAAGCCCGCCAAGGCGAGCAGACTCCTGCGGCCGCGCAGGAATCGGAAACGAAAAACGAAAATGCAGGAGAGGCTGAGTCCGCAGAAGGCAAGAACGATGCGGAGCGGCCGGAAGAGGCAAAGTCTTAATAAGCATGTCAGACGTAAACCAAGTCCGAATTAACGAGCTGGCGCGCGAGCTGGAGGTCAAGGCGAAAGCCATAATCGACCTGCTGGCCGGGTACGGCGTCACGGAAAAGAAGACGCACTCGAGCTCTATTCCCGCGGATGTTGCGGAGAAAGTGCGCAAACATCTTCAGGGAGTAGCGGACGCGGAAGCAGCGGCAGAAGCAAAGGCCAAGGCGGACAAAGAGGCGAAGGACGCGGCGGCGAAAGCGGCGCGGATGCGTCCATCGGCGGTCGCAACAGCGAAACCCGTGGCTCCTGCAACGCCTTCTGTTGCTGGAACGGCAGCGCCCGCGGCAGCGAAACCGGTGGGGGCGCCAGTTGCTCTGCCTGAGGCAGCGCCTTCTGTTGCGGTTCCTCCTGCAAGCACGGCGGCTCCCTTGACCACGGCGCCTACCGCAAAACCTGCTCCGAGTGCGCCGCCTGCGGCTGCTCCGATTCGTCCTGCGGCTCCGGCTGCGCGACCTGCGGTTCCAACTTCGACTCAAATTGGTGCTCCGGCGCAGCGACCGGCTGCGGGAACTCCGCGTTCTGGGCAAGGCGCCGGCACACAACCGTCGGCAGTGCGTCCAGCAGCCGCAGCTCCCGGCGCCGCTGCACGGTCTTCGGCTCCGTCGCGTCCGCCGATGCCGACTGGCGGGAACCGCGGACCGCTTCCCGGCACAGGGGCGGGAGGTCAGCGGCAAGGCGGACCGCGTCCGGGGCAACCGATGCGTCCGATGCCGGCGGGGCAAGGTGGGCGAACGTATCCTTCACGGCCGGGTGGATCTGGCGGATCGGGTGGCGGACCTGCAGGCCAACCAAGACCATTTGAGCAGCGGCGCGGCGCAGCGCCGGCAGGCGCGCGTCCCGGGCCGCGCACGCCGGGGCGTCCTGGGATGTTGCCGCCGTTGCCGCTGGATAAAGTGCCTCCTAAGGCAGAGCCGGGCAAGCCGCTCTATACGCGGAGGCCGACGCAGCGACAGCGTCCGGTGCTGGACAAAAGAGAGATTGAGGGCGAGCGCAAGCTGCACCCGACGCGGCAGCGTCCGGGAGCGGGGCGGGCGGCAGCGGCTGTAATTGCGCCGCCGGAACCGCGTGCGCCGCGTGATGTGACGATTACGGAAGGCATCACCATTCGCGAGCTTGCGGAGAAGCTGGATGTGCGCGCAAAGGAGTTGCTGAAGACGCTGCTGGATCGCGGCGTGTTCGCCAGCATCAATCAAGCGTTGGATGTGCCGACAGCGACGACACTGGCGGAAGCATTTAGCGGCGTGGTCAACGTGGTCTCCCTGGAAGAGGAGATGGTGCTGGAGGTTGCCAAGGAAGAGACCAAGGAGAGTCTGAAGCCGCGGCCGCCGGTAGTGACGGTGATGGGACACGTGGACCATGGCAAGACGAGCTTGCTGGACGCGATTCGCAGCGAAGACGTGGCGGGGGGCGAGGCGGGCGGCATCACGCAGCACATCGGCGCGTACAAAGTGCAAGTGAACAATCGCAGCGTGGTGTTCATCGATACGCCGGGCCACGAGGCGTTCACGCGCATGCGCGCGCGCGGCGCAAAGGTGACGGACATTGTGGTGCTAGTGGTGGCTGCCGACGACGGGGTCATGCCGCAGACGAAAGAAGCGATCGATCACGCCAAAGCGGCGAATGTGGCGATCGTGGTGGCCATCAACAAGATTGATAAACCGGAAGCGCAGCTAGAGCGCGCGAAGCGCCAGCTTGCGGACAACGGGTTGCTGCCGGCGGAGTGGGGCGGCGACACAGAATTTGTGGAAGTTTCTGCGAAACAGAAAACCGGCATCGAAAAGTTGCTGGAGACTTTGCTGCTGGTAGCCGACTTGCGCGAGCTAAAAGCGAATCCGGATGCGCCGGCAACCGGCACCGTGCTGGAATCGCGCGTGGACAAAGGCCGCGGGCCGGTGGCGACGATCCTGGTGCAGAACGGAACTTTGCGGCCTGGTGATTTCTTTATTTGCGGAGCGGTGTTCGGCAAAGTGCGCGCCATGTTTGATGATCACGGGCGCACAGTGAAAGACGCGCCGCCCTCCACGCCTGTGGAAGTTCTGGGTTTGCAGGGCGTGCCCGAGGCGGGCGATAACTTTCAGGTTACCGACGAAGCGAAGGCGCGGCACATTGTCGAATACCGGCAAGGCAAGCAGCGCGACGCGGCAATGGCGCGCACTTCCGGTGCGCGCATCACGCTCGATCAATTGCATGAGCAATTGAAGTCGGGCGACGTGAAGGAACTCGGAATCGTCATCAAGGCTGACGTGCAGGGCTCGGTCGAAGTGCTCAGCGAAATGCTGCCGAAGCTTTCGACGGATCAGGTCAAACTGAAGATTATCGGTTCGGGCGTGGGCGCAGTGACGGAAAACGATATCCTGCTGGCGTCGGCATCGGGCGCGATCGTGATCGCGTTCGGCGTGCGGCCGGACCGCAAGGCCATGGACCTGGCGCAGCAAGAGCACGTGGATATTCGCACGCACAACATCATCTACGAAGTCTCCGATGAGATTAAGAAGGCGATGGAAGGCCTGCTGGAGCCGGTGATCCAGGAGACGTACATTGGCCGTGCGGAAGTGCGCAACACGTTCCGCGTCAAGGGCGCGGGAACGGTGGCGGGCTGTTACGTTGTGGACGGCGTGCTCAAGCGCGACGCGCAGGTACGCGTGGTGCGCGACGGAGCGATCGTGTACACGTCGAAGCTGAGCTCGCTAAAACGTTTCAAGGACGACGCCAGCGAAGTGCGCACGGGGTTCGAGTGCGGCGCCGGAATCGCGAATTTCAACGACGTGAAGGTCGGCGATATACTGGAATGCTTCCAGGTGACGAAGCTAAGCGCGGCGGACGCCGCAGCGCAGAGCACCGCACCCGCGTCGCGCAGATAACTGCAAACCCATCCCGCGGAGCCGCTCATGCCGGTCGGTCTACTTACCCTCGAGCTGCACATTCCGGACGCACATTCGCTGAAGGACAAGCGGCAGATTGTGCGCAGCTTGAAAGACCGGCTGAGGCGGCATTTCAACGTCGCAGTGGCGGAGATGGAATATCAGGAGGTGTGGCAGCGCTCGATCATCGGCGTGGTTACGTTGTCTACCGCTGAACAGCACGTCGAGGAGTCGCTACAGTTGGTGCTTAGGGAAGCGGACCGGCTGCTGGGTCCGGTGCTGGTGAATCACGTCGTGGAAATGATTTAGAGGCTTGCGATGAGTCCGACAAATCACCGTCATGAACGCGTGGGCGAAGAAATCGCCCACGAAATCAATGCCATGCTGGCCGGGGAGCTGAAGGATCCGCGACTGGAAGGCACGGTGGTGGTTAGCGAAGTGCGGGTACAGCCGGACATGAAGCACGCGCGCGTATTCGTGAGCATGCTGGGAAGCGGCAAAGAGCAGGCGGACGCCATTAAGGCGCTGGAGCACGCATCGGGTTTCATCCGAAGCGAGCTCATCGAGCGACTGCAGTTGCGGCGCTTGCCGGAACTGCACTTCACGCTGGACCTTTCGCAAGAGCACGTCGAACGCATTGAGCAGCTCCTGAGAGAGATGAAGAAGGACAAGCCTTCTTCTAATCTCTGAGCTGCGATTCCTAATTTCGGATTTCATGCCAAAACAACCGCAACCGGCGCCCTTCGAGGGCGCTTTGGTAATCGACAAGCCAAAGGGAAAGACATCGCACGACGTAGTGGACGCGGTGCGTCACCTGGCCGGCTTTCGGCAGATCGGGCATCTTGGCACGCTTGATCCGCTGGCCACCGGTGTTCTTGTGCTGCTGCTGGGGCGGGCCACGCGGCTGGTGCAGTTCTACGCAGGGCGCCGCAAGCGATACAGCGCAGGATTTCGCTTTGGTTTTGCAACGGACACGTACGACTCCGACGGTGAGGCGCAAGGACCGGACGTTGCGCCGGTTCTCGATAAATCCGTGCTGGAGAGACTAGCCAGCGAACGCATCGGCCGCTTTCAGCAAATGCCGCCGGCGTTTTCAGCTAAGAAAGTGAAGGGACGCCCGGCGTACGAGCTGGCGCGCAAGAAGCAACCGGTCGAGCTAAGACCGGTAGATGTCGAGTTGTTTGAGTTCAAATTGAACGAGATTGAGGGCAGCGTCGCTCGTTTCGTCATCGAGTGTTCCTCCGGGACGTATATCCGCTCGCTGACGCATGAAATGGGTGAGAAGCTCGGATGCGGAGCGCATCTCGCGGAAATCGAGCGCACGGCCGTTGGGGAATTTTCGCTCGACCAGGCTGTGAAGCTCGAGGAGCTGGCGGAAGCGACACGTGCGGGCAAGTTTGGGGACTATGTGATCCGATTGGAGAACTTGCTTGCGAATTTTCCGCGGGTGAATGTGCTGCCGATCATCGAGCGGCGGGTACGGCACGGAACGAAATTCAACGTGATGCTGGCGCAAGTGCAGCCAGGGCGTGTCGAGCCTCCGCCCGGCGCCACGACACAGTTGGATGGAGGCGAACCACGGCCACCGCGCCTGCGCGTTTTCAGCCAACAAAACAGCCTGATTGCGATCGCGGAAGCCGTAGTGCCTCGCACGTATCAACCGATTGTGGTGTTTGAGCCGCTGCCCTAGCTCGCGTTAGGGCTACGGCGGTTGTTGCGGCTGCGGCGGCTGTAGCGGTGCATTGCCTCGTACGGCGCCCCGGCCACCGGCAGTGTCTCCGCGTCCGGCGAAGATGCTTCGGGTGGTTCGGACCGGATCACGAAGCCTGCGCGGCGTGACGAGAATCAACAACTCCGTATTACGGAAGGAATTGTTTTTCGCGCCGAAAGCGTAGCCGAGTCCGGGAATGTTGGCAAAGCCCGGAAGGCCAACCAGCGAGCGCGTTTCTTCGTTGTCCAATAATCCACTGATGAGGGTAGTTTCGTCGTCCTTGACGCGGACGGTTTGCGTCAGCGTGCGGTTGGAAATAATGGGGATGCCGTTGATATTCGCGCCAGAGAGCGCGCGGATTTCAAATTCGAGCTGCAGGGTGACTTCGTGGTGCGGGTGCAGCGTTGCGGTGGCTTTGACTTTCACGCCCAGGTCGATGAATTCCGACGCCGGGTAAGGAGTTTGCGCGGTGCCTGTGCTGGTACCGGTGGCGAAGGATGGCGAGTCCTGGATCACGGTAACCACGCCCTGATTTGCCGTGGAGCCCAAGGCGGTGAGCGCGACATCGGGTAGCGAGGTGGAAGTCAGGATGGCGCTGACGATGGCGCTGGGACTCGCAGGCGTGGCAATCTCAATGCGATTGGAAAATGTGCCCGCGCCAAGGCCCAGGTAAATTCCCAGTGTGCCCTGGCCCTTGTTGGTGACCGCGAGGGAAGGAAAGTTGCCTCCTGTGAAATTGGCAATGACGATGCCTGCGGGGGTCGCGGCGGTGGCTAGTGGAGATCCAGGAGCAAAGGCGAACGTGGCATTGAGGTTGCTGCTGCCGAGCAGAATGGAAACGGTATTGTCGCCCTGATTGACGACAGCAAGGTCGGGAACGGCGTCCCCATTGAGGTCAGCAGTGGCAATGGCGACCGGGGATTGGCCCACGGTGATGGGGGAATTGGTGGCCTCGGTGAAAGTGACGTTGGAGTTGGCGTCCACCGAGCTGAGCAAAATCGCGACATTGTTGGTGGATTGATTCACCACCGCGAGGTCGATCTCGGGGCTGTTGTTCGATGAATTGGTCGCACTCCGGAAGTTGGCGGCTACCATCGCCACTGGCCCTTTTTCGGAGACCGTGGAGATGTTGGTCAGCGCGAAAGGCGAGTTGGGAAATTCCGTAAATCCGCCTTTGCCATTCCCTTTAAAGACGGAGATGGTGTTGTCGCCCTGATTGGCCACTGCAAAATCAAGATTGCCGTCGCCGTTGAAGTCCGCCACGACCACAGAACTGGGCTTCTTGCCGACGGCGTACGGAGAGCCCGCAGCTTCCTGAAATGTGCCGTCGCCGTTCCCAAGCAGGACAGTTACGTTATTGGAGGTGGAATTGGCGACGACCAGATCGGCAGTGGGTGTCTGAACGCCGGAGGCGCTGGTGATGGTGTTCCCGAAAATGCCGGCGGCGATGGTTGAAGGTGCGGTCTCGGTTTTAGGCAGGGCAAACGGGGAATTGTTGGCTGCCGCGAATTTTCCATTGTTCTGATTCAGCAAAATACTGATAGTGTTGTCGCCTTGATTGGCCACCGCCAGGTCGGGCAGGCCATCAAAGTTGAAATCGCTCACCGCCAGCGCGACCGGATTGTTGCCCACAGCGAATGAAGTTTCCGGAAACGTTGTGGAACTTGGCACGCCAAGGAACGAGGTGTTGGTAGGCGTAGAAGTGGTGGCGCCGCCCAGGCTGCCCGACAAAAGGGAGAGTGTGACCGGGAAGTGATCGCCGACAAACAAAGTCGCGGGTTTGCCGTCTTGCGCGCGCAGCAAGACCTCGCGGCCGCTCTGTACCAGACTGAGCGCATCGGAGAAATTAGCGGCGACTCCCGGAAGCGTAAGCAAGAACGTGGTGTAACCGCCGCCGAGCAAAGTGAACCCCGGAATGCTGGAAAGTCCCTTGGCGGTGAGAAGCTGCCCCAGAATGGTGAGGGCATTGTTAAGGTCGGAAGCTTTCTGCAGTGAACGGATGTCGCTGGGACTGATTAAAAACGCTTGCGCCGAGGCAGGAGGCGTGATGCCGAGCTTCTGGGCCTTATTGCGGTCCACCTCGAGCAGTTCGATTTCGAGCATCACTTCGCCGCGAGCGCGATCTACTTGGTGAATCAGCTCTGCGGCCAGCGCGAGCTGCTGGGGAGAGTCTCGCATGGTGATGCTGTGGCTGCTGGTGTCCAAGTCAATGCGCGCTGTGCCTGTGATCTCGCGGAGCATGCGCAACAGCTCCGTCATTTCTTCGGGACTCGCCGAAGAGGGCAGCCGAAAGGTTTGCTCCGCCTGCAAGCCGAACTGGCGGCGTTTTTCCAGGGTGTCCGGGGCCACAAACAGCAAGGTGGCGTTCATCGGGCTCCAGAAGGTCCCCGTTGTCGAACCGAGGATGGAGAGCGCGGTGTTGAAATCCACGTTATCGAGCTGCACGCGCACCTGGCGCGAAACCACGTCGGGATCGAAGGCAGCTTCGACGCCAAAGGCCCGCGCTACTTGCTCGTAAGCGCTGCGCGTATCGCCGTGAAGGTCGAGGCTGCGCCGCCCGCTTTGCGGTTTCAGGCCCGGCAGCCCGGAAATTTCCGCGGTGGCCAGGGGCGGCTCATCATCCTGCATCGATTCCATTTGCGCGTAGCGCTCGGCTACAACCTTGTTGGTGGGATCAATTCGCATCGCAATGGTGAGCTCTTCCTTCGCTTGTGGAAGCTTGCCGGCCAGCGCCAGTTGCTCGGCCTTGTCCACGTGTTCGCGGATGAGCCTGGAGCGCAGCGCGGCGCCCCGGCCGAACAGGGCGAGGTTCTGCGGCGCGAGTCGAGCCGCTTCGTCGTAGGCCAGCAGGGCCTCGTCAAAACGGCCCTCGGCTTCGGCTTTCTCTCCGCGCTCTGCCAGCTTTTGCGCGCGCTTGGGGTCCGGTCGAACAATGGCGTTGGGAGCAGTGGAAGAGAGCTGCGGCTGTTGCGCGGGAGTCGAAAGACAAAGCAACAGGGACAATACAAGCGAAGCGGCTTGGCGGAGAGTTGCTAGGTTCATGTATTGACTGGCTCGGGACAGCATCATTCTACGCGAGGAAATAGGCGGAGAGTGCGGCTTGACGGTGGCAGTGAGGGACGCGTAAACTGGAATTTGCAGTTGCAAATCATTTTCAACTGGAGATTCCTTGCTCGCTGCCTTTCTCATCGCTCTCCGTGAAGGTGTGGAAGCTGCCCTCGTGGTCGGCATCATCCTGGTTTATCTGTCTCGTACAGGCCGCGCGTACCTGGCGCGCTTTGCCTGGTACGGTGTAGCAGCGGCCACTGCGCTGAGCCTGGGCATTGCGATTGCCTTGCAACAATGGCGCATCAGCGAAGACGGATTTGAAGGTTTGATGTACCTGCTGGCCGCCTTCTTCGTGGTTACGATGATCGTTTGGATGAATCGCGTTGCGCGGCACCTGAAAAAAGATATCGAGCAAAAAGTGGAGTCCTACGCGGTGCGCGCCGGCCGGGCGGCGGGGCTGGGAATTTTTCTGTTTGTCTTTTTGATGGTGGTGCGGGAGGGCGTGGAGTTGGCGCTGATCTTGCGCGCGGTGGAGATGTCGACCGAAGGGTTGCAGACATGGATCGGAACGATTCTGGGCATCGCCGCCGCGGTGGCGGTGGGGGTTTTTTTCTTCAAAGGCACGCTGCGCGTGCCCTTGCACCGGTTTTTCGCGGTGACCAGTGCAATCTTGATGCTGGTGGCGTTTCAGTTGTTGCTGACCGGGTTGCACGAGCTCAGCGAAGCGCGCTGGCTGCCTTCGAGCAAGCAGGAGATGGCGCTAATTGGTCCCATCGTCCGCAATGAGCTGTTTTTCTTTGTGTTTGTTTTTGGCGCGGCGATGCTGCTGATTTTGCGGGAATGGCAGGCGGCTTCGCACGAGAAATCGGCGAAGGAAGCTGCGGGGGACGCGGAGCGGCGGCTGCTGGAGTCGCAGAACCGAAGGGCGCGGCGCTGGATGATGGCGTCGACCATCGCGTGTCTGACCGTTATTTTGGTGCTGACGGCGGATTTTATTTATACGCGCGCGAATTCGGCGCCGCCGGTTTCGAGAGCGATTGCGGCGGTTGGGAATGAAGTGCGCGTTCCGCTGAGCGAGATTCAGGACGCGAACCTGCATTTGTTTACCGTGGACGTCGGGGGGCAAGCGCTGCGCTTCATGATCATCAAGAAACCGAACGGGTACGGCACTGCGCTCGACGCTTGCCGGATTTGCGGGGCGGAAGGGTACCGGCAGGATGGGCAAAACGTAGTGTGCCGTCACTGTGGGTCGGCGATTTATGTGCCCTCGATTGGCGAGCGGGGGGGATGTAATCCCATTGGGGTGCCGGCGCGTGTTGAGGGCGGCGACTTGGTAATGGATGTGAGTTCGCTGACGCAGGCGGCGTCCGAAATCCCCAAGTAGTGAGACCCCTCGTCGTTTGTCGCGCTTGGCTATGTAACGATGGTTGGGCGCGAGGCACACTGCCAGAAATGGCTGTGCCACGATTTTCCTGAGCTTTGCAAAAAATGTTCATACGACTCGTTGCCGATTCTTTCAGCCGCAGACCGCGGCACAAGCTCCTGACCGGGGCGGCGCTGGCGTTGGGGATGGCTGTTGCCACCGTGGCGCTAAGCGTTTCGCTGGACGTTGGCGATCGGCTGGCGCGCGAATTTCGCAGCTTGGGCGCGAATCTGCTGGTCACGCCGCAAGGCGATTCGCTGCCCCTGGAGATTGGCGGGGTCGACTATCGGCCGGTGAACGCGGGCGCCTTCTTGCCCGAATCCGATCTCGGCAAGCTCAAGACGATTTTTTGGCGGAACAACATTGTTGGCTTTGCGCCGATTTTGGAGATTCCTATCACGGTCGGCAATCCTTCGTCCGTGCCAGAAATATCTTCTTACATTCCCACCATCGAGGTCCGGCTGATCGGGACATGGGCGCAGCACCGGGTTTCCGTCCCGGACGGCTCGACCTACCTTACTGGAATTGACAGGACCAACCCCTGGTGGCACGTGGACGGCCGCTGGTTCAACGACGACGATGCAGAGTGTGTTGTCGGTAGGAAGTTGGCCGAGCGACTCCGGTTGTCAACGGGAAGCGAACTAATGGTCTTCAATGCGATAAACAAGAACGTCCTTGCATCCTCTCTTCATTTGAAGGTTGTAGGTGTTCTTACGACGGGTAGCGTTGAAGAAAACGAAATTGTCGGGCCTCTGTCCATCGCACAGGGACTCTCAGATAAGCGCGGACAATATCGTCAACTCTATGTGAGCGCGCTGACGAAGCCGGAGGATGAGTTTGGGCGGCGCGATCCAAATTCGCTGGCGCCGGCGGATTACGAACAGTGGTACTGCACGCCTTACATTTCGTCGATTGCGCTGCAAATCAAGCAGGTCTTGCCGGGCGCGGATGTGCGCGTGATCCGGCGCGTCGCGGAGGGCGAGGGCGCGATTCTGACGCGCGTACGGACTTTGCTGTGGCTGGTGACGTTTGCTTCGCTGCTGGCAGCGGCGCTGGCCGTCGGCGCTTCGTCGGCAGCTTCGGTAATTGAGCGGCGCACGGAGATCGGGTTGATGAAGGCGCTGGGCGCCGGTTCCGGCACCGTTGGCTTTTTGCTGGCGGCGGAGCAGCTTCTGCTGGCCTTGGTTGGTGGAGCTGCCGGGTACTCGCTGGGGATTTTGCTGGCGCGGCTGGTAGGGCAGAGAATCTTTGGCGTCGCTCCGGAGTTTTCGTTTCTTGTGCTCGCGGTGATTGTTGGTCTCGCCGCGATCGTCACGCTCCTTGGCAGCGCCATCCCGCTGCGGCGCGCCTCGCGCTTTGAACCGGCCCTGATTTTGCGAGGCGAATGATGCCGGACCGAAAAATGTTCTGGCGCATCATGCGCCGCCTGCTCGGGGCGAATCGCGGACGGCTTTTTGTGATTTTGCTCGCGCTGGGTACGGGCGCGGCGATCACCTCCGCCCTGCTGAATCTTCAGGTCGACGCCCAGCGCCGCCTCACCACCGAGTTCCGCGCGTTCGGTGCAAACGTGATCATTGCCCCGAGTGACTCGGGGGCGTCCTCGTCGGCGGAATCGCCGCAGTTCCTTAACGATTCACTTTTTGCCGATCTTGCCGAGGGCATGGACTCATCGAGCATTCCTAAAGCGGAGTTTCTGTACGGCATCGTCGATGCGGCAAAGGTCCCTGCAGTCAAAGACCGGAAGCTTGGGGCAAGCACCAAGGTCATCCTCGCTGGCTTCGCTTATTCAGGAAGCCGGCCAGAGCAGCTGCTTTCACCGGCATTGGTTGTGGCGGCGCAGAAAATGGCATCTGGCGACACGTTGGCATGTGAGGTTGGCCAGCGAGCAGCCGCGCTTTTGCAATTGCGCACCGGCGATATCGTCGTTCTTACAAACGGCTCTCGACAAGTGTCGTGTCGCGTCGAGGTGCTTCTCTCCATCGGCGGCGCGGAGGACAGCCAGATTTTTCTTGAACTCCGAGCGACACAAGCGCTTTTGGACCAGCCGGGCCGTATCAGCCTTATCCAGCTCAGCGTGCCGGGTACGCCTCAGCAGATTCAGGATTACATAGCTTCTTTGCGGCGCCTTCCGGGTGCGGGCGTGCGGCCGATCCGGCAATTCACCGAGGGCGAGGCGAAAATCTACAATCGCATCAGCGGCATTCTCTCGGCGACAGTCGGGCTTGTGCTTGTGCTCACCGCGCTTTGCGTGATGGCGGCGATGACCAATGTTGCCCTGGAGCGGCGCAACGACGTGGGCTTGATGAAAGCCATTGGCGGGGCAACCCGGCGCGTGCTGCGGCTCTTTCTCGCGGAGGCCGCGCTTTTGGGTCTGACCGCCGGCATTCTCGGCGCGGCCATTGGCATTTTGCTTTCGATGTGGCTGGGCAAAGCGGTCTTCGGCATTGCGGCACGTCCGCGCTTGATTGTGTATCCTGTAGCTGTGGGATTGACTATCATTGTCGCGATTGCCGGCGCGTATCCGCTGCGTCGGCTGGCCAATATTCGGCCGGCAGCGGTCTTCCGGGGTGAAACGTGAGCCCCGCCGCCCAGGTGGTCATCGAATCGCTCACCAAGAAGTATGGCTCGCTGCGTGCCGTCGACGGCCTGAGTTTTGGTATTGCATCCGGCGAATGGGTCGCGCTCATGGGGCCGTCCGGCTCCGGCAAGACCACGCTCATCAATATTCTCGGCGGCCTGGATACGTTGACTTCCGGGCGCGTGATTGTGGATGGCGTCGATCTCGCTAAGCTCAGCGAAGGCGAGCTGGTTCGCTACCGCGCAGAGAAAATTGGCTTCGTCTTTCAGCAATTCCATCTTGTACCGTACCTGACGGCGCTCGAGAACGTGATGCTCGCGCAGTACTTCCACAGCGTTACCGACGAAAGGCAGGCCGGCGGTGCGTTAAACCGTGTGGGCCTGGGCGACCGGCTGACACATCTTCCCGCGCAGCTCTCCGGCGGCGAGCAGCAGCGCGTGGCCATCGCGCGCGCCCTCATCAATCAGCCCAAACTGATCCTTGCCGACGAGCCCACCGGCAATCTCGACGAGGTCAACGAAGCCATCGTCTTGCAAATTTTCCGCGAGCTGCACGACGCCGGCCACACAATTCTGATGGTCACCCACGATCCC
>WNFO01001321.1_pt1 | contig 24623 bp, 22 predicted proteins | sample 5400251 | NCBI WGS metagenome assembly WNFO01 (sample SAMN13153354, study PRJNA577476) | soil metagenome | isolation source: 100 cm saprolite under Madrone tree | place: USA:California | collected 2016-06-14
GCACGATTCTGCTTCATGTGGGTAATCACTGCGCTCATACAATTGAAAATACCTTTTACGTTGATCCGAAAAACGTTGTCGAAATCCGCTTCCGAAGTTGATTCGAGGTTGCCGACATGAGCGATGCCGGCACTGTTTACGAGAGCGTCGATGGGCGCGCGGCGCGCGATATCACCGAACACGGTCCGCATGCTGGCCGAATCCGAAACGTCACAGACACTGCTCGAAGCCTTGCCTCCGTTATCAATCATATGTTGCACGGTAGCCGCGGCGCCTTCAGCGTTGGTGTCCATGATGTGAATCGATGCGCCGCGAGACGCAAAGAGCACAGCGATTGCCTGCCCAATGCCGCGTGCGCCGCCGGTAACGACGACATTCTTGCCATCGAGGCGAAAGTCGGCGGACTGGTTGGAAGCCTGGCTCACAGAGATACGCCCCGTTTCCAGGGAATGAAATCGTTCTGTCCCAAGATTTCCGCCTTGGTGCGAACGGTTCCACTAGCGACCTGAAGAGCAAAGTCAAGAACTTCATCACCAGCCGATTCGAAAGACTCTGATCCGGAAATGACGCCGCCAGTGTCAACGTCAATGATGTCCGACATGCGTAGCGCGAGTTGAGAATTTGTGGAGATTTTGATGACAGGCGCAATCGGATTGCCGGTTGGCGTGCCCAGGCCGGTGGTGAAAAGGACAATATTTGCGCCAGCGCCCACCTGCGCAGTGACGCACTCGACGTCATTGCCTGGAGTGCACTGAAGATTTAAGCCCGCAACGCGCGAATATTCCGGGTAATCGAGGGCCGCAGTAACCGGCGAGGATCCGCCTTTTCGAGCCGCGCCTGCGGACTTCATGGCGTCGGTAACCAAGCCATCGCGGATATTTCCAGGCGAAGGATTCATGTCAAAACCTGAGCGAACCGCCTTGGCACGCGCAGCATAATCGCGCATGAGCCGCGCAAAGCGATGGGCGATATCCTCGCTGGCGCAGCGGTTGATGAGTTCCTGCTCGACGCCGCAGAGTTCCGGAAATTCCGAAAGAATAGTGCGGCCGCCGAGCGCCGCAAGAATATCTGACACGCGGCCGATCGCTGGATTTGCGGAAAGTCCGGAGAAGCCGTCCGAGCCACCGCACTTCAGCCCGACGCAGAGACTTGAGAGTGGGGCCGGTTGACGAGTGGTGCGATTCGCTTCGGCGAGGCCGAGAAACGTTTCGCGAATGGCGTGCGAGAGCATTTTATTTTCGGATGGAAATTTCTGTTGCTCAAAAATCAACAGCGGCTTATCAAACTGCGGAGCACGTTTGTCCAGTTCGTCCTTGAGAATGGAAACCTGGGCATGCTGACATCCGAGGCTGAGAACAGTGGCTCCGGCGACATTCGGATGATGAAGGTAGCCTGCGAGCAGACCGCAGAGATTTTGAGAATCCTCGCGCGTACCGCCACAACCGCCCTCGTGAATCAAGAACTTGATTCCGTCAACGTTTGGAAAGACCTGCGCGTCGTGCGGCAGTGTCGGAGGCGCGCCGCAGAACTCAAAATTGCGAATGGATTCGATATCGCCTTGTTGGAGAAGGCGAATCAGGCTATTTACATGGCGGCGATAAACTTGCGGAGCGACAAAACCAAGTTCCTCTTCGAACGCCTGCTTCAGCGCCATGAGATTGCGGTTTTCGCAAAAGACCAGCGGAATGACCAGCCAATAATTGCGGGTACCGACCTGACCATCGGACCGGCTGTAGCCGAGAAAAGTTTGCTTTCGCCAGCGCGAAACATCGGGAGGATCCCAAGTGAACGGCTGCCATATATCGTGAAACTCAGAGGCGTCGTGCTTGATGTTTCGGGTCGTGATGGCCTCACCTTTGCGGATCGGGACAACGGCAATACCGACTTTTACGCCATACATGACGACGGGATCACCGACTGCGAGATCGTTCATAGAAAATTTGTGTTTTGCGGGAACTTCAGTGGCAAGGTTATAGACCTTATCGCCATGCAGAACCGTCTCGCCCTGTTGCAGGTCTCGAAGCGCCACAAGCAGATTATCTTTCGGATTGAGGTGAAGAACGGCTGTTGGCATGGCAACCGGCGAAACAGTTTTCGGCAGTGAATGGGAGTTCATCGGACGACGACCCGAAGGCAGCTGTGCGAAGTCATCACAGTCCCGAGCCGACGATCTTCAGAGCGAAAGCATAGTCTCCGGGAAGTTTTGCGGGAAGGTCAACTTTTGTCCCCGAGCCCTGTGCAGACCAGGAGAGCGGGTCCGCCTGACCGAGGATCGTGATTTTCGCGTGCGGGTTTAGAGAAAAAGACCGGATCGTGATCGAGGAGGATTTTGGCTGACCGAGCAGGATCGCGTAAATCGCGGAGTCTTTGCGAGTAAAGCGTATGTCGGTTCCATTGCTGGTAGCGCCACTGGCGCGAGTCCATGGAGTCGTCGCGTAGATCGCCTCGCCATTTTGATGAAGCCATTTGCCGAGCGCTTGCAGCCTGCTCAACTGCACGGCCGGAATCGTTCCGTCGGCTTCGGGTCCAACATCGAGAAGCAGGTTGCCATTTTTGCTGACAATATCCACCAACAGATAGATTAGATCTTTAGGCGCAATCGTTTCGGCTTCACCTTCGGCGCGGTTGTAGCCAAAAGAGCGGCCTAGTCCGCGGCATTCCTCCCATTTGATAGGGCTGATTTTGTCCAAGGTCTCATATTCAGGTGATTTGAAATCGGAATGCTTCACGCCGAAGCGGTCGTCAATCACGCCGTCAGGAACAGTGTTGTAATAATCGGCCATTATTTCCAGCGGGTGACCTGACTTAGGGTAGTCGATGTCATTCCAGAGAGCTGCCGGGTGATAGCGATTGATGAGTTCGCGCATCTGTGCGTCAACATATGCGCCGTAAGCCGCGCTTTGCGGTTTGACCGATTGATAGTCGGCTGCGACACGGATCGGCCCGGGTACGAAGGTCCAGTCGTAGCCGCCGGAATAATACAGACCCATGCGCAAGTCTTGTTTACGGACCGCCGCCGCCAGTTCACCCACTATGTCGCGTGTTGCGTGCTGTCGATCGGCTGGCAGCGATGGATTCGGAATCGTGCTGGGCCAGAGAGTGAATCCGTCGTGGTGCTTGGAAGTGAGGACAACATATTTCGCGCCTGCCTGTTGGAAGATCGTTGCCCACTCATCAGGATTCCATTTTTGGATCTGGCCGTCAAAGGTGGGCGCAAAGTCGTAGTAGTCATAATTGGCCCCGTAATGCTCGCGGTGATATGCCTGAGTCGGCGATCCTTCGAGGCGCATGGAGTTCAAATACCATTCGGCGTAGGGGTTGTGGGTGATGTAATCCGTGGACTCGAAATCGTGATTGGGATGAACCAGCGGCGCCCAGCCCGCTACCGAATACAGGCCCCAATGAATGAAAATCCCCAGTTTTGCATCGGCAAACCATTGGGGAAGCGGGTGCTGACTCAGCGATTCGATCGTGGGCTCGTAATTTATTTGAGGAGCTGCGACCAATGCGAGCGCAGCAAAGAGAATCGCAGCTAAGAGCGGCGAAACGATCGGCGAGATGCGAAAAATGTTAAAGGGAAGCCGAAATATTTTACACATCATTCGCGCTGGTGTGGGTACAGGCCTCATCGCAGTTACTCCAACGGGAGAGGTTAGCCAAGATTTGCCGTCCTGGTCAATTCGATTTCGTATAGGCAGACATGAAGAGTGCGAATAGATGGAAAATTGCATTAGCCGCGCCACAAGAGGAAGAAGGTTGACGATGAGGTTCGAACTGCTGATAATCCAGGACGAAACCGATCACATAAGCAATCATCGTCATACTTTGTCTGTAGCAAACCCATCATCGGCAAGAATCAAACGATAGGTGTGTGACGGCCGGTGTAAACGGAGGCCAATTGGAGCTGGGACTTCAAGGGAAAGTAATCGTCGTGACCGGCGGTGCACGGGGGATTGGGTCAGCGATCGCACAGCGTGCCAGGATGAAGGCGCAATCCCCGTGGTCCTGGATCGGGAAATAGAAACAGAAGAGTGTCGGCAACTTGTCTCGAGAAAAACGAAAAATGACGTGGGACTGATTACAGCAGAGCTGTTAATTCCTAAGGAGTGTTCGGTCGCGATCAATACGGTGATCGCGAAATTTGGCAGAATCGATGGCGTCGTCAACAACGCGGGCCACAACGACAAGATAGGCATGGAGAATGGCAGTCCGGACGAATACGTCGCTTCGTTGAACCGCAATCTGGTGCACTACTACAGCGTGGCGCACTATGCCCTGCCGCATCTCAAGTTGAGCGGCGGCGCGATCGTCAACATCGGTTCGAAGGTGGCGGTCTCGGGACAAGGTGGTACATCCGGATACGCTTCCGCTAAGGGTGGGATTATGGCACTCACCCGGGAGTGGGCAGCAGAGTTGCTGCCGTATGGAATTCGGGTCAATACAGTAGTCCCCGCTGAAGTCATGACCCCACTCTACAAGCAGTGGCTCTCAACTTTTTCTGAACCGGAAGAAAAGCTCAAAAGTATTCTTTCAAGAATTCCGCTTGCGAAACGCATGACGACAGCGCAGGAGATTGCATCTACGGTTGTCTTTTTGTTGTCCGCCAAAGCGGACACACGACAGGTCAGCACTTATTTGTAGATGGCGGGTATGTGCATTTGGATCGCATTCTGCCGTGAGTGCATGGGTGGAAGCTATGAAGCGTTTTGGACACGTATTAAAGCTGAAGCCGGAAACAATCGCGAGCTACAGAAAGTATCACGAGGCGGTCTGGCCCGAAGTTCTCGCTGCGATTTCTCGCTCTAATATTCGCAATTACTCGATTTATTTGAAAGGTGATCTGCTGTTTTCATACTTCGAATATCATGGGAGCGACTATCGAGCGGACATGGCAAAGGTCGCGGCTGACGCCAAGACCAAAGAATGGTGGGTCATCATGATCCCTATGCAGGAACCACTTAGCAGCCGGGCAGAGGGAGAGTGGTGGGCGGCGATGGAAGAAGTATTTCATACGGATTAGAGGCAGACCATCGAGCCGGCGTCTGCCGACCGTACCAGCGCTGAACCGCTACCTAGTGACTTGGCTGGTTGCGACTCGGAGCCCCTCTGCTCTCCGGAACAAAAGCGACAGCGAGCAGTCCCAGTACAAGCATGGCGAGGATTGAAATTACAACTATTTCTACGCGTCCTAGCGTGTCGGAAGAGCCCGGTTTCATGGGAACAACGTGCCAGTGCTGAGGGTCCAATTCGAAGAGGACCTCGATGACTCGGAAAGTGTCGAGGAGTTGGTGGAAGAAGGGCAAGGAGTGGAAAGTGCGCCGCCTGCCGACCAGGGCGTTGTAAGGACACACGCGCCGCCAGAGTCTGAAGACTGGACGCCAGATTAGAAGAATAGGAATCGTCTCTAAAAATCCGTAAAAGACACCGGATTTCATTGCGCACAGAGCAGCGAGCAATTGCGCCAAGACACACGATCACTTTCGGTTTGAGCGTGGCGATTTCCGCGTCGAGCCAGAACCGGCAGGCTTTTATTTCACTGGCGTTCGGAGTTTTGTGAATGCGGCGTTTTCCGCGCGGCTCCCACTTGAAGTGCTTCACTACGTTTGTCAGATACACCTGTTTCAAATCAATTCCAGCCTCTTTCAGCGTAGTCCGCAAGAGTTTGCCGGCTGGTCCGACGAAGGGCTTCCCTTGTTGATCTTCCTGATCGCCCGGGACTTCCCCGACCACCATGATGGTCGCGCTGGTTGATCCTTCTCCGAACACAGTTTGGGTCGCGTTGCGCCACAGGTCGCAATTCCGGCACTTTTGCGATTCCTTCGCCAGCTCCTTTAGCGATCCCGTGGCTAACGGCAACTGAGAGCCTGGAGTCTTCTTGGAACGAGGGGGCATGGCGATAAGATGCGAGTTGGGCGTGAAAGTGGGCGCAGAGCGGGACGAGAGCCTCGTAGAAGGGCATCGTCTACAGCTTTATCTGGATTGTTGGTTAAGTCAATCGCACTAAATTAGGAGTTCATAGCCTCGTGGTCTCGCCGCACAAAACCCCGCCCAGTGATTCCCAATGCCATTGCCGGAAAAATCTTTCAAGAACGACTCGAAACAACAAGCGAGCCGTAAATCTGATCAGTTGAGCGGTCGGCTCACGCGACGCGGCTTTCTTGGCTAAGCCAAGTCTCGGTACCTAGATTTGTCCCTGAAAACCCACCGCAAACCCGAAAGCAGACCGAGTAAGAGCTACACAGTTAACCCAGCTGGCTTCCGTGTTTTCGGGTATAGGCTTGCGCGCAACAGAAAGCGATTATCTTTTGAAAACTGAGAGACATCCTACAGAGCTCCAGTAGAAATACTCAGCGACCGGAACAGCAGCGCGGAGTCATGCAGGAAATCCCCAAGACACAGATCCTCGCCGTTACCGGCTCAGGATTTCGAACGTGAATGTTCAAATCGGGAAGGCCGGTCTTAGGACAAAACTGAACATGCTCGCGAGTAAGCCAAAAGCTACGCGCTCGAACCGGCCCGGGAAATTGAGCATGACCGGCCTTATTCGGTCGCATTGGAAGGCGCTGACTCTGGCGTTCGTCGCAGTATTGGGCGAGACATTCAGCGACGTTCTGGAACCGTGGCCGATCAAAATTGTAATCGACAATATTCTGCAATCGAAGAAATTGCCGGCCTGGATGCAAGGATTCGTCACTTCAGCGTTCGGAAACGATAAGCTCGCGATCCTGAATTTTGCCATTGCCGCGGTCGCCGCGATTGCCGTCATCGGCGCGATCAGTTCCTACACCGAAAAATATCTGACCACCAGCGTCAGCCAGTGGGTCACGCACGATCTGCGCCGCACTCTTTACAACCACATTCAAAGGATGTCATTGGCAGAACATGACCACGCGCGAACAGGCGACTTGATCAGCAGGGTGACTAGCGATATCGGCGCCGTGCAGGACTTCATCAACTCCGCACTTCTCGGCATGATCGTCAATGTGTTGACCCTGGTCGGCATGATCGGGGTGATGCTGTACGTAAACTGGCGCTTTACGCTGATCGCACTTTCCGTCGCGCCGGTGCTTTTTGCACTGGTATATTCATTCACGCGGCGGATCAAGAAAGCCTCGCGGCGGGTACGGAAGAAAGAGAGCGAACTTGTTTCCGCGGTGCAGGAAGTATTGACCTCAGTTCGAGTAGTCAAGGCGTTCGCGCGCGAAGATTTCGAAGTGTCCCGCTTCGAATCGCAAAGTCTGGAAAATGTGGAAACGGCGCTCGAAGCGCGTAGCTTGAAAGCTAAGCTGGCGCCGATTGTGGACGTTATGGTCTCGATCGGGACATGCCTGGTGCTGGGATACGGTTCCCGTTTGGCGCTCCGAGGGGAATTAAGCGCTGGTGTGCTGATCGTCTTTCTTTTGTATTTGGGCAAGATGTACAAGCCGATGCGCGAACTATCCAAGATGACCGACTCTGTTTCCAAAGCCACCGTCGGATATGAACGCATTCAGGAAGTCCTGGAAATTGAAGCGAAGGTCAAGGATTCTCCGCGTGCCAAGCGGGCTCCGCGCTTCAAGGGAAAAATTGAGTTCGAACATGTCACCTTTGCTTACGACGGACAGCCACCCGTTTTGAAAGACGTGAGTTTCACAATTGAGGCCGGACAAGTGGCGGCGATCGTCGGTCCATCGGGAACCGGAAAGACCACGATTATCAGTCTCATACCGCGTTTCTATGAGCCGCAATCAGGAACCATAAAAATCGACGGAAAAAACATTTGCCAGTACACGCTGAAGTCACTACGCGAGCAAATCAGTTTTGTGCTGCAAGATACGCTGCTGTTTCACGCGAGTGTGTGGGACAACATCGCCTACGGCAAACCGGATGCAACGCCGGAACAGATTGTTCGTGCTGCAAAACAGGCCAACGCGCACGAATTCATTGAGAAGATGCCAGAAGGTTACGACACCATCGTTGGTGAACGCGGAGCTACGCTCTCCGGCGGGCAGCGACAGCGTATTGCAATTGCGCGAGCTGTCATTCGAGACACACCCATTCTGATTCTTGATGAGCCTACGACCGGCCTCGACTCTACTTCCGAGCAGACCGTCCTGGAAGCGCTGGGCCGCTTGATGAGGGGCAAGACCTCCATCGTCGTCGCACACCATTTAAATTCGATTCGCCATGCCGACGTGGTGTTTGTCATTAAGGATTCCGAGTTGGTGGAACAAGGAACGCACGATGAATTAATGGCGGCCGAAGGCGTTTACTCGGAGTTATTCAAGACCCAGAGTTCGGAGAGTGCCGGAGAACTGAGAGAGCCAACGGTTGCCACATGATTTGCGGAGAATCTGCGATGCGCGGCAGCCGCCAGCGATTCACGCCAGCGATTCAGGGGAAACTTGGGATGAAATTGATCATTGAGCCCGATGACGGTGCAGCGCCTCTTCACGCCGCGCTGAAGAGCGCCAGGAAAACGCTCGAGATTGCGATTTTCCGCTTCGATCGAAGCGACATAGAGACGCTTCTGAAAGCGGCTGTTGGCGATGGTGTGAAGGTTACAGCGCTGGTCGCGGACACGAACCGTGACGGAGAGACAAAGTTGCGAGAACTCGAGAAACGATTGCTGGAAAGCGGGATTACGGTTGCGCGTACCGCCAACGATCTGATCCGTTACCACGACAAATATTTCATTATTGATAGGCGGGTTCTGGTGGTGCTTTCGTTTAACTTCACGCATCTGGACATCGACCACAGCCGCGGATTCGGAATTATCACCAAGAATAAAGTGTTGATCCAGGAGGCCGTGCAGCTGTTCGAAGCCGATTGTGCCAGGCGCGCCTATGTTACAGGCACGGATAATTTCGTAGTGAGCCCCGCAAACTCGCGCAAAGTGCTGCGTAGCTTCCTCAAAAGGGCGAAGAAACAACTGCTCGTCTACGATCCGCAGATTTCCGACAAAGAAATGATCCGTGTGCTGCAAGAACGGAGCAGGGCTGGCGTTGACGTCAAAATTATCGGAAAAGTGAACGGGCGCTCAGGAATTGCCGCGCAAAAACTTAGCAGGATGCGTTTACACGCCCGTGCAATCATTCGCGACGGCCGCCAGGCGTTCGTCGGCAGCCAGAGCCTGCGCCCGGCAGAATTGGACTCGCGCCGCGAACTGGGATTGATCGTGCGCGACGCGAAAATTGTTAAGAAACTGTTGACCACATTCGAATCCGATTGGAGCACCACGAACGCGGCCACGGTGAAAAAGGACGCGCGGACAATAGCGGAAAAAGGGCAGGAGGCAACCAAGAACGAAACGGAGAAAGCGGTTGCAGTCCTGGTCGAAGAATTACATCCGCTTTCGGCCACGGTGACGAAGGCCGTGAAGAAAGTGGCGGCGCAAACGGGCGGAGAAGTGTTGCCGGCCAAAGTGGTTAAGTCAACGGTGAAAAAAGTCGTGAAGAAAGCTGTAAAGCAGGCGGTGCGGGCGGCGGCGCGGGAAGCCAGAAAAGTGCATGGGTAAATGCCGTACCGCGAGCGACCCGGTTTGAGAGACACGGCTTATGACAACGAATCGAAGACTCAAATATCTTATGAATGTAGTGATGCTGGGGATTTGTCTGGCGACGGCTGGAGCAGAGCTCGGCAGAGCACAGGCGACGGTTTCGCCGCCCAAAGAAGCGAAAACCGTGGCTGGCTTCAAAGAATTTGTCGATCGCGTGCAAGCGTACGTGAACCTGCACCAGTCGATCGAATCTTCTCTGCCTGCGCTAAAGCCAACGGACCGGCCCGAGAAGATTGCCGATCACCAGCAAGCGCTGGTGCACAAAGTCTCCGAAGCGAGACGACACGCCAAGCGAGGAGATATTTTTTCCGAAGAAGCGAGAAAAGCGTTTCGACGTACAGTTTACGAGGAATTCGGAAGCCCGCATGGCCACGGCGCTCGCACCACGATCCGGCAGGGCGAGCCGCTCAAAACACTTCATTTGCACGTAAATCAACCGTACCCAGATGGTGTGCCGTACACGACGGTTCCTCCCACTCTGCTGCTTAAGTTTCCTAAATTGCCCGATCAAGTGGCGTACCGGATTGTGGGCCGCGACTTGATCCTTCTGGACGTCGAAGCAAACCTGGTCATCGACAAAATTCCCGAACTCTTTCCCGAAACCATATAAGGCCCGTTGAACTCATGCGAAGACGACATATTCTCATTGTTTCTATAGTGAGCCTGATCGTTTTCTGCGTGCGCGCGGACGAATTCAAATTTCCGTTGAAGACGGGTTCGGTTAGGTTTGCGGCGATCGGTGACATGGGAACCGGAGAAGTTCCGCAGTACGAAGTGGCGAACCGAATGAATGCCGTACGGCAAGAGTTTCCGTTCGACTTTGTGATTATGCTCGGCGACAACATTTATGGAGGCAGCAAGCCGAAGGATTTTGAAAGAAAATTCGACCAGCCTTACAAGGCGCTGCTCGATGCCAACGTGAAATTCTATGCCTCGTTAGGCAACCACGATAATCCGAACGAGCGATTCTATAAATTGTTCAACATGAACGGAGCGAATTACTACACTTTTAAGAAAGGCAACGTACGTTTTTTTGCCCTCGACAGTAACTACATGGACGCCAAGCAACTGGCATGGCTGGAAAAGGAATTGCAGAATTCCGGCACTAGCGATTGGAAAATATGTTTCTTTCATCACCCGCTCTACTCGTCCGGAAGAACGCACGGCTCCTCAATTGAGCTGCGGTCGTTGATTGAGCCACTGTTCATCAAGTACGGGGTGGACGCAGTATTTTCCGGCCACGATCACGTTTATGAGCGCGTAAAACCTGAGAAGGGAATTTATTACTTCACGGAAGGTTCTTCAGGGCAGTTGCGCCCAGATGGCTTGGTGCAGAAGGGGATGACTGACCGTGGATTCGCCAGTGATCGCACCTTCATGCTGGTTGAGGTTGCTGGAGATGTGCTGTATTTCGAGACGCTATCGCGGGGGGGCGCGGTGGTGGACTCTGGCGAGCTGCGGCGGCCGGTTCGTACTCCGGAGCCGGTAGCACAAGAAAAGTGAACGCGGACCACGCTTTTCCTTTCACCTGCATCATCAAAGAGCATTCCTTGTTCCAAAGTTGCGATTCCTTGATGGTTTATTCTTTTCTGAGCTGGGCAGTCCTACCATTAACAATTCAGGTTCATCGGCAGTTCTCCCGATTTGCAGCGAACCCTGGCGGCGAGACCATAATAGGCAATCTCAGCAAAGGAGATAAGCCGTGGACTTACTTTGGACCATAGCGATAATTCTGGCAGTCTTGTGGCTTCTGGGAATGGTCTCGTCCTACACGCTTGGAGGCTTCATACACCTCCTTCTGGTGCTCGCGATCGTTGTGGTATTAATTCGGGTGATTCAGGGCCGCAGGGTCGTCTGACCGATAACCGCAGTATTTTATTGAGCAACGGGCAGCGATGCTGTTGCCCGTTGCTTGCAGTGAAGCTTATTAACTCGCCCTGCGAGCTGTGGCCGGCATCTTCCGCGATTTCGATTTACGGCTTTGCTTTTCGTCGCCCCGCGAAGAACTGGCCGTCAGACTCTTCTTGAGCGCCGTCATCATATCGATCACCGGCGCTCTTTTTGGCTGCTCCTCGCCAATTTCGACGCGTTTTCCGTGCTGCTTGGCTTCAATCAATTTCTTCAGTTTCTCTTGAAACTCATTGTGATATTGCCTCGGTTTGAATGGTTCAGTCAGACTTTCAATGAGCTGCTCTGTCAACTTCACTTCCTGGGGTTTTAGATTCATCGATTCAAAAACTCCGTACTCGGGCAATTGCCGAATCTCGTTGGCAAAATACATGGTGTGTAGCAATAGACCGTGCTGATAAGGGCGAAGGAAAACCGTGTAATCCCGCTGGTGCATCAGCAGCGTGCCGATCCCGACGGTACGGGTGTCCTCAAGCGCTTTCATCAGCAATAGATAGGCCTTTTTCCCGCTGTCCCCGGCAATACAAAAATAGGATGAGTCAAAGAAAATCGGATCGATTTCCTTCAGCTTTGTGAACGCCACGATTTCCAGAGTTCGCGAAGAAGTGGCGGCAAGTTTCTTGATTTCCTTGTCCTCGACAAGAACGTATTGCCCCTCATCAAATTCGTAGCCCTTGACGATTTCCTTTCGATCCACAAACCGGTTGCAGTGCGGGCAAAAAAGCGGCTGGCGCACCCTGGTATTGCACTCTTTGTGAATTTGGTGCAGATAGGTGCGTTCGCTGCGCGCCGCCGCATACAGCCGGACAGGAATCGAAACCAGGCTCAGAACGATGGTGCCCTTCCAAACAGACGATGCCATAGGGAAGCCTCTTGCGATTGTCGCCGTGCCGATTCTGGCGGCCACATCAGGTGATGCCATTATGCGCCGAGAATAATGTTTGTAGGAACGCTTAACCGAATTGCACTATAAGCAGCAGCTCGCCAATACTCGTTAAATGGACTCTTTGCGCGAATACCGTCGGAAAAGGCCTAAGGGTGACAGCCCTGAACCGCGTGGCGGAGCGCCGACCAAGGGTCACAATTCGTTTGTCATCCAACGTCACGACGCGACTCGTCTGCACTACGACTTTCGCCTGGAAATGGATGGCGTATTGAAGTCCTGGGCCGTGCCCAAGGGGCCTTCCCTGAATCCCGCAGACAAACGTCTCGCCATTCACGTCGAAGATCACCCGCTCGATTACGGCGGCTTTGAAGGGACCATCCCGGAAGGGAATTACGGTGCGGGCGAAGTCATTCTTTGGGATAAAGGCACCTATACCACTGAAGGCAATCTGTCAGCCGAAGAGCAATTGCGAAAAGGCGACCTAAAAATCTTTTTACACGGACAGAAGCTCAACGGCAGCTTCGTTCTCGTGAAGCTGAAAAACTCCAGCAAGCAGAACGAGTGGCTGTTAATTAAACATCGCGATGAATACGTTCGTACGGATTGGGACATCGAGGAGCACGGGACTTCCGTAAAGAGTGGAAAATTGCCTGGCCCGCCACGCCATGGCTATCGTAAAGGTGCGACCGCTACATTTTCCAGCGGCGTGCAGAATCTGACCAACGCGTACAAATCTCCGATGCCTGACGAGGGCAGTCTGCGTCCGGCACTGGCATCGCTGAGCGAAAGACCATTTTCGAGCGAAGATTGGCTCTTTGAAATTAAATGGGACGGAATTCGGTCACTGGCCTTTGTGGAAGATGGCACGACCAAGCTTATGTCCCGTTCGGCGAGGTCCATTTCCTCCGAGTATCCCGAATTTCGCGATCTGGCGAAGTACATCCGTGCACGGACGGCCGTACTCGACGGAGAAATCGTCGTATTGGACGATAAGGGCCGCAGCAGTTTTCAACGGCTGCAAGGACGCTTCGGCGTGCAGAATCCGTCGGAAAATTTGCGGGCCGAACTTCTCGTCACCTATTATTTTTTCGATGTCTTATATTGCGACGGTTACGACGTGCGGCGTTCGCCTCTGATAGAACGCAAGCAGTTGCTGCAGAAACTGGTTGTCGCAGACGAACGCATCAGAATCTCCGATCATCAAATTGGAAACGGTATCGAGCTCTTCGAAGCGGCCATCAGCAATGGCCTGGAGGGTTTGGTGGCCAAGCGTCTGTCGAGCCCGTATCCCGAAGGCAGGACTTCCAATTGGCTCAAATTCAAATCGGTGAAAGAAGTGGATGGCGTCGTTGGCGGCTGGACTGATCCGCGTGGCGGCCGGCAATATTTTGGCAGCCTGTTAGTGGGCCTATACGAAAAATCCGCGCTACGGTTTATCGGGGGGGTTGGCACAGGGTTTCCAAATACGCTCGAACGCGAGCTATACGAGAAGTTACAGCAGATCCCAGCTAAGAAGTGCCCATTCTCGCCGGTTCCACAAACGCGTGAGCGTGCTCATTGGGTTCAGCCAAAATTAGTTGCCAGGGTAGGTTACGCTGAGTGGACGTCAGACAATAATTTGCGGCAACCGCGGTTTCTTGGATTGCAGCCGGATCGCGATCCGCGCGACAGCATTTTTGCAAAGGAAACAAGGGTCAGCGCCGTCGTGCCGGATCCGCCGAAGACCGCCGAACCTTTCAAGCCCTCGCGTTCTGTGGCAATAAGGACAAGAAAGGCCGCCTCCGTGCAGGCGCCAATTGTAAAGACAAAAAAGTCCGGGTCCCCGCAATCTGCGACTCCAATTATCAAGGCTCTCGAACAACAGCGTCAAGAACAGGTACGAGCCGAAATTAACGGGCGCGAATTGACGCTCACGCATTTAAATAAGATTTATTTTCCCAAGGCCGGCTTCACCAAGCGCGACGTCCTCGCGTACTACGCCACCGTAAGTCCTTACCTGCTTCCATTCCTAAAACATCGCCCGCTCGTGCTTCATCGCTATCCGAACGGCATTGCAGGTGGCGCGTTTTATCAGAAAGAAGCCGGAGAATATATTCCCGAATGGATTCGCACCGTAGCTATCTTTTCCGAAACGAAAAAACGTGCTGTCTCCTACTTTCTAATCGACGACCTCGCATCGCTTTTGTATCTAAGCAATCTTGGATGTATCGAGCACAATCCATTTTCGGCCCGGGAAGACGATCTCGATCAGCCGGACTATATGTTTGTCGATCTCGACCCGACCGAGGGCACGGCATTTAGCCGGGTGGTACTCGCCGCAAGAGTTATCGGAGAGGTCCTGAAACAGGCAGGCCTTGAATTCTTTACAAAGACCTCCGGCGCGTCCGGTTTGCATATGTATATTCCGATTGCCCGCAAATACGGATTCGACCAGGTGCGCGCGCTGCTCGAAATCATCACCCAACTTGCCGTTGATCGTGAAAAAGGACTGCTGACCAGAATTCATCGCGTTCACGACCGGCCAAAAAATACGATTTTCGTGGACGTTCGCCAAAACGCTTACGGGCAATCGCTCGCATCCGTTTTCTCCGTCCGGCCGCGTGAAGGCGCACCGGTCTCCACTCCGCTGGCCTGGAACGAACTGAAGCCCGATCTGAAACCAGAGGTATGGAATATCCGTACTGTCTTGGCCGATCTGCCGCGTCGATCGAAACTGTGGGAAAAGTTCTTCGATCACACTCAGACACTCGAAAGCGCTCTGGAAGCTTTGGATCGGTCACGCCTGGCCTGATCTGACGAATTGTATGTTGCAGTGAGTTCGGATTTATCGCGGAGCAATGGCATGTCTGATTTAACGACCGCGAAGCCCATCCTCGATGAGCCAAAATCCAGCCACGTCGAAAGATTATTGGCGCAATTGGGACCGGGCCTCGTTACTGGGGCGGCCGACGATGATCCCAGCGGAATAGCTACCTATTCGCAAGCCGGCGCGCAATTTGGCTTCGCCATGTTGTGGATCATGTTGTTTTCTTTTCCGCTGATGGCGGCCATTCAGGAAATTTGCGCACGCCTGGGACGAATCACCGGACTGGGAGTCACCGCGAACCTGGCGAAATGCTACCCCAAAATCGTTGTGCGCTCCTTGGTCTTACTGTTGTGTCTGGCCAATATTTTTAATCTCGGCGCTGACGTCTCGGCGATGGCTGCAGCGATTCAACTTGTCGCTGGTGGAACGACGGGCGCGTACGCTCTGATTTTCGGTGCAGTCTCGCTCTTGCTGCAGATCTACGTGCCTTACCGCAAGTACGTCCACTATTTGAAGTGGCTGACGTGGAGTCTTTTCGCATACGTAATCACGGCGTTCGTTGTCCACATACCGTGGGCGCATGCGTTGAAGGCAACTGTGATTCCCTCAATTTCGTCTAAGCCCGACTACCTGATGGCTTTGATCGCCTTACTTGGCACCACGATCAGTCCATATCTGTTTTTCTGGCAAACTTCACAGGAAGTGGAAGAAGTCAAAGTCAATGCGCATGAATCTTCGCTGAAGAAAAAGCCTTTTCAGGCCTTCGAGCAATTTCGTCGAATTGCATTCGACACGCGCGTTGGTATGGCGTTCTCAAACATCATCGCGTTCTTTATTATTCTCACTACCGCTGCCACTCTGCATAGCACTGATCCCGGCGCAGCAAGTCACATTCGTACCGCAGCCGATGCGGCTAAAGCGCTGCAGCCGCTCGCCGGCCATTTCGCGTTCCTTCTATTCGCTCTTGGTATCGTAGGCACCGGAATGCTCGCGATTCCGGTGCTGGCTGGGTCCGCAGCCTATGCGGTCTCCGAGACTTTCGGCTGGCGAGCCAGCCTGGAAAGCAAACCCAATCGAGCACGCAAATTTTATACAGTTATTGCGGTGGCGACGCTTCTAGGAGTGGGCTTAACGCTTATCGGGCTCGATCCCATTCACGCGCTTTTTCTCTCAGCATTAGTCAACGGCCTTGTCGCCGTGCCGTTGATGGTCCTATTGATGATGATTTCCGTGAAGCCGGCCATCGTGGGCAAATTTCACTTGCCGCTACACCTGCGGATCGTGGGCTGGCTGGCTACAGCGCTGATGTTCGCCGCGTCGCTGGGCTTTTTGGTCAGCGCCGGGTACCAAGCGCTGCATCGCTAGCCGTGCCGTCGCGAAACATAATCGCGCCTGTACTCCGCAACTAATATTGAGCCGCTGTACATGAACGTCAGCGAATTCTTACAGGATGTAGCCCATCGCTGATACCGCCTGGATGGAAGTAATCTCGCCTCTTACCCCGGCCCGACCAACGGGAGAGATTTATGAAAGCGGTAAGCTATGAACAAAAAGAAAAAATGGCAGTCGGAAGTCACCCCAAGCCCAAACTAAAAGCTCCCACGGACGCGATTCTTCGCGTTACGACCAGCGGGATTTGCGGCAGCGATCTTCACATGTACGACGGACGCACTCCGCTAAAAAAGGGAACCGTCGTGGGTCACGAAATTATGGGCGTGATTGAAGAAGCAGGAGAAGCGGTATCCAGCATTAAGCAAGGCGATCGCGTTGTACTTCCCTTTAACATTTCCTGCGGGTTTTGCCACAACTGTCATCGCGGGTATACGCACGCCTGCCTCACAATGAATCCGGATAACCCCGGTGCCGCCTACGGATACGCGGGCATGGGACCATACCAGGGAGGCCAAGCGGAATCCGTGCTCGTCCCCTATGCCGATTTTAATTGCCTGAAACTGCCCGGCGAACCCGGAGACAAATGGGAGGACGACTTTCTACTGCTGTCTGACGTTTTTCCAACCGGCTATCACGCCACGGAGCTTGCGTGCGTGCGGCCCGGAAAAACCGTCGCCATCTTTGGCGCTGGACCCGTGGGCCTGCTCGCGGCGCACAGTGCCATGTTAAAAGGCGCCTGCGAGGTATACGTCGTGGACAGCATTCCAGAGCGCCTGGCAAAGGCAAAAGAGTTTGGCGCAATCCCCATCGATTTTTCCAAGAGCGATCCGGTTGAACAAATTTTCGCCGAACGAAAAAAACGCGAGGCCGTGCAGCAAAGCGCCAGGCCGGGCGAAGAAAAGCGCAAGGGCGTGGATTGCGTAATTGACGCTGTCGGCTATCAGGCGCGCGACGACAAGGCGCCTTCGAAGGGAAAGCCCACGCAAGTTCTCGAAAATTGTTTGCGTGTCGTGAATTCAACCGGCAATTTGGCGATCATCGGCGTCTATCTGGCGCCCGATCCTGGAGCTAAGGACGCGGAAAACAAACAGGGAATATTTCCCATTGGAGTCGCTGCAGTTTTCGATAAATCTCTGTCCATCGGCAGCGGACAGGCGCCTGTTAAGCGCTATAACGAATACCTTCGCGATCTGATTATCAGCGGCAGGGCCAGACCGGGGAATATTGTCAGCCATCACATTTCCATGGACCAGGTTCCCGAAGCCTACGAGAAATTCGACCGGCGGACCGACGGCTATATCAAAGTCTTGATCCGTATGGGTGAAAGGAAATCCGCCGCCGCGACAGCATAAGAACGAAACTTCCACCCAGCCCAAAAAGCAGCCCTGTTTTATGGCAGCAAACGAGATATACCGAGGAGCGAAAATGGCCAGATACGGAAAAGCAGCGCAAAAATCGGTTAAGAGTGCGATGGATCGGCGAAAGCATGGAACCCTGAAATCGGGAAAAGGCGGAAGGGGTGGTCGCGTCAAAAGCCGCAAGCAGGCGATTGCGATTGGGCTTTCCGAAGCTCGCAAGAAGGGCGCCAAGGTCCCCAGGAAAAAATCCAGCTAGTGCCTGTGGTGGACCCGGATCGAGATGCTATGCAGTCTTTGTGATGCGTGCGATCAAACGCGGCACCAAGGGCCTCGTGTTTCTTATGCCGAAAAAGCCAAAAGCGATCTTCGCGTCGATTGCTGCCAATCTGGTCATCGGAATCTCGAAGTTTGTGGCGGCATTTTTCAGCGGAAGCGCGGCTATGCTTTCCGAGGGCATTCATTCGCTGATCGATACCGGCAACGGTATTCTTTTGCTCTTTTGCACCTAGCGCAGCCGCAAACCGGCTGACGACGAACATCCTTTCGGGTACGGGAAAAAATTGTTCTTCTGGACGCTAGTCGCCGCCATGCTGATTTTTGCCGGTGGAGGTATTGTTTCTCTAAATCAAGGCTTTGCGCATTTGCGGCATCCTCAACCGCTGGAAAATCTGCAGTGGACGTACGCAATACTCGCAATCTCATGTGTTTGCGAAGCGTATTCCTTGCGTGCGGCATACCGCGAGTTTCGCGAGAATTCCACATCGGACGAACCACTCTTGCCCGCGATTCACGGAAGCAAAGACCCCGGTTCGTTTGCCATCTTGTTTGAAGATTCGGCGGCAATCGTCGGCCTGCTGATTGCATTCATTGGAATTGTGTGTTCCCAAGGTTTTTCAAAAACCCTATGTTGACGCTCTTGCCTCCATGGGAGTCGGCCTGGTCCTGGTTATTTCAGCCGTGTTGCTCGCAAACGAAGCCAAAGGTCTGCTTATCGGCGAAGGCGCCCGCCCTTCGACCCTGAAAACAATTCGCCAGATGGTCGAAGCCGACCCCGCTGTTGAGGCTGCCGGTCGGCCACTCACCATGTACTTAGGTCCCGAAACTGTTTTGCTTGCGCTCGATATCCTGTTCCGGCGATCTCTATCGGCGAACGACGTAACGCAAGCAGTTGACCGGATTGAAAAGGCCGTGCGCACGAAATTCCCTAAAATCCGCCACATTTATCTGGAAGCGGATGCGCTAACCGGAGCCGCTCGCGGCGATACGGGCTCCGGAAGAACGCAAATGGGATTTGGCGGAGCGAACTGAAAAGTTTTGTTATCACTGAAGTTGCCACACAAAAAACTTCAAAAGGAGGCATCAGCAAATGGCTGTTCTCCGTGCCAGACGACGAAATTTACGGCGATACCTCCATACCGGACTCGGCTCGCAAAGAGTGACGATCGCTACTACGTTATGTTCCTGTTGACCTCACTTGTTGACGCGAAAATCGCTGCGAGCTAGCATCGCCTTACACTCTTCGCGCGAGTGCGGACTTCATGTCAACGCTTCCGACGGACTGTTTGTGGCCGCATGCAGAACCGGGTGTGTCGGTTTTGCGCAGCTTGTTTGAACTGCAACGCCGCGCCTTCCGCGGCTCTACTCCGAATTATGCGAAACGGCTGTCTTCGTTAAAGTTGCTGGAAGAGGCTGTCCTGGACCATCAGGCGGAAATTGTCAGCGCCGTGAACGAAGATTTTGGCGGTCGCGCACGGCAAGAGACTCTAGCCTTGGAACTCGCTCCACTGGTGGACGCGATTCGCCATGCTAGGCGGCACTTGGCTATTTGGATGAAGCCACGAAAGGTTCGCGCTGGCATCAACTTTTTTCCTGCACGCGCTCGCATCATCCATCAGCCTTTGGGAGTGGTCGGAATCATCGGCGCCTGGAATTACCCGGCGTTTCTGACATTGTCTCCACTAGTCGACACCATTTCGGCCGGCAATCACGCCATGATCAAGCCTTCCGAACTTGCTCCGCGGACTGCCGCACTGTTGCAGAAAATAATTGCTGCGATCTTTCCTGAAGACTACATCGCCGTCGTCACGGGCGATGCGCAGGTAGCCGCGGAGTTTGCTTCTTTGCCCTTCGATCATCTGTTGTTCACTGGCTCTACGCGGGTCGGCAAATTGATCATGCGGGCCGCCAGTGAAAATCTGACGCCGGTCACATTGGAACTGGGCGGAAAATCTCCGGCCATCATTCATCCGGAATTTCCATTGCGCTCTGCGGTTGAAAGGATCCTTACTGGGAAGTTGTACAACGCGGGACAGACCTGTCTCGCGCCGGATTATGTTTTCATTCATGAAGCGCAACGCGACCGCTTCGTTGAGCTTGCCAAGGAAGTTGCGCAAGAACTGTATTCTACCTGGGCCGATAACTCCGACTACACCAGGATCATCAATCGCTCGCAGTATGATCGCCTGAATGACTATTTGCGGGACGCTGCATCCCATGGAGCAACCGTGATTCCATTGGGCGGAAGCGCGGAAGGCTGCAACGCAGAAAGCAGGATTTTTCCACCGGTCTTGCTGCTGGGCGTTGACGACACAATGCGCGTGATGCAGGAAGAAATCTTCGGCCCAATTCTTCCGGTCAAGTCGTATCAACATGTCAGCGAAGCGCTCAGCTACATTACGGAACACCCTCGGCCACTTGCCCTCTATTATTTTGACCACCACTCCGGACGCATCGATGAAATATTGCAGTCCACCATCTCAGGCGGCGTCACCATAAACGACGTCATCTATCACGTCGCGCAGAACAATTTGCCGTTCGGCGGCGTGGGACCAAGTGGAATGGGTTGCTACCACGGCCAGGCAGGTTTCGAAACGTTCTCGCAGAAAAAAAGCGTATTCATGCAGAGCCGCTTCAGCGCGCTCTCATTCCTCAGGCCACCCTATGGTGCACTCTCCGAGCGCATCATAAAATTTCTCCTGCGTAGGTGAGTGGTCTAAACTTTCAGTTTCGTTCCCGCTACCTCTGCAGAACAAAGTGACGGATTTGCTGGACGTCGACGACCTTCTGAATGGGCGTAACTACTCATTCGAAGAAGAGTTGCTCCCCCAGCGGACGCCGAAGTTGAGTAGTCAGCCTCAACAATTCTGCACTTTTTTCCTCGATGGACACTATTTTGGCGTGCCCGTTCAGCAGATTCGGGAAGTCTTGCGCTACCAGGAGATGACTGACGTTCCGCTGGTCTCGAACGTTATTCGCGGCATCATCAACCCGCGCGGACAAATCATCATCGCGGTCGATCTTCGCCGCCAATTTGGTATGAGCGATCGGCCCGAAAAACAGACAATAGCATCTCCAGCACGATTGCCACTGCGGTTGAAGAGCAGAACGCTACGACCAACGAAATGGCCAGAAATTTAAGCGAAGCTGCCCGTGGAAGCGGCGAGACTGTTCACAATATAAGTGGCGTTGCCGAAGCCGCACAGAATACGACTCGTGGCGCGCTGGATACTCAGAAGGCCGCCGCCGAATTGGCGCGTATGGCGACTTCGCTACGCGATCTTGTCGCGCAATTCAAGGCTTAGATCTTTCCTTGCTTATCTCGACGCCGAAAGATTCGCATTCCGCCGCGTTTACGCTCGCTCCACGGCTAGCGTTACGCCCTGGCCCACGCCCACGCACATCGTGGCCAGCGCGCGTCTCGCCCCGGTTTTCTGCAACTGATGGACCGCAGTCATCACTAATCGTGCTCCGCTCATTCCCAGCGGGTGGCCAAGCGCGATGGCCCCGCCGTTCGGGTTTACGTGCGCCGCGTCGTCCGCAATTCCCAGTTGCCGCAGGCACGCCAACGATTGGCTGGCGAATGCTTCGTTCAACTCGATGAAATCGAAATCCTTGATGGACAAATTCAAGCGGGCTAGGAGTTTTTTCGTCGACGGTACCGGACCGATTCCCATAATGCGCGGCGGAACTCCGGCTGCCGCCATTCCCAGCACTCTTGCCCGCGGCGTCAGTCCGTGACGCTTCACGGTATCTTCTGACGCCAGAATCATTGCTGCCGCGCCGTCATTAATACCCGAAGCATTTCCGGCAGTGATGGTCCCCGGAGTTCGAAATGCCGCCTTCAGCTTCGTCAGCCCCTCCAAGGTGGTGTCGGGACGCGGATGTTCGTCGCTGGCCACGCTCGTCAGCCCTTTTTTCCCCGGAACTTCCACTGCAACTATTTCCTCCACAAAAAATCCGCAGGCTTGCGCGCAAGCCGCCCGCTGCTGGCTTCTCAACGCGAATGCGTCCTGATCCTCTCGGCTTACCGTGAATTCTTCCGCGACGTTTTCTCCGGTTTCCGGCATGGAATCAACTCCATATTGCTTCTTCATCAACGCATTAATAAAGCGCCAGCCGATCGTCGTGTCGTATGTCTCCACTGAACGCGAAAACGCCGCGTCCGCTTTTCCCATCACGAACGGCGCTCGCGACATGGATTCGACGCCTCCGGCAATCACGAATTCCAGTTCGCCTGCCGCAATCCCACGCGCCGCCGTGCCAACCGCTTCCATGCCGGAAGCGCAAAGACGATTCACCGTTGAACCCGGCACACTGTGCGGAATCGCGGCAAGCAGCAGCGCCATCCGCGCGACATTGCGATTGTCTTCGCCCGCCTGATTGGCGCAACCCAGCGTCACCTCGTCGAGTTGCTCCCAGTCCGCTTTCGAATTGCGTTGCAGCAGTGCTCGCAGCGGAATTGCCGCCAAGTCATCGGCTCGAACCGAAGCTAAGGAGCCACCATATCGTCCAATCGGGGTTCGAATCGCGTCGCAAATAAAAACCGTTTTCATTTCATCCCGCCGTTAGACTTCCATGCGCCAATTTCGTTCGCCGCTCCAGATCCCGGAGTGTTTCAAGCTCCAGCGAAGTCGGTGCTGCTGTTTCTTTCAGTTCCGGAGCAAATCGAATTTCCCATTCCGTCGCCTTGCTAACCTGCTCTCTGGCGATACCTGGATGCAGTTGTGTGACCATCAGTTCTTTCGTCACCGGATCCGGCTCCATCAAACACAGATCCGTCACCACTGCCACCGGACCCTTGCCCGGAAGCCGCAAACGAGCTCGCGCATCGCCGCCATCCAGGTGACCGACCGACGTAACAAAATCCAGTTTTTTCACAAACGCTCGCGCCGATTGCTTCAACACCAGCACCACTTCGCCCGCGCAGCTCGCGATTTCCGGCGCTCCGCCTGCTCCCGGCAGGCGAGTGCTCGGCTTTCCGTAGTCTCCAATCACCGTCGTATTGATATTCGCGAAACGGTCGATCTGTGCCGCGCCAAGAAATCCCACATCCACACGCCCGCCTTGCAGCCAGTAGCGAAAAATCTCCGGCGTCGAAACGACAGTGTCCGCGGTCTCCGCAAGATTTCCGTCGCCGATCGAAAGAGGCAGCACCGCTGGCTTCGCTCCAATTGGGCCCGATTCATAAATCAGAACGATGTCCGGCGCATGAGTCAGTCGCGCAAGATTTGCCGCTGTGGACGGCAATCCAATTCCCACAAAACACACGGCTCCGTTTTTCAGCAGCCTCGCCGCAGCGATGGTCATGATTTCATTTGTCGTGTGCTCCGTTGCCGTCATTGTTTCGCCTGCGCAAGCGATTGGCCAAGAACCTGGCGAAACTCCGTAAAATTACTGGTCTCAAGAATGTGCGTTTTGATCCAACTCTGAAAAATCTCGCGATTGCGCGCAATCCCGTCCCATGCCTGATAAAAACGATTGTCGCGCCCGTAGTAACCGTGCGCATAAGACGGAAACGCTCCGCCCGGCTCGCAGCACACCGCCAAAATCGTCCAGCTCGGCAGAATACACGCATTCGGCCAGGCTTTCAGATCGTCCACAATTTCTTCCACCGTCACGATCGCTCTTTTCGCCGCTAGCACCGCTTCCTTCTGCACTCCCAGGATTCCCCACAACAGAACATTCCCTTTGCGGTCAGCCTTCTGAGCATGAATGATGCTCACATCCGGCTGAATCGATGGAACCGCGGCAAGCTTTTCTCCGGTAAACGGACATTCTATAAATCTAATTTTGTCGTTGTAATTGGGTAGGTCGGAACCGGCGTAAGCGCGCAGCACCGCAAAGGGAAGCCCCGAAGCTCCCGCGACATACGCATTCGAAAGATCGCCGTGCCCATGCTCTTGAATTTCCAGCGGCAACGGCCAATCGTGTTCCACTGCGTCTCTCAAACGGTGTAAAGAACCGACGCCGGGATTTCCGCCCCAGGAAAATATCAATTTTTTCGCGCAACCCGCGCCAATCAGCTGATCGTAAATGACGTCCGGCGTCATCCGCACCAGCGTCAGACTTTTACGCCCCTGCCGAATTACCTCATGCCCGGCCGCGAAGGGAATCAGGTGGGTGAATCCCTCCATCGCCACCACGTCGTCATCACGCACCAGACCGGCAACTGCTTCGCGAAGACTTGTAATTTCCGCCATGTGGAATAAGCAAGCCAAACGGGACGAAGATTACCCGGTCCTCCGCCCTCTCGACTATTGACCTCACATTATTAACGCTACATCAGTAATGATACACGTAAGACCTGCTTGTCCCCGCTCTCAGTATTGCGGCTTTCGAATCCGTTGTAGAATGTCGCGCGTCAAAGTTCATATGTGTTTCATCCATTTTGTCGTTCACCGCGCCTCAACCGTTCCTTGCTGGCCGGGAAGGAAAGCATGATTTTCCAAAAAGCCA
>WNFO01004105.1_pt1 | contig 24557 bp, 22 predicted proteins | sample 5400251 | NCBI WGS metagenome assembly WNFO01 (sample SAMN13153354, study PRJNA577476) | soil metagenome | isolation source: 100 cm saprolite under Madrone tree | place: USA:California | collected 2016-06-14
TCGCGGAGAAACTAAAGTTGGCTTGGCTGTGCTCGGTGGCGGAAAGCTTTTGCATGGCGCGAGCCGCAGCGCCTACCGAGCCCCAGCGCACGCCGTTTTCATCGGCAACGAGCAAGCTGGCGTTGATGGACTTTGTGTTCTTGAGGACGTTTACAAGGAGATCGGCCTGCGATTCGGGGTCATCGGCATGGAACATGGCCGGGCCGATGGAGGCGGCGAATTTATCTTGCGTGGCGAGGGCGTCGTAGTCCTTGAAGAAGGCGAGCGCTTGTTCCGCGGTGAGTCCCTTGGTGTATTCGGCGAAGGGTTGCGTGGAGATGCGAATGGTTTCGACTTCGTAGTCGCGCGATTCGAAGATGGTGCGGGCGCGCTTCAGCATGGTCATGGCGTCGGCGACTTGCTGTTGATATTGGGTGCGATCGAGATTAATGAAGGCGGTGATGGCGCGGATTTTGGGGCGCGCGGGGTCGGGAGGCGCTTTGCGCTGGGCGTGGGCGGCGCTGAATATAAAAAAGATCGAGACTACGCCGAGAAGAGCTGAGAACCGGACTTTGCCAAGACGCATAGATTGTCTCCAACTGGGGCACAGCAGTGCTGCGCCCCCAACAAGATACAGGAATCGGCGCGTCGGATTTCGAGAAATCGATTGTTGGAAGCGTCGCCTACACGAAGGCGGCGATGCCGGTGATGCGCTCGCCGATGACAAGCTTATGGATATCGTTGGTGCCTTCGTAGGTGGAGACGCTTTCGAGGTTGTTCATGTGGCGCATGATGGGGTAGTCGTCGACGATGCCGTTGGCGCCGAGAATGTCGCGGGCTTTGCGCGCGGTGTCGAGAGCGACGGCGACGTTGTTCATCTTGAGCATGGAGATGTGCGAGGGGTCGACTTTATTTTTGTCCTTCAGCCGACCGACATGCAGGGCGAGCAGTTGCCCCTTCACGATTTCCGTGATCATCCAGGCCAGTTTTTCCTGCACGAGCTGGTGTGAGGCGATTGGCTTGTTGGCGAATTGCTTGCGCGTTTTCGCGTATTGTAACGCGGTGTCGTAGCAGGCCATGGCCGCGCCGAGCGCGCCCCAGCCGATCCCGTAGCGGGCTTGGTTGAGGCAGCCGAGCGGGCCTTTCAGGCCGACCACATTGGGCAGTAAATTTTCCGCGGGGATTTCGCAGTCTGACAAAGACAGGCCGGAGGTGACGGAAGCGCGCAGGGACCACTTGCCGTGGACGTCCCAGGCTTTGAAGCCGGGGGTCCCTTTTTCGACGAGGAAGCCGCGGATTTTTTCGTCTTCGCACTTGGCCCAGACGACGGCGATATCGGCGATGGAGCCGCTGGTGATCCACATTTTTTCGCCGTTGAGCACGTACTTGCTGCCTTTTTTCACCGCGCGGGTAAGCATGCCGCCGGGATTGGAGCCGAATTGCGGCTCGGTCAGTCCGAAGCAGCCGATCGCGGCGCCCTGTTGCAGGAGCGGCAGCCACTTATCTTTTTGCGCGTCGCTGCCGTAGGCGTAGATGGGATACATCACGAGGGCGCTCTGCACGGAGACAAAACTGCGCAAACCGGAATCGCCGCGCTCTAATTCCTGGGTGACCAGGCCGTGGGCGACATTGGACATGCCGGCGCAGCCGTAACCCTGGAGATTTGCGCCGAAAAATCCCAGCTCGCCGAGGTGCGGGACGAGGTGATGGGGAAATGTTCCTTCGCGGCTGTGCTTTTCGATGATGGGGATGACTTCGTTTTCAACGAATTGGCGAGCGGTCTGGCGCACCAGTTTTTCTTCGTCGTTGAGTTGCGAATCGAAGTCGATGAAGTCGACGCCGCTGTATCCGGCCATGCGTGCTCCTCACTGCGTGCTGCGCGGTGACTTGGTTGTGTTGCGGGCGCGATTGCGGGATGCGTCCGGTTCCGTCGCGGCTTTTGCGCTGTCATTGTAGCAATGCGCCGGAAGGGCCAGCAACTTTTGGGCGGATGCGGGAGGCTTGCGGGTTCGCTTGACAATGCTTCCGGCGCGCCCTAGGCTCCTCGACTCTTAGGGGAAGTGTGCAGGTGTGAATCGCCGAAAGCTGGCTGCTGGCGACGCTGCACAAGGATGGAACAGGAGGCGTCATGAGAACGGAGCTCGAAACTCGCGAGAACGCTTTGAGGCGAGCCGCCGGGGTCTCGATTATGTTGCTGTCATTCCTACTCGTACCCGGGACGGCTGGGGCGGAAAGCTACGGCGTCACCGTGGAGCACAATGCCACCGCGGTGATGCGCGATGGCACGAAGCTGCGGGCGGACATCTATCGACCGAAGGCGGAGGGTAAATTCCCCGTGCTCCTGGTGCGCACGCCGTATGACAAAACGCAGGAGATGGAGTTTGGGGTAAAAGCCGCGGCGCGAGGTTATGTGGTGGTGGCGCAGGATGTACGCGGGCGCTTTCAATCGGAAGGCGATTGGTATCCGTTCAAGAACGAGTCGCAAGACGGATACGACACGGTGGAATGGGCGGCCGCGCTGCCTTATTCGAATGGCAAGGTGGGAATGTTTGGCGGCTCCTACGTGGGAGCTACGCAATTCCTTGCGGCCATCGCCAAGCCGCCGCACCTGGCGGGCATTTGCCCCAACGTCACAGCGTCAAATTATCACGATGGCTGGACCTACCAAGGCGGTGCGTTCGAACAATGGTTCAACGAGTCTTGGAGCACCGGACTTGCGATGAACACCATGCGGCGGCGCGTGGAGGCAGGACAAAACGCGGTGGCCTGGACGAAGACGCTTCCACTGACGAATTACGCGGTTCTGGAGGCACCGCCTGCTGCGGGCCTTGCTCCTTATTTTGCGGACTGGCTGGCGCACCCGAATTACGACGACTACTGGAAACAGTGGTCGATCGAGGATCACTACGCGCAAATCCAAGTGCCCGTTTTCAGTCTCGGCGCGTGGTACGACATTTTTCTGGGGGGAACGCTGCGGAATTATGCGCGATTGAAAAAGGAGGCCGGAACGGAAGAAGCGCGGCGCGGGCAGAAGCTGATGGTCTACGTTGGGGGACATGCGGGCGGGTCGAATAACAAGAAGGTGGGTGAGGTGGACTTCGGGGAGAAGCTGCCGTTTGATTTGAATGAGGAGATGCTACGTTGGTACGACGCGCTGCTGAAGAGCGGGACGAGTGCAGTGTCAGCGGAGAAGCCGGTAAAGATTTTCGTAATGGGCAAGAATGAATGGCGCGAGGAGAACGATTGGCCGCTCGACCGCGCGAAGAGCACGAAGTATTACCTGCACTCGGCAGGAGCGGCGAACACGGCGAGCGGTGATGGGACCCTGAGCACAACTGCGCCCGGAGCGGAGAAGGCCGACCAATTCACTTACGATCCAAACGACGCGGTGCCTACTTTGGGAGGACCGCTGTGCTGCGGACCTTTCCCTCCTGCCGGGTTGGGGCCGCGGGATCAGAGCAAAGCGGAAGCGCGCAGCGATGTGCTGGTGTTTACGAAGCCTGCGCTGGCGAAGGACCTGGAGGTCACTGGACCTGTTGCCCTGGATTTGTACGTGAGCAGCTCGGCGGTCGATACGGATTTTACCGGAAAGCTGGTCGACGTGTGGCCGAACGGGTTCGCGCAAAATCTTACGGAGGGAATCCTGCGGATGCGCTATCGCAACTCGCAAGAGAAGCCCGAGCTGGCCAAGGCCGGCGAGACGTATCACGTCACGGTGGATCTGTGGGCGACGAGCAACGTTTTCCTGGCCGGGCACAAGCTGCGGCTGGAAGTCTCCAGTAGCAACTTTCCGAGGTTCGACCGCAATCTAAATACGGGCGAAGAACAAGCGGGCGGGACGCGCATGAGCAAGGCGACCAACGTCATCTACCACGACAAGGCGCGTCCCTCGGCGCTGGTGCTGCCGCTGGTTCCGTAACGCAATAACGACACGATGAATCGCGCAGGCGGGATCCAGCATCTTATTGCGCGAACTAAATTTTCCATTTTAGGGCGCGTCGCCTTGACAGTGAAAAACACGCGGCCTAGACTATGGAGTTTTTAGATGGCCCCGAAAGCGACATGGAGGGGCCAGGAATTGCCAATGGACAAGAAAAGGCTCGATTACTACAAAAAGAAACTGGTATCGCGGCGCGAAGAGCTGATGAAGACCATCGCGCGCACCGAAGAAGAAGGACGACAGGCGGACGACGACCAGACCGTAGATCTGGCGGACAAAGCGGCCAACTCCTACACAAAAGAGTTTCTGTTTGGGATGACGAACACGGACCGCACGATCCTGAACATGATTGACGCGGCGCTGAAACGCATCCAGGCAAACGAATACGGCATGTGCGCGAACTGCCAGGAAGAAATGCAACAGAAACGGCTGGAAGCGGTACCGTGGGCCAAGCACTGCATCAATTGCCAGGAAAAGGCTGAGCAGGGTCTGCTGTAAGCGCGCGACCTGTTGCGATCAACGTAGGCCTGTTCTACTTACTCTACTGTACATTTTAGTTTTGTTTATCCGCACAGGTGGGATAGGCTTGCGCCAGCGTGGCGACTCGATTCACGTTCGAGAAACGCGTTGGCGCGTGGCTGTCTGGAGCGAGTAACGCGCTGGTCAGCGTGCTCTTTCCGGCGGGCTGCCGGCTGTGCGAGCGCGTGCTTGTGCACGCCAGCACAGTGCCCATTTGCGAAGAATGCCTTGGATCTTTCGCAGCGGTTGGGGGAGCGGTGTGCGAAACCTGCGGCCAGCCCTTGGCGGCATGGTCGCTAGGGGGCGCGCGGGAAGAGCGAGCGGCGGAAAAGTTAATCTGTCCGGACTGCCAAACCAGGGAGTATGGTTTTGATCGCGCCCGCAGCTACGCGCTATACAAAGCGGGTCTGGTACGGGCGATTGTGTTGCTCAAGTTTGAGCGCGTGGAGCCGCTGGGTCGCTGGTTCGCCGGGCGGCTGGCGGAGGTTGCCAGGCGCGATGGGCTGGCAGCGGATGTCGTGGTCCCAGTACCACTCCACCGGCAGCGCGAACGGGAGCGCGGCTATAACCAAGCGGACTTGATCGCCAGGCCGCTGGCTCGCAAGCTAGACCTGCCGTACCGCGCGGTTCTGCTGGTGCGCACCAAGCCCCGGCCGGACAAGCATATCCTTAGCTTGGAGGAGCGTTGGGACTCGGTACGTGGCGCTTTTGCCACGCGTCCGGGCATCAAAGTTGACAACCTACGCGTTTTGCTGGTAGATGATGTAATGACGACAGGAGCCACCCTCGACGCCTGTGCCCGGGCGTTACGGGGAGCAGGAGCCAAGTCGGTGATCGGGCTGACGGTAGCCCGGGCGGCGCGGTATCCCAGTTAGGCTCCCGTGAGTCTAACCAGAAGGACGCGCGGTGAGCGCAAGAAGGCCAGAATCGTGGGAGTCCCGGGGGCGCAGAGCCCCAGATGCTTCGGGGACGGCCTTGGCTGAGTCTGAGAGTCCCGCCGGAAGTAGGATCCACAACTCAATTTTGATGCGGCGTCCGTCGCTGATGCAGGAGCCTGTGCTGGTCCTGAATGCGACGTACGAGCCGATTAATGTGACCGCAGTGCGGCGGGCGATGGTACTGCTGCTGAAGGGCGTGGCGCAGGCCGAGGAGATGCACAGCGCCGAGGTGCACTCGGCGGCGCACGCGCACCGGGTGCCGTCCGTGATTAGGCTGCTGGCGTACCGGCACATACCGCAGCAGAGCCGGGCGCTTTCCCGTAAAAATATCCTATTGCGCGATCGCAATACTTGCCAGTTTTGCGGCGCGGTTTTCCCGAGTTCCGAACTGACGTTGGATCATGTGGTACCGCGCTCGCGGGGCGGGCGCTCCTCCTGGGAGAACTTGGTGGCCTGCTGCTACCAATGCAATAACAGCAAGGGCGACCGCACCCCGGAAGAAGCAGGATTGAAGCTGGCGCGGCGCCCGCGGCCGTTCACGCTACACACCTCGCGGCAATTGATGCGGCTGATCGGGCACCGCGACGAGCGCTGGCGTAAGTATCTTTTTTATTAGTGGTTTTGGGGACTAATGGTTTTCAGTTATGCCGAGCTTCAGAAAATTTTCGGTGGAATGAAACCTTTTTCGCCGGGCGGCATCTAAGCTAGTAACTAACCACTTCGAGGACACACCCCGGGAAGCAGTTAAGGCCAAAACCTTAGCTGCTTCTCTTCTTTTGTACCGCTAATTCTTGTTTGGCCGGACAATCTCCAACGCCGTCTTGCGTTTGCCGCCGTCGCGCGGAAAACTCTGCAGCGCGGAACGCTCGTCTTTAAATTCCTGGAATACCTGATACAACTGCGTGATCTTCAGGATTTCCTCCACCTTTTCGGTCAAGCCGACAACTTTCATCTCCCCGCCACTCTTGATGACGCTCAAGTAGGTGTGCGCCAGGTCGCCGACGCCGGAGCTGTCCAAGTACACCAAGCCGCTCAAGTTCAAGAGTATTTGCTTGCGTCCTTCCTTGAGCAATTTCGCGATGCTGGTGCGCAGCGCGCTGCTCTCAAAGGAAGTTAGTTTGCCGGTGACTTCCACAACAGAAACTTGTCCTACTTGCCGGATGATGGCGGAGAAATTCACGGTATGGCCTCTTAGATGGGGACGTCACAATTCTACCTGTGGCGGGATGGCGGACAAGAGGAATTCGTACCGGAAACCGATAAATTCAGAAGCCCGTTGGTGCGTGTGTTACTGGCGCATGACCACGCGCACGCCGCGGCGCCAACTCTCCGCAAGGCCGACGCGCAGGACTTCCACCTCCGGCGAGAGATAGCGCAGCAATTCATCCGTCGCCGGATGAAAGCGCAGGGCCGGCGCGACCAGGTAAACGAGTGGAGGCGCCGTTTGCAGTTGCACGCCGGGAAAATATCCGTAACGCGAAAGGTCTTCGCGCTCCCGGTGATGCCGCACGTGCCGCCAGTAGCCGGCGGCTTGCAAAGCCAGGTGAATGTGCTCGGTGGCTTTCAATTCGAGAATGGCCAGCCGCCCGCTTCGCGTGACGCCAAGCAGATCGAGGACGCCGTGCTCGCCCCCGGCATTGGCGAAGACTTGCGTATAAACGAAACGTGCATCAAGTTGCGCGTCTACGCGCGTCACATCCTCTCGAACAATCGCCTCCAGCCAGCGTTCCGGCTGCGCGCGATAAAGCGCGTGCCGCGTGTCGGCGGCCAACGGGTGGCGGTGCGTTTCGAGATCATTCAGCAATTTTTTCAGCGCGGGCCGAGAAGCTGCGCTGAGTTCTTCGTAGCGCTCGTCGGTTCCAAAGAGGACGTGGCCCTCGTCCCACCTGGCAAACGCAAGGCCTCGGAAACGCAGCCAGACCTCTCCGGATGCCACCGACGGATGCACGCTTATGGCGCGCGGCACCAGCGCTATGATGGGTTCGAGGGCCGCCCGGGCGTGGTCGAGCAGCGCTTGCGTCTCCCGCCGTGGCACAATCCAACTGTCGATATTTCCCGCCGCGCGTGGATCCAGTCTTTCCAGAGTCTCGCGCACGGGATCACGCTCGTAAAGCTGCGGAGCCAGTTGCGGACACAATGCTCCGATGCGTTGCGCCACGACGCGAGCGCCGCCTTTCGGCAAAATGAGTCGAAGGCCCGCGACGGTTCCGCGCCTGTTTGAATGACGGACGCGCTCCAGCCACAACAGCGCAAAGGTCAAGCTGTTTTCGACAGTGTCCGCGGACTCGCTGTCCGCGACGCCCAGCACGGCCCATTGCGCCGAGCCGCGGCGAAGAATACCACGCGCGTAGTTTCCGGAAAGGGAATGCTCGAGGTCGGCTGAAATGGTCAGCGATTCCACAATTTCATCGGGGAACTGCTCGGCAAGGATGCGGTGAAGGTGCTCGCAAAAAGCGCGACGAGTGATCTCGCGAGCCGAGCGGTCAAGACTCACGCGCACAAATTCGAGCCTGTCTGGTTTGCTGCGCCCGAACCGCTCCACCGCCAGGGTCAAGCACTGTTCTGAGTGATCGGTAATGGCCAGAACACGACGCGTGAGGTTGTATTCAGTGGACCAAAGGTGGAGCAAGGGCTTCTCCGCAGCGCCGCGCACCTCCCAGGAAAGACCCGCGAGAGGAGTCGCTCGGCCGCCGTTTTCGCGGACCTCGACGGGCGCCGCGGCGGCAAATTCGCGGAGAGTGGCTTCCAATTCTGCGGCGAGCTCCACGCGTGGGATTATAAGACACGTTATCCACAATTTGTATTACTTAGAGGGTATTATTGGTTGGAAGAAGCGAAAAGCAAACCGCTCACGCGCACCGCGGGCTGCCGCATGTTCCACGAGGTGGGAATGTGCTCGAAAGAAACGTCGAACGACCGGCGTTGCCCCGGGCCGAGAGGCGGGCTGCCGGAACTTACGGCCAGCCGCGACTCGCGCAGGGCAATTTGATTCATGTCGTCGTAAAACTCCACGGTCACTTCGACTTCCCGGAGCTCGCGCTCGCCAGTGTTACCGAGTTCGCCGGCGAGAATGGTCACTTCTTGATGTAAGAAATTTTCCGCGCGGCTCAGCCCTAGATTCTCAATCAGAATCTTCGAGGCATACACCCGTTCCTCGGGGCCAAAAGGCGGATGAACCTCTTGTGGGCCGCCGCGCGATGGAGACTGCCGCCCCGGCCACAAGTAAAATCCTGCCAGCACGATTACAACCGCCGCGGCCGCGACCAGCAACGCGAAGCTGAAAGATCGGCGGTCGGGCTGCTGTTCCCCGGGGATTTCGATTTGCGGCTGCTCGTGCATCTATCCAGAGTAAAACGCGCCTATGGGATTCGCACGCCAAATTTTGAGCGAGGGAGAGGTTCGCGGCTAGCGGCCGAGGCTGAGCCGTTGCACGAGCGCCTCCGGCAGGCGCGCCGCACGCATGCGCGATTGTACATGGGCGATATTGTAAGGAACGCGCCAGAATTCCACGACGTTGTGTTCCAGATCGGCGATCGCGAACCCCGCTCTGGGATCGCCGTCGCGCGGCTGGCCGATCGATCCGGGGTTCAGCAGGTAACGAGAGCCCTCGTTCAGCCGCAAAGCGGCGAACGACTCCGAAGAACGCGGACGCAGATTCAGCATTTCCAGGTGATTGGTCGCGTTCGAGTAAGAAAATCCACCCTGGTGATGGGTATGGCCGAAAAAGGTAACCCCGGCAGCGGAGTCCAACAGCCCTTCCAGGGCCTGCTCGGGAGTGAAGACATATTCGTCCTCATCTTGAAGCGCGCCGTGCACCAAAACAATTCCGTCGACCTCCAGCGGGCCATGCGGCAACTCCGTAAGCCATTTGAGATTGTCCGGAGACAGTTGCGAGCGCGTCCAGTCGACTGCCGCTTTCGCAACAGGATTGAAATCATCCGCGGGCATCAATCCAGTGGCCGCTTTGTCATGATTTCCGCGAATGGTTTGGGCGCTCAGCTCGCGAATTTTCGAGGTTACTTCGTTGGGATCCGGGCCGTAGCCAACCACGTCACCCAAGCACACGATTTGCTCCCAGCTTCCGTGGGCCGCAGCCAGAGCGGCATTCAGAGCGGTGGCGTTACCGTGCAAATCGCTAAGAACGAGAATCCGCATTTCCCGGAATATCCAAAAAGAGCAACTGAGTATAGATGAAGTGATTGGCAATGCACAGAACGAAGCGCTGCGCCCGATCGGATGTGGAACGCAATCGCCGCAAGCGTGGCAAAGCATCCGAAACGCTTGACAGTTCTAAGCTTTTAGCGAATGTTAATAAGAGTGCGATTTTACAGGCCAATTTGTCTGCGCATTGACAAAAACAAGACAACTAAATCGGGAATTTCATCTGCGCCCGCGAAACATTCGATGGGGGAGCTTCGTCTATACGAGTGCAGCCGAACAACTAAGCGGCACTGGGTCTGTCAGAGCAAACATCAAAAACCCCGCGGTGGCAGCCGCGGGGCGGTGACACGCGTCTTTCCGGCCGTTAGTCCAGGAAGAGGAGGTGTCGTTCGAGGAAATCTACTCGTTCGCCCGCCTGCGTGTCAACTCCGCTCGACTCCCAGCTGCGTTTGTCCGGTTGACTCGATTCCAATGGAAAGGAAGTTGACACGCATGAAATCCAATTCGTTCCTCCGAAGTGTCGCGTTGCTGGCGGTAACTGCGCTGGCCGTGCCGGTGTTTGCCAAGCCCATCAGCAAGACCATCAGCATCACGCAAGCCGCAAAAGTCGGCAAGGCGGACCTGCAAGCCGGTGAGTACCGCTTGCTGATCGATGGCAACAAAGCCACCGTGCAAAGGGGCAAATCCGTGGTGGCTGAAAGCGAAGGGCGCTGGGAGGATCGCGACACGAAATCCAACTACGACGCGGTGCTGCTCGGCGAAAACGGACAAGTGAAGGAAGTGCGGTTCTCGGGCCAGAAGCGCGTTTTCGTGTTTAGCGAATAACGGAAAACTCCGTGAAATATTGTCTTGGACGAGAGGGAGACTGCCGTTGGGCGGCCTCCTTTCTCGTCATCCGGTTTGATCCTCGTCCTCCCGAAATATCGCGAATGTTCTCGGCGCCCGGCGATCATCGAATCAGCATGCAGTCTCCATAGCTGTAGAAACGGTATCCTGCTTCGACGGCATGCCGGTAGGCTGCCAAGACGCGCTCGCGCCCGGCGAAAGCGCAAACCAACGCGAGCAGCGTGGACTTCGGAAGATGAAAATTCGTGAGCAGGGCGTTTACCACCCGAAACGAAAATCCCGGAACAATGAAGAGGCTCGCTTCGGCTTTGCCGGAGCGTACCAGGGTGTCCGAACTCCCCTCTGCGGCGCGCAACGCGGCATCCTCCAGCGCGCGCACCACCGTAGTGCCCACGGCAAGGATTGGCCGCAGCGCTGAATGCGCTGCCCGGATTTGTTGCGCAGTTTGCTCGGAAATCTCGTACGACTCCGCGTGCATCACGTGACCCTCGAGCGTGTCGCTGTGGATGGGCTGAAATGTGCCGAGGCCCACGTCCAGCGTCAGTTCGCATACTTCCACACCCCGAGCGCGAATCGCTGCAAAGACCTCCGGTGTAAAATGCAGTCCGGCGGTGGGAGCAGCAACGGCTCCTGGCCGGCTGGCGAAGACCGTCTGGTATCTTTCACGATCCGCGGATTCGTCGTCGCGGTCGATGTACGGCGGAAGCGGCACGTGGCCCAGCCGCTCAATCTGGGCCGATACGCCGCCCGGGTTGCGGGAAGTGAATCGCACCGTGCGCAGGCCGAACTCGCCGCGCCCGATAATCTCCGCTTCCATCTCACCTGCGCCAAACACGACGCGCTCGCCCGTTTTCATCTTGCGCCCGGGACACACCAGCGCTTCCCACATGTCGGGGCCAACCTGCCGTGCGAGAAAGACCTCTACCGTGCCGCTCAAGTGTTCTCGGCGTGTCGCGCGCGAAGGCGCATCTGAGAACACACCAAGGCGGCGGCCGAAAAGTCGCGCGGGAATCACCAGCGCGTTGTTCAGCACCATGAGCTCGTCGCCGCGTAATAGGCTCGGAAGCTCGGCGAACATTCGATCAGCCAACTTGCCGCTCGCGCGATCCATGGCCAACAGACGAGAGCTCTCGCGGCGCGGCAGTGGGCGCTGGGCGATCTGCGCGGATGGCAAGTCATAATCGAGTTGGTCGACACGCACGGCTAGACAGTCTAGCAAATCGGCCAAGCGCATGAAAAACGTGAGTTGACGGCGCCTCATAGTCGTTATTCAGGCCAATTCCCTGGCGGGGGAGTGTCAACTTACGGGCGACATATCGCTGATAACAATATTATTATTCAACGACTTACAGTAATCGCCGGGAAGGACCAGATCCAACTTGACAATATAACGCTCATATTTTATTATGTTCGTGAAGTCACTATAAGAGGGACATAATATCATGAGAACTTTGAGCCGTTTCGAGCCTTTCCGCGGGGCTTCTACGTTGCAGGACCAACTCAATCGCGTGTTCAACGATGTGTTTGAACGAGCCGGAGACGAATCCAGCCTTACCAGTTGGGCGCCGGCCGTCGATATCTTTGAGACCGAGCACGAGCTAGTGGTGAAGGCGGACTTGCCGGATGTTGATCCGAAGGATCTGGACATCCGCGTGGAGAACAAGATTTTGACCATCCGCGGAGAGCGCAAGTTCGAGAAGAAAGTGAGCGAAGACAAGTACCTGCGCGTGGAGCGCGCGTACCGTTCGTTCAGCCGGAGCTTCTCGCTGGCCAACACCGTGAATGCGGAGGCAATCAAGGCCGACTATCAGAATGGCGTGCTGACGCTGACCATTCCGAAACGCGAAGAAGCCAAGCCGAAGCAGATCAAGGTTAACGTCGGAACACCGGCGATGGCCGCCGCGGCCGGCACGAAGTAAGCGGTACCGATCGTGAAGTGCAAGGGGCTGGCGAAGAGCCGGCCCCTTTTGTTAGAAGTAGAGTTGAGGAGTTGTAATGTTGCGATTTGACAAAATGACGGTGAAGGCGCAGGAGGCGCTACAGAGCGCGCAGGAGATTGCCGGGCGCCACGAAAACCAGCAGATTGAGCCGATTCACCTGCTCGCCGCGTTGGCGGCACAGACCGATGGTGTGGGCGCTTTCGCAAGATATCGAGCGCGAGATTGGGCGTTTGCCGCGCGTGAGTGGATTCGCGCAACAGCATATGGGCAAGCCGCTGAACGACGTGCTGGAGCGCGCGTTCGATGAAGCACAAAGATTCAAGGACGAATACGTTTCGACCGAGCACATGTTCCTGGCCATCGCGGGGCAGGATCGCGATCCCGCCGGGCAGTTGTTGAAGAAGCACGGAGCGTCTCACGAGGCGATCCTGCAGGCGCTGACCAGCGTGCGCGGCACGCAACGAGTGACATCACAAAATCCGGAAGCAACGTACGAAGCCCTCGAAAAATATGCGCGCGACCTGACCGAGCTTGCGCGCCGCTCGAAGCTGGATCCGGTCATCGGCCGCGATGAAGAGATTCGCCGCGTGATGCAGATTCTGGCGCGACGCACCAAGAACAACCCGGTGTTGATCGGCGAGCCTGGCGTGGGGAAGACCGCCATTGTAGAAGGGCTCGCACAGCGAATTGTTTCTGGTGACGTGCCGGACGTCCTGAAAACGAAGCGCCTGGTGGCGCTGGACCTGGCGGCGCTCGTGGCGGGCGCAAAATATCGCGGCGAGTTTGAAGACCGGCTGAAAGCGGTGCTGAAGGAAATCACACAAGCGGAAGGCCAGATAATTCTATTCATCGACGAGCTGCACACACTTGTGGGCGCGGGCGCCGCGGAAGGCGCCATGGACGCTTCCAACATGTTGAAGCCGGCCCTGGCGCGCGGCGAATTGCGCGCCATTGGCGCCACCACTCTGAACGAATACAAGAAATATATTGAAAAGGATCCCGCGCTGGAGCGCCGCTTCCAGCCCGTCCTGGTGGAAGAGCCGAGCGTCGAGGACACCATTGCGATTTTGCGCGGTCTGAAGGAACGCTATGAAGTGCACCACGGCGTGCGCATCAAAGACGCCGCGATCCGGGCTGCGGCCACGCTTTCCCACCGCTACATTTCGGACCGGTTTTTGCCGGACAAGGCGATCGACTTGATCGATGAAGCCGCGGCCAGTTTGCGCATGCAAATCGATTCGCTGCCGGTGGAAATCGACGAAATCGAGCGGCGCATTATGCAGTTGGAAATCGAGCGCCAGGCGCTGCTAAAGGAAAACGACGCGCACTCCAAGGAACGGCGCACGCAGATCGAAAAGGAGCTGGCGAAACTGCGCGAGGATTCGAGCGGACGGAAGGCCCGCTGGCAAGCCGAGAAACAAGCCATCGGCAAAATTCGCAAGCTGAAAGAGCAGATCGAGCAGCTCAGAGCGGAAGAGCAGCGCTACGAGCGAGCCGGCGAACTCGCCAAGGTGGCGGAGATCCGCTATGGCAAGATCGCTGTTGCGGAGCGCGAGCTCAAGGAAGCCGAGACGCGCTTCCGCTCGATGCAAAAAGAAGCGCCGATGCTCAAAGAAGAGGTCGACGAAGAAGACATCGCCAAACTGGTCAGCAAGTGGACCGGGATTCCAGTCGGGCGCCTGCTCGAAGGCGAGGCGCAGAAACTGGTGCATATGGAAGAGCGTCTGCGGCAGCGCGTGGTCGGTCAGGACGATGCTCTGGCGCGTGTGGCTAATGCAGTTCGCCGCAGCCGCGCCGGGCTGTCCGATCCCAAGCGCCCTATCGGCTCATTCATTTTTCTCGGACCCACCGGCGTCGGTAAGACGGAGCTGGCGCGTGCGCTCGCCGAGTTTCTCTTCGATGACGAAAAGCTAATGATTCGCATCGACATGTCCGAGTACATGGAGAAACACAGCGTTTCACGCTTGATCGGCGCGCCTCCGGGCTATGTCGGCTACGAGGAGGGCGGCCAGCTCACCGAGCAGATTCGCCGTCACCCGTATTCAGTGATTTTGTTCGACGAAATCGAGAAGGCGCACCCGGACGTGTTTAACGTACTGCTGCAAATTCTGGAAGATGGCAGGCTAACGGACGGCAAGGGCCGCACGGTGGATTTTCGCAACACTGTCCTGGTGATGACCAGCAACGTAGGCTCGACGGCAATTTTCGAGCTCGCGCATCGCGATCCCGAGCGCGCTCGGAAAGAGGCGATGGAAGCGCTGCGCGCCGCGTTCCGCCCGGAGTTCATCAATCGCATCGATGAAATTGTGATCTTCAATCCGCTGGGCAAAGAGCAGCTCGAGCGCATCGTGGAGTTGCTGCTGCGCGGAGTGGAACAGTTGCTGGCGGAACGCCAGATCACGCTTGAACTCACGCCCGCGGCGAAGGAGTTGCTGGTGCGCGAAGGTTACGACCCAGCATACGGCGCCAGGCCGTTGCGACGCACGATTCAGCGACTGGTGCAGGATCCGCTGGCGCTGCAAATCCTGGACGGCAAGGTGCTCCCCGGCGATCATGTTCGCGTGGACCGCGATGGCAAGAGCGACTCCATGCGTTTCGAGCGAGTACAGTCCAAGAAACCGGCTACTGCGGCTTAGAGGGCGCAGGCACGAGAGGCTCGGCGCTTGCACTAGCTCGCGAGAGGAAGGCATCGGTTTACGTATACGGTGATAGGGAAACCCTATGAGAGTTCTACGCACGACATTTCTATTGACCGCGCTTACGCTGGTGCTCGTCACCATGGGCGCGTACTTCGGCGGCCGCAACGGCATGACCATGGCGTTGATCATTGCTCTGATTGGCAACGCTTTCGCGTATTTCTTCTCGGATAAAATCGCGCTGTGGTCGAGCGGCGCGCAACTGGTCAGCCGCGCGCAGGCGCCCAGACTTTACGAGGTCATGGAGCGCTTGGCTGCCAAAGCAAATCTGCCCGTTCCGAAGCTGTTTGTCGTGCCCGAAGCGGCGCCCAACGCATTCGCCACCGGCCGCAACCCGCGTCACGCATCCGTCGCGGTCACCGAAGGGCTGCTCCAGCTCATGAACGACGACGAGCTGGAGGGCGTTATTGCGCACGAGCTTTCGCACGTGCGGAATTACGACATTTTGATCAGCTCGATTGCCGCCACCATCGCCGGCGCCATTACCTATCTGGCTCGCATGGGCTACTGGGCCAATCTGTTCGGTTATGGCGGCCGCGACGACGACCGCGAAGGCGGCGGCGGCTTGGCCGGAATTTTGATGTTGATTCTCGCGCCTTTTGCGGCGTTTCTTTTGCAGCTCGGCATCTCGAGGCAGCGCGAATACTCCGCCGATGCTACCGGCGCGCGCATGGTCGGCCAGCCCTACGGCCTGATCAGCGCCCTGCAGAAACTCGGCGCTTACAACAAGCGCATTCCGACGACTGCCGTGTCTCCCACCACCGGCGCGCTATGCATCGTCAAGCCGATGTTCGGCTCTGAAACTCTGTCGTCGCTGTTCAGCACGCATCCTCCCTTGGAAGATCGCATCGCGGCCCTGCGGGAAATGACCGTGGTGCCGCAGCGCTAAAGCCAGCCGCCCGCGACTTGATTTCATAGCGCGCAAGGATCTCTCGAGACCCTCGGGCCTGCGTTACGGCCGGTTAGCAAGTACTCAGTGACCGAGAGTCTCGGCGGCCACGCGCTCTTAAATCTTTCAAACGGCCTATCGCCCCGCGCCTGGAATGTTGTAGAGTTTACTGCCAATAAGCAGCGTGCTAGTGGGCCGCTGCATCTGAACAAATTTGCGAACTCGCCGGAGTCGCGGGAGTTTTGCGCCCAAGGGCAGGGGAAACCTTGATTACCGATCAGACGGTCACGCACGCGCCGTCGCAGCACACCAACTCGACACATTGCTCCATCGCGGCGACCGCTACGGCGCTTCCTCCACATACCATCACCCGCGACGATGTGAAGTATTACATGGGGCGGGTGTTTGACATTCCGGACCGTAAGCTCGAAGCCATGATGAGCATCGTGGACAATGCGCAGGTGCACAAGCGCCATGCCATTTTCCCGATCGAGTACACCGTCGAGCCGCGCGCGCTCTATCAGACCAATCAGGAATACATCGAGCACGCCATCAAGCTCGGCCGGGAAGCCGCGGAAAAATGCCTGCAGCGCGCTGGAGTGCGCCCTGACGAAGTCGACCTGATCATCACCGTTTCCTGCACCGGCTTCATGATTCCCTCCCTTGATGCTCATCTCATTAACTTGATGGGTTTCCGCTCGAACGTCCGCCGCATGCCATTCACCGAACTGGGCTGCGCCGCCGGGGCCATGGCCCTAGGCCGCGCCGCGGATTTTCTCAAGGCCCATCCGGGTGGGAATGTCTTGATTATCGCCGTCGAGCTGCCCTCGCTCACATTTCAGCGCAAAGACATTTCACAGGCCAACCTGATTTCGTCCATTTTGTTCGGCGATGGCGCGGCCGCAGTGCTGGTAACCGGAAAAGAATCGCAGGGTCCCAAAATCATGGTGTCCGAGACCTACACCTTTCCTGATTCGCTTGGGGCCATGGGCTTCGACCTTCGTGACTCGGGTTTCCACATCCTGCTCGCCAAAGACGTTCCGGAGATGATCGGGGCAAAAATCCGTGGTTTGATCGACGGATTTCTAGAGCGCCACGGGAAAAAATTCCAAGATATCAAGGGGTGGATCCTGCATCCCGGCGGCGCGCGCCTGCTGGGTAATGTTGAGACGGCTCTCGGCCTTACAAAATGCCAGACACAGCCATCGTGGGACATCCTCGGGAATGTAGGCAACCTGTCGAGCGCTACTATCCTCTTTATCCTCCAGGAATGGCTCGAAAAACGCCCTTTGAAGCCGGGTGAGTATGCGTTGGCTGCCGCCTTTGGGCCCGGATTCAGCGCGGAGTTTCTGCTGCTGCAATGGACATAAGTGTCAGCGCTTTCCTCGCGCTTTTGCTCACCGTTGCGCTACTGCGCATTTTCGAGCTCGGTGTCTCCCGCCGCCATCAGCGGCAGATGATCGCTCGCGGCGCGACGAAACTGAACGAGCCGCAGTTCCGCTGGATCGTGCTGCTTCATACCGCCGTTCTTATCGGTGCCGCGCTTGAAGTTATTTTTCTGCGCCGGCCGCTTCTTCCCGCACTTGGCGCCGTGATGCTTTTGCTCTTCCTTGCCGCAAACGCCGTGCGTTTATGGGTTGTGCGAACCATGGGACAACTCTGGAACGTGCAAGTAATGAACTCCACAAGCCTCGGTGTTGTTACTTCGGGGCCGTTTCGCTTTGTCCGGCATCCAAACTACGCAGCGATCTTCGTGGAAATGTTTTCGCTGCCACTGATCCACACTGCATGGATAACCGCCTTGCTGGGCTGCGTTGGCTATGCGGTTACAATCTCGCAGCGTCTCGCGGTGGAAGAGAGCGTACTTTTAGCCAATCCGCTGTATCGTGCAACGATGGCGGGCAAACCGAGGTTCCTGCCGGGCCTGTTTTGATTGGGATATGAATCGTGCAGAACGACGTATACATCCTGGCTGTTTTTCTCCTGCTTGCGCCGGCAGTCGCTACCGCACAGGAACCCGCTGCGGAGATGACTGCGGGATCGACTCCGGCTTTCTACCCCGTTCCGGAACTGATGGCCGGATTCAATTTGCTATACCAGCAAAAGTTTACCGAAGCTCGTGAAACGTTTAACGATTGGCAGTCGCGAAACCAAGAAGAACCATTTGGTGAAATCGCTTTAGCTGCCTCCTATCTTTTCGAGGAGCTATATCGTCAAGGCGTGCTGACCACCGACTTCTTCCTAAATGAAAAGAGATTTCTGCACGGCATTGAGGGCAAGCCCGATCCCGCTCGCATGAACAGTTTCCGTGAAGGACTCACTCGCGCTCGAACCCTGGCAAGGCAGCGCTTGAAGACGAACCCAAAGGATCCGGAAGCCCTGTTCGCGCTCACTTTAGCCGCTGGAATGGAATCTGACGCCGACGCGATTCTCGAAAAAAAACAGCTCGACGGCCTTAAGCGCATGAAGGAAGCCAACGAGTACGCGAAGAAGTTGCTCGCGCAGCGCCCTGACGCCGCCGACGCCTACGTCGCGCCGGGTATTGCAAACTACATCATCGGATCGTTGAACCCTGGCTACCGCTTCGCTCTGTGGTTTGGCGGGATACACGGCGATAAGAAGCTCGGCATGGCGGATGTTGCCAAGACCGTCGAAAATGGCCGCTATCTTCGCCCCTTCGCGAAAATCATGTTGGCGCTGGCGGCTCGCCGGGAAAAGCAGAACGCCCTGGCTCAAAAATTATTGCGCGAATTGAGCGAAGAATTCCCCTCCAACGATACGTTCGCAGCCGAGTACGCCAAGGCCATGGGTTTGCCGGTCCCCGCGATCCTCACGCGCTGATTCATCCTCGGTGATTTGCGTGCCGAAATCCGCAGCTTCCCGCACCCGAATGCACTAGAATCCCGATGCCGCGGAAATCGTGAGCGGGACTTTTCCAGTTAGGCGGGGGATGCGTGTTTCAACAAGATATGTTGAAGGATCGCGCGATTTTCTTGACTGGTGGCGGCACCGGTCTGGGGCGTTCGATGGCTTTGCACTTCGCTATGCTTGGCGCGCGCATTTTTTTGATTGGCCGTCGCGAAGAACCCCTGAAAGGTGTGCGCGATGAAATTCACCGAGGCGGTGGCACCGCGGCATTTGCCACCTGCGATGTTCGCGACTACGGCGCCGTGGAAACCGTGGCCAATCTTGCCTATGAGCAGTTCGGGCGCATCGATACGCTCATCAACAACGCCGCGGGAAATTTCATGGCCCGCACCGAAAAGCTCACGCCCAATGCTTTCAACGCTGTGGTCGGCATCGTGCTGAACGGTACCTTCAACTGTACGCAGGTCTTCGCCAAAAAATGGATCGCGGGGAAACTCGGCGGCAACGTCCTGAACATCGTGACCACCTACGCCGCGGCCAATTGCGGTTCCGCGTTCGTGGTGCCGTCCGCCTGCGCAAAGGCCGGCGTACTCGCCATGACCACGTCGCTGGCTGTGGAATGGGCGAAGTACCACATCCGGCTCAACGCTATTGCGCCCGGTCCGTTTCCCACCGAAGGTGCATGGTCGCGTCTCATGCCTTCAAAGCAATTCGAGGAGCACGCCAAGGAATCCCATCCGATGAAGCGGTTCGGACGGCACGAAGAACTGACTAGCCTCGCGGCCTTTTTGCTGAGTGATATGGCTGAATACATTAACGGCGAATGCGTGGTCATCGACGGGGGCGACTGGCTGCGCGGCGCCGGTGAATTCAACGACTTGCTGCTCATCCCTGATGCCGCGTGGGAAAAGATGGAGGCCGCCCGCAACAAGAAGTAAGTGGCGTGGCTGTTTCTGGCCGTTCGGCCCTCGAAAATTGAACGACGACTCGTTCTGCCTTTGCCTTGACCGTGCACCGCTGCGCCGATAAGCTTTATTCTTTCTACTTCCAGGTGGAAAGCGCATGGAGCCGATTCACATCACATTGCCGGACGGCAAGGTTCAGAAGGTGCCCAAAGGCACCACACCGGCGGACATCGCCAGAGGGATTTCGCCCCGTCTTGCGGATGCGGCGCTGGTGGCGCGTGTAGCCGCGCCCAATGACGGCGCCGGTGAGTTAATCGATCTGCGCCGCCCGCTCGACCATGACGTCAAGCTCCAGATCCTCACCGAGAAAGATCCCGACGCGCTCTTCGTCTTCCGCCATTCCGCCGCGCATCTTCTCGCCGCTGCCGTAATGGAGCTCTATCCCAACGTCAAGCTCGGCATCGGTCCGCCCATCGACACCGGCTTTTTCTACGAATTTCTGCGCGACGAGCCGTTTACACTCGCCGATCTGGCCAGGATCGAAGCCAAAATGCACGAGCTCGCCGCTCAGGATTTACCCAACGAGCGCAAACTCATCCCCAAGCCGGAAGCGCTCGAGCTTTACAAAAAGACGAACCAAATCTTCAAATGCGAACTGGTCCAGGAGAAAGCCGCGGAGCCCATCGTCTCCTTCTATACCACCGGCAAGTTCATCGACTTCTGCCGCGGCCCGCATATTCCGTCCACCAAACGCATTCAGGCCTTCAAGCTGATGAGCGTCGCCGGCGCCTACTGGAAAGGGCAAGAAGGAAATCCGCAGCTGCAGCGCATTTACGCCGCCTGCTTCTTCACGCAGAAGGAGCTGGACGAATATCTTCATCGGCTGGAAGAAGCCAAGCGCCGCGATCATCGCAAGCTCGGCACCGAGCTGGACCTGTTTAGCATCCAGGACGAAGCCGGCCCCGGCCTCATTTTCTGGCATCCCAAGGGCGGCCTGATCCGCAAAATCATCGAAGACTGGTTGCGCAACGAGCTCCTCGCACGCGGCTACGACCTCGTCTACACCCCGCACATCATGCGCCTCGAACTCTGGAAGACCAGCGGCCACACCAATTTCTACAAGGACAGCATGTTCGGGCCGGTCGAAGTCGAAAAAGCCGACTACCAGCTCAAGCCCATGAACTGCCCCGGCCACATCCTCATCTACAAATCCAAGCTCCACAGCTACCGCGATCTTCCCGTGCGCCTCGCCGAACTCGGCACCGTCTATCGCTACGAGCGCAGTGGTGTTCTTCACGGCTTGCTTCGCGTGCGCGGCTTCACGCAAGACGACGCGCATATTTTCTGCACTCCCACGCAAATTGAAAAAGAAGTGGAAGCCTGCGTCGATTTCGCGTTCGCGGTAATGAAGAATTTCGGCTTCGACAAATTCGAAGTCGAGCTCTCCGATTGGGACGCCGCGCATCCGGAAAATTACGAGGGCAAGGCCGAAGACTGGCAGCGCGCCTCCGCCGGCCTGGCCAACACCTTGAAGCGGCTCAATATCCCCTACAAAACGATTCAAGGCGAAGGCGCTTTTTACGGCCCGAAGATCGACATTAAATTAATCGACGCCATCGGCCGTCCCTGGCAGCTCACCACCGTCCAGTTCGATTTCAATCTACCCGCACGCTTCGGCCTCGAATACGTTGCCGAAGATGGCGCCCGCCACCAGCCGCTCATGGTCCATCGCGCACTGCTCGGCTCCGTCGAGCGCTTCTTCGGAATTCTCGTCGAGCACTATGCCGGAGCCTTCCCACTCTGGCTCGCTCCCGTGCAAGTCGAAATCTGCCCAGTCAGTGAAAAAGTCGCCGACTACTCGAAGCATGTAGCCGAAACTCTCAAGCGCCACGGCATCCGCGTTCATCTCGATGACCGCAATGAAAAACTGCCTGCCAAGATCCGCGATGCGCAGATGCAGAAAATTCCCTATATGCTCGTGGTCGGCGCCAGAGAGTCCGAAGCTGGCACCGTCTCCGTCCGCCACCGCAGCAAAGGTGACCTCGGCCCCAAACCCCTCGCCGAATTGGTCACCGCACTGCAGCAAGAAATAGAATCCCGGGCTATCGCCTGAAATGCGCGGCTAGCGCACAGCGGCGTCAACCTCTATTCCATGTCTCTTTGGGTTAGGATTGAACTCAGTTCACAGGCAGCGGCAAGGTAAGGCTTTCCACCGGTTTCAACGGCTCACGATCTGAGATTTCCAAAAGCAAAAGGGCCTTCCTCAGCTTCCAAGTGAAGAAGGCAAGACCTATCAGTTCTAACACCAGTCCGTAGGCGAGAATTCTGCGACTTGCGCCGGCTTTAGCCAAAAACACAAACCATCGGTCATAGCCAAGACCCAACTGTGCCGGTTGTGATGAACTTAGATAGTTCATCAGCAGCTTCGCTTGGCTTGTAATCGACGAATAGCCCAGCCGGTAATTCCAATGCGAATCGTAATACCTGCCACCGGCTTGATCTTCCATAAAACTTGTCGAGATACTGACGGCCTGGACAAACACTCCCGCCGCGAACAGCGCGATCGCGAACTTACGCGTTCGCAGCCCGGCCTCCGCGAGCAGAGGTCCAAGCCCGAGGCATAGCAACGTGATGGATGGCACCAGATAGCGTGGTCCAATGCAAAATCCGCCCTCCCACTGCGTATATCTCGAAAAGAATAAAAGGTACACCACTGGCATTCCTCCGGCCAGGATGCCCAGTCCCGGGTCTCGCTTGGCCAACCGCAAGACACCAGGAATCGCCAGAAGAATGGGAGGAGCAAATAGAAATACGGACTTCCCGGGCGAAAGTAGAAAGCCGAACAACCCGGTCGTAACCGGCGTTTCGAACGAATTAAGATGCTTGGCCGCCTCTACAACCTTCGGATAACCGAATTCCCAGATATCGCCGTAATAGATCTGGTTACGCAGCAGGTACCCAGCCCCAAACACGCCCGCAATCAAAGCAAGAACAAGCGCGGGGTATGGCGTTTTCGCTCTGTCGCGGACCAGCACTGCCAGAAAGAACACAGAAACTGCGATAACGTGGGCGGGCCGAACCCATATCATGGCGCCGAGAAACAGGCCCGCCAGGGCCGCCCTCCACAACGAATACCGCTTCTGGCCCGCAAAAAGCACTAGCGCGGCGGCCAACATCAGTGCCGCGACAAGCGGCTCTGAGAAGAACCAAGCCGAATACGCAAACAGCGGCGTGGCCAGTGTAATCATTACTGTAGCTGCTAACGCCGTCCTCGCAGCTATCCCCAAATGGCAAAAAATCAGGAAAGCGAGCGCTGCTGCAATGGCGGAGAACACTGCGCTGCTCGTCGTCACCATGGCATCGACAAAAAGATACTTGGAACCAACTGGCATGCTTCCCCGCGGCAGAACTGTCCACCATACTTGCGCTGCCGCATGCCATGGAACGGTCAACAACGCTTGCGCATCCCCGTACGGCGCGCGTGGCTGTCCCTTCCGGTCCAAGATGCCATAAAAACGGTTTGCCGCCACCGCTTGGGGCACGGTCGTCGTCCCATGGAACATCAAGCTCTCGCCTTGGAACTTGGCGTCAATCTCATCCACCGTTCTCACTCGACCGGTTGAAGTCACAAAAAAAAGAAATGCTAGAGCAAGAAAAAGGAATACTGCGGTTCGAGTGCAGTCGCCGTGAACGCGCCTTTCCTTCATCGAAACATCAAAGCACGCACCCTCACTGCCCATCTATGCGTTTGCATGCCCTCGTGTCCTGCGAGTTACTTTTTCTCCGATCTCTTTCGAAGCCTTTGGGTCCTGCCAGCGTGCTCGCCTGTTTTTCAAGAATTGCAGCTTTCCTAAGCTTTCTCGATGAGATGTCTTGCATCTGTGGCAAGCGGTAGAATGAATCGGTTCGTTCAAGGAATCCCGATGTCTGAAAAAATTTACCGCCGTTTCTTTCTCGCGCTGGTTGGAAGCAGTGCGCTATTCCCTTCGATCGTTTGGCCCGCCGACGATGTCCCGACTTTGCTCGACCACTTCATTCTCGGCTGCAATGACCTCGATCACGGCATCGACTTCGTCGAGCAGCATACCGGCGTCCGCGCCGCGTTTGGCGGAGTGCATCCTGGCCGCGGCACGCGCAACGCTCTACTCTCTTTCGGCGAACGGCGTTATCTGGAAATCATGGCGCCGGATCCCGCGCAGCATGCCACGCCGCAGATTCCTCGGCTCATCGAATTAACGGAGCCGCGCATCGTGGCGTGGGCCGCTCATGTCAAAGATGTTGAAAAGCTCGCTGAGCGCCTTCGCTCTGTAAGTGTGGAGTTCGAAGGTCCGCGCCCCGGCTCCCGCCAGCGCCCCGATGGCAAGACGCTTCACTGGAAGAGTCTCACACCTAAAGATGACCACGCTGGCTTGCTTCCCTTCTTCATTGAGTGGAGCGCCGACTCGATTCATCCATCGGTCGACGCTCCCAAAGGTTGCACGTTGCGGCGTTTTGAGGCAGCCAGTCCAGAAACAGAGGACCTGTTGCATGCTGCGTCTCTCCTTGGACTCGATCTACACGTTGCCGTCAGCAGCGAACCCTCGCTGCAAGCCGCCATCGTCGGCCCCAAAGCTGAGCTAACGCTGACCTCGTGAGATTTTTGCTGCTACCTCCGCCCGGCCGCGCACCATCAAACCCCTTGTCGACCGAGGATGGCCACGTGCTATACTTTGTAACCCGTCCCTCCGTGGTTTTGCGCCGTGGGCCGGTGTCGTAAATTCGGGCCCGTGCCCGGCGAGGCGGGCAGCTTGGCGCCTTACGTTAGCTAGGGGGAAATATCGCAGAACGCAGCTTCCGGCAGAGCGACCGTACGCGCGTCAACGAGCGCATTCGGGCG
>WNFO01000720.1_pt1 | contig 24552 bp, 40 predicted proteins | sample 5400251 | NCBI WGS metagenome assembly WNFO01 (sample SAMN13153354, study PRJNA577476) | soil metagenome | isolation source: 100 cm saprolite under Madrone tree | place: USA:California | collected 2016-06-14
GTTGTGACTAGATTACGGCCATGTACAGTACACATGGAAGGTCATGTGATGCGACGCGACTCGTTTAATGTCTTGTTTATTCCCTGATTTGGAAGTGGAGCAGTTTCTCGCCTGAACACCAGGTCTCACCAGTACTACCATGAGCGTCGACCCGATAGTGGCCAGTGCTCTCGCCAGCCTCGACATTCCGTCCCCTAGCGACATCCCCAACTTGGATGACTTTTGCCCAATATGTCTGCTCACGTTCCGAGCCGTCCTCGAACCGCGAGAAGACGGTCCACATGGGAAGGCTGTCCCAGGTGTTGCAAGAGTCGGCGGTTGTGGCCATTTGTTCTGTGCAGAAGAGTGAGTGCCTTTCCCTCCCTCTCCCCAAACCCGCCGATCCATCCCTCACCACTCCCTACAGCCTTGCAGAATGGATCAAGAGCCGCGTTGCGTATTTTCTCTCTGCTATCAATTTACCTCCCTCCCCTGCCTTTCTCTAACGCGCAACATTTTCTTTAGCACGGCACGTGTCCAACGTGCAGACACGATTTCCTTCCCGAACTGCGTCCGGTCGATGAGGACGCCGAATCTGACGACGACGCGGATTATGTCCCCACCGAATACGAAGCAGATTCGGACCTCGACACCGACTACGAGGATGGCTTCATGGACAGCGACGGCATTGACCTAGATGCTATGGACGTTGTCGATCCACTTCCTCACCTCGCAGGCGGCGACGAGCCATTAGAAGGTGATGAACGCGAGTCGATAGCTTCCTCGCATCCTCTCCCTGGGTATCATGAATCACATGACCTAGAGGCCCAGTCGGTTTGCGGTAGCGAGGCCGGTTGGTGGGACGGGAGCGTTGATGGTGAGCAGGACGAGTGGGGGCTCACGGACGGGGACACTCTGTCTTAGCTCTGCGTTAATTCCTTTTGGGCAGAGACAAATGCCGAGGTTAGGCTCGACTCTGAGGGAGAGTATGCCATATATGAAGACGGCGAGGAACAAAATTGTTAACTTGTAGGCCCTAGCGGCGACCTCACAATGGTCAACGATCTCTTCTGCTCAGAGTTGCCCAACATTGTATATCATCGTTTTGTATGTATTTTCTTCGTCCAGCGTGTTACGTACAGTTCTTTTCAGTAGACTTATCTATCTCCACGGAAGTTAAAAGTTGCACTTATGAGGTCTAAGATAGGAGCGCCGACGCAGTTTTCCCTTCTCTATCGGCCAACCATACCCCGACAAACTTACCACTCCACCGGGAACCTTTACCGCCACCTTTGAGCGTCCGAAATTGCTTTTTCAACTCGTCACTGACTGTTTTTATGTGATTCTCCTCCGTTCCGAGGAGCATAACTACGCTCGTAGACGAGGATGTCTGAGAAGAAGGCGAAGACACGAGTAAGAGCGTGAATTGGGCCTGTTCCGGAACATGTGCTGCAAAGGCGAGGGTGACTGTTTGCAAGAACGCCCGTGCAGTCTGCGAGTCGTCTGTTCTACTGAGGCACCTGGCCCATGCACCCTCCCCATCAGCAGCACGCCATTGGGCCATTTCTTCCGCGAGTTGACGACCCAGCGTACCGGCGAGCTCACGCTCGAGATCCTCGACGCGTTTCTCCCGTCGCTTGCTTTCTTCGACGACGAGCATGACGCGTTCTGGAGTCTCTGGTGCCCCGCACGATAGGACGCCTGCGGTCCGCGTGAGAAGTGCCTGCACGCTTCCGAAGTGATTGAGCAAGCGTGGGCCTGCGAGGAAGTAATGACGGAAGGACGTGGCTGACGAGGACGTCGGGGATGGGAACAAGAAGAGCTGCAGAGTGGAAAGGGTGGGGAGGTGTGTGCCACAACACGGTGTGCGGTCGATACCGTCTATGATCACCATGCGGTGCACGCCGCCTGAATAGTCGGTTGGGAGACCCCGGCCGAGTTCGCGAGAGGAGGCTACTGGTTGGCCTAGGTCGATACCGACTTGACCATTTCGCAGCTCGTCAACTTCGACGTGGACGCGCCGTCCCTCGAAGACATGACTGTTGACTTGGTCTTGTACCTGACTTATCTCCGCAACTGTGAGAGGTCGCGGGAGATCGATGTATGCAGGGGAAGGCCACGGGGTGAGGGACCATGTAAGAGTGGGAGCCTTGAGGGCAGTGTCGATGACCGAAGAAAGAAGGTGTTGGGCGGTGTGCAAGCTCATCTAAGGACAACATGAGTGTGTGATGAGGAGGCAAGAAAGGGAGAGAGACTGACATGATCCAGTCGTCTTTGGAACCCTGTATGGCCAAGCTCAAGATTAACCTGCTTACCTGGTGCGAAGACATTTGGCACATCGTTGATATGATGATCTTCCGTGGGCTTGACGTAGTGGACGGCTACACCACCGTGCCGCTTAACGAGCTCCACGTTCCAGGTCACACCGTCTTCGGAGACCAAGATCCCGATATCGGAGGGTTGACCACCACCTTCTGGAAATAGAACTGTGTCGTGTAGGACAAGCTGGAGTACATGGTGAGGGAACGTGGGGACAGAAGAGGCCTTTGTCTGTTTTGTGTGGTCACCTTTCTTGACGGAGGATGGGGGAGAGGGTTTGAGAAGAGATGCGGATACGATTGTAGTTTGCAGGGAACGGAGTAAGGGGTCACCTATGTGGAAGAGGAGGGTAAGCGATGGGTGTGATATAGGGCCATATCTGAGAAACATACGCTGGCATGCCAAGAGTCCGACTGGTGTGGTGGCGGAAGGATCTGGGGGGATGCGAAGAGAAGGAGAGAGGATACGAAGGTAATCTGGGGGTGTTTCGGTAATTGGGAGGACTGAAGCCATCATGATACGACATAGTTCGATGCCTTTGTCCTGTACATGTTTTGTCTTTCAAGCGACAATTTGGATGATGTGTTTACCAGTCAGTCTTCGGACTTACGGAGTAAATCATTTCCGGTCATGACAGTAACTCCGAAAGTGTCCCTTATGCGCCATACCCTCTTCGATAGATTGCGAGTCAGCGCAAGCGTTGGTGATTACCAGCCTGTAAGTGAGGAACCTGAACCCGGCATGGAGCAAGCCCATCCAGACATCGACTCGGACGAGGCAGAGTTCGGCGGGCGGGAGGCTAGGCTCAACTTGGAGCGGAGGCTACTTCGCAAGCTGGATATGCGGATGTCCATTCTAGTACTGATTTATGTCCTAAACTATGTCCGTCTTCCCCATCGTCGGCTGGCTTTGCGCTCTCATCTCTGTTCACAGGTAGACAGGAATAATATTTCGTGAGTCTCGCGATGGACTTTTTTCCAGCCACGGCCGATAAGTTTCTCCAGCGCCGCTCGTCTGGAAGGTTTCGAGGCGGACTTGAATCTGAAAGGGCAGGAGTTCAACACACTCCTAAGCATCCTCTATGTTGGTTATATCTTGATGCAGATACCCTCGTAAGCACGCACGTCGGTATCACAGGCCTCATTCTCAATGTTATCTCAGGAATATGTTTTTGAACTATATCGGAAAGCCCTCCGTATATCTCCCTGCTTGCATGATGGTTTGGGGTGCCATATCGTTGTTGACGGGTCAGAAGATAGCATTCCTTTTACCCCTCTCGTCTCATGTCCTCGCAGGCACTACTCACAATTTTACGGGTGCCCTCCTCACCCGATTCTTTCTTGGTTTTGTTGAGGCCGCCTTTTTTCCCGGTTCCCTCTTTCTCCTATCAAAGTGGTATAAGCGCTCCGAGCTTGGTCTTCGCACTGCATACCTCTCGTGCGGCATCCTTATTAGCAATGCATTTGGCTCGCTCATGGCCTCTGGTATTCTGAATGTAATGCAAGGAAAGCTTGGTCATGCAGCATGGAGGTCAGTGGCTTTAATGCAGGGACTAAGCACGATCACCCACATTCATCCCAGGTGGCTTTTTTACATTGAAGGCGCACTCACAATGCTGGTCGCTGTTATTGCCATATTCACACTTCCTGACTTTCCTCAAAACTCGCATTGGTTCCTCTCGGAGGAGGAGATGCGGCTCGCCGAACTCCGTATGCAAGAAGATGTCGGCATAGACGATAGCGATGAGGCTGAGTGCAAAAGCTCTCGCATCCCTGGTTTGCTAGAGGCGTTGAGTGATAAGCGCGTTTACTGGTTGGCGCTCGCTCTCACGAGTCTGGTTGTTTCGCTATCATTCAATGCTTTCTTCCCAACGCTCACGGCAACGCTTGGATACTCCCCTACTGTGACTCTATTGCTTTGTGCGCCTCCATGGGTTTTCGCTACCATGGCGGCCCTTGCTGTCAGCAGGTAGGCAGCTCCGGCCGTTTGTACTCGCAACAGCTGACATTCTTTCCCTGCCACATTGCAGGCATTCCGACGTGACAGGGGAGCGATTTTTCCACATCGTTATTCCGTTATTTATCGGAATCATCGGGTTCATTATCGCCATGTCGACGATGAGGCTCGCAGCTCGCTATGTTGCTCTGTATGTGTCGTATCTTAGTATGCAGATTGACGGACAACTCAACTGTGATCAGCTTCTTGATGGCGCAGTCGTACTCTGGTTTCATCTGTTTTTTGGCTTGGACATCCAACATTGTCGCTCGTCCACCATCGAAACGTGCTGTCGCGCTCGCGTTTATCAATGCATTTTCGCAGTTGGGAAACTTTGCTGGCTCGTGAGTCACGCGTTGTTCCTGGGCATCGCTACATATTTGGCATTGATTTTACCCGGACAGGTATATGTGGCAAAAGTCCTGGGGTCCGACCTACGCCCATTCGTACGCGATTTGCATTTCGGCGAACGGACTTTGCATAGCCATGTGCTTCGTCATGAGGCAGGTGCTCTCCAGAGAGAACATTGCTCTTGGCGAGTCCTCGGAAGGCCGGGGGTACAAATATATACTATGACCATGATTACCCGCTTCTTAAAATGGGACCGCGTCTGAGATGTTCAGTTTGATACTACACAAGACAGCTTGGGTTGCCATATGGGGGGGAGGATATCGGTCCGGAAATATCACATCAACTGTTCGACTCAACAGAGATCTAATCCTAGCAGAGGTCTATCTCTTCCTTTAAAAACCCCCGTCCTTTGCCCGCTCCCTTTCATCGATACCTTCTCCATCCTTTCTCTCTTCTCCCGGCTCGTTATGTCATTCCTTTGCATCTCTCTCCTTATCTCATTTTCCTCTTTCCTCCTCGCTGCATCCATCCTCCCAGCACACGCTCACGAGCATCGCGTAGCTCTCCCGGACACTTGGTACCATCCACGAGACCATCCACTCCATGCTCTATTCCGCCGAAGCGGAGACAATATCCCAACAGACGGACATTACTATCCACCCGTTGGGTCAGCAGGTTTGTTCTCTATCCGGCATCCGCGCGCGTACTCGCTGACCTTCTTCACCTCAAAGCCTGGCTAAATGCATACCCCCAAGTAGTTCCTGGGCAACCTGTTAACACAGATGCGATGCTTCAAGCTTGGACGGACTTTCTCGAAACCGCCATAAAGGAGGGGAAGATCCCAGACATTCCCAAGACAACATTGATTAATGACATCCCTACGTACCCGAACGGCATGGATCCCAACTCGCCTGAAGTCTGCTCAGCGATCGGGAGAGAATGCAGGATTGGAGGCGACCACTGGGACGCTCCGACAGGTCAGGTTGCTCTCTCCTTCGATGATGGACCGACGCCGGTGAGTGGGCTATGTTTTATTCTCAATACGGTTTTGCATCTCTTCGGCCATAATGCTATTTAATCGCGAAAACGTGCGGTCAGACTGAGCATGGCCGAGAACGACTGTATAGACCTGATTCTCGCATATTCTTACAACTTCACTTCGCTTGCAGGGTTCGGCCAAGTTGTACAAGTTCCTTCAATCGAAAAAATTCAAAGCGACGCACTTTTTCATCGGAATAAACATTCTAAGAAATCCAAATCTATTTTTGACCGCGTTCGACGAACTCCGAGATGACATTGCTGTGCATACCTATACCCATCCCTACCTGACTACGCTCTCGACCAAGCAGATCTTCGCGGAATTGGCCTTCACGATGAAGATCATCCATGACTCCACTGGTGGGCGCCTTCCAAGATTTTGGAGACCGCCCTACGGCGATACGGACAAGCGCGTTCATGCGATTGCGAAAATCCTCGGCCTGGAAGCTATTATTTGGAACCATGAGTGGGTGCTAGCTTTCTCTTGGTCGTTGCATCTTGTTGGATTCATGAATCTGGCGTTGGACTTAGCACCGAGGATTGGTCACTGAACAGTAACGGAACGACGCAGGCCCAAATTAGTAGCAATATGCATGAATGGTTGACCGGTAGTTATATTCCATCGTTCAATTACGGGCGACAGGCTTACCCTCTGTATCAAGGTCCAAAATCGCCCGGTTTGATCATCCTGGAGCACGAACTGACAGATGACACCGCTCAGGCCTTTATAAACAACTACTATCTGATGCCAAGCAATAATTGGCGAACCGTGTCCGCCGCGAAGATGGACGGACTGAATAAGCCGTACCAAAATGCCAAGGGAACTACTGGTGCAGTCACGTATTCTCATGTCGTTCCGAAAGTGAACAACGCCGTACGCAATGTAAAGCCGCGCAGATCGAACAATACCAATGGGGTTGGACGAACGTCGATTGGGGCAATGCTCGCGCTCTGTATGGCTGTACTCACGTGCGTTGCTGCTTGGCTTTGTTGACCGGCGGTCCGTTGCAAGTTCCTGCCAAGCAGCGCGCGCGTGGATCCGTCTGCCGAAGCACCGCCTTTCGTACTGTACAAACTTGTTGTTAAGCAAATGGCCAGAAATACATTCAATACAGTCTTTACAAGCCGAAGTTCGTGCCGTAGGCAAGGGGAGTGAGCTTGTGCCGAGGCAGGAACAGAACCTTGTAAGTTACAGTCTTCAGTTCACACCAATCGGCCGTTTTGTCACTCTTTAGTACAAGTGCTAACCGAATATTCCCACACAGAGTGACACAGTGATGATGCACTTGCCAGAAAAGGAATGTCTCACGCTTCATGGCGACCACTTGGCAGTTGATGGGGCTTAACGCGCCCAACATTTGAAACTAGGAAGTACTTTCAGTTTCTGGACACAGACACAATGGTCGTTCATGGTGAGCAATGGGGTTGCAAGACGGGCTCGCTGGTGCGCCACGCGGTTGAGAGAGACGAAAAGGGGAAAGTGGGGAGACAGATGGTCGGAACCGGTAAGTCCGAATGCCACTGACGCTCGACCGTGCCAACTGCCAACCTTAAAAGGTGAATCTTTGTCCTTCATGCGCCCCTGCGCGCACCCTCTCGACCAGCACAATGCTCCCCTCCATTGCTGCTGCATTCCTCCTCCTCCTCCCTCTCTCCTCCTCCGTACACGGCGCCGCCATCCCTCGTCACGACAATGGCCACGATCACGTCTCCCAAAGCGCTCTTCCGAGCACTTGGTATCATGAGGACGACCACCCCGTTCACGCGCTCTTTAGGCGTCAGACTACGACTCCTTCCAGCTTCGCAGAGGTAGGGTCCGCTGCCTGGGCAGCCGCATACCCTCCAGGGATTCCGGATTCGACTGCAATGCCTCAGGCTTGGATAAATGCGCTCAACAACGCGGTCCAAGCTGGAAAGATTCCCAACATCGCACCGTCCAAGCAAAATGCTCCGAATACCGGTCCTGTTTATGATCCTTCGGTTAACCCCAGTAGTCCCCAAATCTGCTCTGCCACATATGGTTGTCGCAATTCCGGTGACATATATGATGCTCCACAGGGTGTCATAGGTATCGCGTTCGACGACGGCCCTCTTCCAGTGAGTCACTCTTCTGTTTCTTCTGTGTGTCTATCCGGAGTTCTGACTCGCCATCTTCACGTGTTTACATAGCCATCCGATAACCTCTACACATTCCTGCAACAGAACCAAGTCAAGGCGACTCACTTTTTCATCGGAACCAACATCGTCCGTAACTGGAAGGAGTTCAACATTGCTTTCCAAAACCAGGGTGACATTGCTGTGCATACTTGGACACACCCTTACATGACCACATTGTCCAATGCGGATGTGGTTGCTCAGCTTGGATGGACGCTTCAGGTGATCTACAACTCTACAGGGGGTAGACTTGCTCGTTATTGGCGACCCCCGTACGGTGACACGGATGTGCGTGTAGTTGCCATCGCCAAGGAGGTATTTGGTCTGACCGCCATTGTTTGGAACCATGAGTATGCACTTTATTTACCGTGTCGTGCCATTTGTGTCTCACTCCCACCTTAGTAGCTCAGATTGGACCCTCGGAGCACCGGGGGGAATCACCCTCCAGGCAATCCAAGCTAACTTCCAAAATTGGCTCTCAGGACCTCAGACTCCTGGTCTCTTTGTCCTGGAGCACGAGCTCTCCGATAGTGGAGTGCAGGCCTTTACTGCGGCCTACCCACTTATGAAGCAGTACAATTGGGTCCTGAAATCTGCGGCGGAAGTGGGCGGCCTAACCCCATATCAGAACGCTGCCGATAACACGAGTCCACCCATCCCCGTTCCTCTGACTGCCGGTGGTAATGGTGGTGCAGGGCTCATTGCGGCTACATCAACATCAACGTCGACATCATCCACGCCGCCGCCGCAACCAACTTCCACCAGCCCTGGGAAAGGCTCCGCTAGCGCACTCCCGAATAGTAATGCGAAAAAGAGCGGCGCCGTTCCTGGGTTAAACTTATCACCCGTAACTTTGTTGGTGCCTACACTGGCCCTGGTGTTTAGCTTGATTTAGATGCGTGCCGTCCTGTCGTGGACTTTTCCTCTCCCCTGGGGTTTTCCGACGATCGGCCCTTCTCGTTCAAATTTTTATTAATGCTTTCTGATCCTCGCACGCCTTTCTACGACATTACTAATGGTCATCCGTGTCTCATATAGGACTTCTGCCCAGTAAAGTTTGATCTACGAATTTTGATAGATACTCACCACGTAGAGAGCCGAACATTTCTATACCCTTCGAACTCTCGGGACTTTTTCTTTTCTATTTCATTGTGGACATTCATGATTGGGGGGCCGCGGTTGCTGTGCGGACAAGTGTTTATTACGCTTCATCATTTCTTACGGTTGTTAAAGACGTAAACAGGACAATATAACGAGTAATTCGGCATCACGCGACGTCTGCCACGGCTGCCAGGCCAACGTCATTTAAAATACAGCGCTGGTCCTTTGTGCCTTACTAACGTCAGCAGTCCAATCATGGAAGTGCACGCATATGGTCAGCTCCATGCTGTCTGCCCACGTCGCTTAACGCAATGCTAACGTTTATTCGCCGTCCCAAGTTTTCGCCTCGCTTGGGAACGGGCATCGGGCTGCCGGAAGCATTTCAAACTCTAAAACGCGTCATTCGGGCCCGCATAACTTACGAATCGTCTTCGCGTTGCTTTGTTCATGATTCTTCGTTCGTTCGCTCGCACAACACTTTCCTAGAATCGTACAAGGACTATTTCGTTTTCTACTACTGTTTTTCATATCGTTGTTTCGTAAACGTCGTAACGTATAAGCGTGGACAACACACAACACACAAAGGGGTAGTTATATGTGAGTACAAAAATAGAACCAGCAGAAGATTGAAGTAGGCTCGAACGGCAGGAACGAGCTATCCGGCACGAGACTACTGGAAAAAAGGGGGCCGCATACAGCAGGCCAGGTCAAGGGGTTACTGTAATGAGGAAAAGGGGAGAAAAACCCCGCCGATAGATGAATGAATGATCGGTAAATGAGACGTGGGCAAGAAGGGTCCTTCTAATCCAACACAAATTGCAAGTGGGAAAGGGAGAGAATTAAACGAATCGCCAATCACTGCAATGAATGAAGAGGTGCCACAGTACGTGGGAACGGGCGCAATCGTCGCGGCGGCGGCAGTCATGATAAAATATTTGGCCATTTGATTTTCAGTCCCTCCAACCACCGCATGTATAGCAGTTCTGCGATGGGTGATCGTTTGACTGGGGAGGCGTCCGCAGCCTTGTCCGCACCAGGTGTCGTGGGTGTCGTGACGGCGCTTGAAGGACCAGCGACGTCTTCGACAACCTCGGTCACGACGAGGCCCCGATTTGTCATCTCGCTCTTTCGCGTAACTCGTCGGTGGGGAAAGAGTCCCCTGGATGTCTGTACGTGCTGCCGAACAGCCGCATTACTGATAGGGCAAGCACACAACCATTAGCGGGAATAAATAAAAAAGGGACGCGTAGAGCCAAAAAAAATATTTTAGCCTCCACGTACTCATTTAATCCAGATAGAATGTCGAGGAGAACGTTGAAAGACAGTTCCGGGTTGACATCGCGTAGCTCCTGGAAGCCTCGTGAAATCATGCTGAGAGATTCGATCTCGCGCGCGTCCATATCGTCGGTAATGGCCTTCCAGGTCATCAGTCATACAGTCAGCTTGGCGTGCATTGATGAGGGTAACGGATACAGTAACCTACTTTCTGTAACGTCGGGAGAACAACCTCATCCACAAGCGACCGCGCCACCTTTGCCGCGTCGCTCGCTGCACGCTTGTGCGCCGAAGACTTATCTTTCACTGGTGACGTCGGGGATGTCGGCGCAGAGCCAGAGTTGCTCCCATCACGAGCTCGCATGCTCCCTACATATTCTGATGAAAGTCGCAGCGAACCCGTGGTATCGATCTTCTTCACTGGACGTATTGTGTCCACACCAGTTCCTATGTCCGCTTCTCGTACAATAGTGCCATTTTGTGCCATACGCGCGGCATAAGATGACCGTCTGGGTGTTCGCACATACGCCGGCGGAGCACCGAGGTCTGGGTTGACACTCGCAACTGTATGCTCCGGTGTACTTGTCTCCGACGAAACAACTTCCTCAGTTGGCACGACCCGCCCAGGTGGGGATGCCAATTGGGACCGCACGACAACAGTGTTATGCTGTGCCTGAGTTTCTGAACCAGTTCCGCCAGGATTGGGTGGAATCTCACTTCCTTTGGTTGCGGCGTCAGTGTCGAGAGATTCTCCATCCTCCGCAGTCCCAAATAATGAAACTTCCTCCTCGTCTTCATCAGGGATCACGCCAGGTCGCACCAGATCCTTTGCCATGCTGCGGAATGATCCCATAGCGGCCGTGGATCTTATTGTTTCAAAGTTCCATTCACTCTTCAAGGTTCCTTTGTCCCATGATGCGATGCTATTTCGTGTGGAGGGCAGGGCGGTCTGACCACGTGCTGGGGCACGACCACGGTATTCTTGATAACGCTCGATCAGCTCAGTAAGATAAGATGTTTTACGAGCGCCTCGTATGAAACGATGTTGAAGCAGCTCCTTTGCTGTCGGCCGCTGATAGGAGTGTCGACAAAACATGCGGTAAGCACATGCAGAGGACATACCTGTGCGGGGTCCTTTGTCAAGCACTGCGACACAAAGTCTTTGAAAGCTGCCGAGAAAAGACCCTCTAACACAGGGGCCTTTGCCTTTGGGATCAGAAATAGGACACGCATGGGGTGATACTCCGCAAGAGGTGGCTCCCCCTTGGCCATTTCTATGGCGGTGATGCCCAAGCTCCACATATCTGCCTTTGCATCGTATCCCGCTTGTCTGATGACTTCTGGGGCCATCCAGAAGGGTGTGCCAACGAAAGTGTGGCGAAGCGTATTTGTTAACTGGGCAGCGACGCCAAAATCCGCAAGCTTGACCTTGCCTGACGCCGAAAGGAGGACGTTCGCTGCCTTTATGTCGCGGTGAATGGTGCCCTCTCCGTGAAGATAGTCCAGCCCTAGAAGGAGCTCGCGGCATATGACGGCGATGTGCGCTTCCGAAAACACGGCTGGCTTAAGGAGGTCGAGACAAGAGCCACCAGCCAGGTACTCCATTATGATCCAGAGTTTATAGTTGACAACAAAGGAGCCATAATAGCGAGTGACGAATTCTGACTCGTGTTGTGCCAAATTGGCAATTTCTTGTTGTATTTCGGTGATATCGTCGTCTGAATCTTCAAGATCTGGACACAGAGAAGAGCGACGGATCCGGAGGAGCGGAGGCTTCGTCAACCAGAGTAGAGACGAGCAAGAAGAGCAAGGGACGCACCGATTTGTTTGATTGCGACAATCTGCTTCGTCTCGTTGTGCATGGCCTTGTATACCGTGCCAAAACTCCCTACACCCAGCTTCTCCATGAGGGTATATTGACTAGCAGGATTACTGCTCGGCATTGGATAAGGTTCTTGGGAGTTTCGTGACCTGGGTTCGGGAGAGGTAGGAGAATGCATTGGTTTAGAATGTGGAGAAACGGGGATGTCAACAGATGGACGCTTCTTTAGTCGCGAACCGAGCATAGCGAGGGTAGAAAAAAGGAGGAATAGAGATGAGAAATTGGGCTGAGCACGGCGTGGGGTGTGAACGTCAAGATGCGCACGGCCGCCCACGTGGGCTCCGAGAAGATGAGAAGAATATGTGGAGTGACAGGCCCAAGAGACGCTCCCCGGGCTTCCCTCTCATGCAGAGCCACAGTTTTCTCATCACTCTCACACAGTCAGACATGCCTATGAAATCTGTCAAACGAGCAGAATTGACGCGAGGAGATGCTTTTTCCATCGACATCTGCAGTATATACAACTGAGAGCAATTCAAATGACATGGGATGTAAAGCCCAGATGAAACCACAATCGTCAATTTAATGTCCGATGGTATCGAGCTGTGCCCCGTGCCTTGCACGGGCCACCTCTCGTACAAATACAAATGTCGCTGGCTAGTCGCTGGCTCTAGAAACCCCATCCGCCTTTTTGTCCTGTCATTCCGTCTATCCGATGCTGGAACGAAGCCAAAAACTCGTCGTATTGATTATCCATGTTATGAGGATCTTGCTGCTCTGGCCCTCCTCGTGCGTGTGTCCGAGACTTGTTTAGTTTTCCGTTCGCAAACGGGACGGGCAGCTGCCCTTGGTGTGCGGTCTTTGGTCTCGGATGTTTAGAACTGGGAGACCGGCGGATGACAGGAGCTCGGGATGCAAATCTGTATTCCGAAGGCTCTGTTACGGGACCCGATCGAGCAGGTGCGACAAGGGGCGCCGCCCATGAATGGTTCAAGGATTGTGGGATGCAAGGAGATGCTCTGAATGCACCGCAGTACGCACCCAACTGCCCTTACTCTGAGTATGAACATACGTGTTTTGAAAGCTGGCACATACCATGGCATTTTGGTTTCTCTTGGAAAGGTGCTTCATTTTGTAACGGATGGGGGGGGTACGGTGGATAGTGTCGGAGGCGTATGATATCTCTCAGTGAACTATGATATGGGTTCGTATGAGGTCCCGTTGATGAGCCATGGGTCACATCGTGGTGTGGCCTTTTGAAGCAAACTAGAGTGCGGAGCCTGGGACGTCGCGACGAGGACGATCAGAGGACAGCACTGTTGGCGTAGTGGCTATGGGGCCACGGATACAAAAAGCGATGGACAAGAGCCATCAAAGGTCGTCGACCATCGATTGCGAGCATGGAGGTGGAGACGCACAGACTCAAAACCAAACAATTAGACTGCTTCAGGTGATACAAGAACGTCGACAGTCGTCAGATGTACGCACACAGAAGAAAAAGGAAACAATGCAGGAGTATATTCTACTTGTTCAGGAGTGTGAACAATCGGTCGAATCGGGGGGCCCTGAGACAACAAGGGCGTTTCATGGAGGAACGACGATGATGGTGGAGGAGAGGCCAGATCGGATGAACGTCGCCGTCGCAAGGCGCATCGCTTTGAATTACAATAAAGGCCATTATGCGTTATTATTTTGCGTTCAGGTCACAGGTGTTGATGCATCGATGCGATGATGGCCCAGGCGAGCGTTCAACCGGCCAAAGCATTCAAGGTCTGGCCACAGAGATGTTTCGGAGCAAGTGTAGTGGCGCGCGGCCGTGGGCATTCTCAATTGTTCCAAAGTCGCATCCTGCATCCTTTCCACTCCTCACGGTAAACGTCCTTTCAACTCATGCAAAAGACCGCGAGCAATCCGCGGAATAAGCTTCGCCCCCCGTTTTCTGGGATCCAAGATGAAGGGTAACAGGGTTATATTACACCCGCAAACCAACAAGCATGATATACAGGTGAGATAACTTCATTTCAGACTATCGAGAATGGATAGATGCAATGAGACTGTCATAGTTTACATGATATGCCAAGCAAGTCTAAGGTACCCCGAATCCATCGTCAATGAAAGGGGTCAATGCCAATGGATTAATGCGATAGCAGGCCAAAACTAATGATGTAAAAGTCACAGTCGAGAAGTGGCGACAGCCCTCCTCTTTACAGGTTGACGGGCGTTGCTTGGAGAAGCAGTGGATTTCGATGACGGGGTCGCGCCTTTGGTTACGCGGGTATTCACATTCCGCAGAGAGGTCTTCGTAGCCACCGGGGGTCTAGCTATGCGAGGCTTTCTGATGTCTTGGGTAGGCCTTGAATTTAAAGGTTGGTATACGCTCCGTGGGCCGCGCACAGCAGGTCGGGAAGCTACTATTCGTCTCGTTCCTGGCGTGGCAGTTACTCGTCGTCTCTTCCTAGATAACAAGGGATCGTCTCCTTGTGGGGCATCCGCATCCTTAAGGTCTTCATCGTCCAATGTGTCCTCAGAATTTGTACCCTCACGTTGAGGTTTGAGAGAAGCGGGTCGAGGAAGAGCCGTGAGCCGTCCTGTCCCTCTCACTGGTACCGCCTTTCTTGGACTTCTGTGGTCGGCCGCACGTATACGAGGACGGACGCCAATCTTGTAGTTGGGAAGAGGCCTTTTCACTCCTGTGGCACTGGAGCCACCTAGCGAGGAGCTACGTGAGGCCGTGACGGTAGTCGTGCGCAATGAGGATCCGCGATGATCTGTTGTTAAACCTGTCGTCTCGCTAGGCACTGATGATGCCACAGTAGCTTCGGTAACAATAGAGACATTAGAAACTTCGCGACCCATAGGTACAGCTCGGAGAACACGTCGATGCTTGGGAGTCTGGAAAGTAACGTCAAATGAATCCTCCTCAGTTTCGTAGTCCTCCATATCTTCATCGCTATCACTTGAAGTGACATAACGTGTCTCGTGGATTTGAACCCCGGAATATTTCGTTTCGTCGCTCAGGTCACCATCGGAGCCGGGGTTCAGAGGCTCACGCGGTGGCAGGAGCGACCGCCCAAAACCCTGTTGAGCTCCGTCGTTCTGGTCGCTGTTTGCGACAGCTCCCCCGGTACTCTCCCCGGGGATGATGCCGAAATGAGAAGGGTGAACAGGCTCTGGCATGCTGATTTGTGGTGGATGCACGGGTGTTAGAGGGTAGGCAGATGGGAATGGAGGGTATGTCAGCAAATCATCGACAGCAATCGCAGGGATGTCGGGCTCTGGAATTGCAACTAGGGGGACATGTTCGGGGTATTCAGCTCGATCTTCGTCAATGTCGTCATGTGATGAGGGAGGAGGATGCCAGATCTCGTGTTTTTGTGACGATGCACCTGGAGGAGCGTAGAATTTAGAATGCAGCGTGTCTGAAGACTTTCTTGTTCCGCGGGATACGCCACGTGGATAGGGAATGTTGCCTCTTCTTGATTGCGAATCCCCCCTAGATGGGGGTCCCCGAGTGTTGCGATGGCCACGGTGACCTGACCATTTCACAGATGGGGCAGGTTGCTCATCTGCGTAGCTTCTGACGCTTTCCGAGTCCGCTTCCGTTAGACCAGCCTGATCTTCGTCAGTTGATGATCCGTACCACCACGAGATGGCTGCAGTGAAAGGAAGAGAGAGGATTAAGAGAATAAAGTCGCCGAGGTTGTGAACAAAGTTGAAGACGGCGTCTAAGGTCGATACGTAAGGCTTGAGAAGGGGTCGGATAACGTGGAGGTAAATGGGCTCGGCACTCTGGTCAAACGATCAACAGAGAGACTTGAGCCAAAGGAGAAATGGTACAAACTCTGGCGCGAGACAAAATGAGAAATACGAGGGTAACAGACTTTAATTCGTCATAGAAAGGAATAAAGATCCAAACTATTCTCTCCAACATTAATTCATAAAGCGCTAGGCAGCACTTGGGTGAACAGCTTCGTAATTCGGTCGAGAGCTCGAAAGGTCACACGACTCACCCAAACGATCCAGATGGCCATGCAACCTTTCATATCGCGTTTTCTCTGTGTGAGAGCTCGAATGCTTGGTTGCCCATTGTTTCGAGACGACGGTGGCGGTAATTTGAGGGTTTTGAAGGTGATAAAGACGTTCTGGAAGACGAGGCAGCAGCGTAGGAAGAGGACGACAAGGCCCATAGCAAAACCGTTGGGGAGCGATGGACGCCCAGATGGAAGAGGCGGTGTCCCACGAGTCTGAAAGGATTCGGAAGTGGGGCTGTTCACGGGAAGGAGAGGGTTTTATGGCAAAGCCTGGCCTCGTGCAAAAGTTGAACTTTGCGTGTGACTTGTTGGGCGTGGGTGGGCACGTGGCCGGCCACTTTCACCGCTCTCACCATGCCAAAAATCAAGACGACTCGCACGAAGAAAGCACCTGAAGGATTCGAAGAGATTGAACCAGTTGGTATACTTTATTGCTTCCAATATAAGCCTCGCTGATCTGCTCCTTCCAAGATCCTTGATGACTATGGGAGAAAAATGCGCGATGCAGAGAATGAATCCCATGAAGGCAAGCGCAAGTCTGAATCTCTCTGGCCTATAATGCGCATATCGCATGCTCGTTCGAGGTACATCTATGAGCTCTACTACAAGCGAGAAGCGATCACCAAGGAGCTTTATGACTGGCTCCTGAAAGAAAAATACGCGGACGCGAAGTAAGTCCAAGTCCGTGATTCTCACAGGGTCGCTCTTCTAATCACTATTACCACAAAGTCTGGTAGCAAAGTGGAAGAAAACTGGATATGAGAAGCTTTGCTGTCTTCGCTGCATTCAGACAAAGGCGAGTGTTGGCAGGTTGCCTTTCTGCATTCGTTCGTATTCAGACCGATCCATTAGGACATGAACTACCAGGGTTCAACATGCATTTGTCGCGTTCCCAAAGCGCAATGGCGGGCTGGAACGGTGGTAGAGTGCGTCCATTGCGGTGAGTTTAAACTCCCTCTGACCCGTACGTAAAACTTGTCTGACAATTGGGGCCTGGCAGGTTGTCGCGGTTGCAGTTCAGACTCATGAAGACCATTCGCACCTCACTGGCCTTCACTTGGGAAGTGAAGAGCGCGAGTTGTGCCCTTTGACGGAGTAATGTTGAAATCGAGTGATTGGCATTTCCTGGATGGGGGGCTCGGTGGTTGTATGATTGCCTCGGGCCACTGTGTACATTCTATGTGCTCCGAGGTGTGTGTGAAGGAGATAAGGTTGGTCGTATCAGTGGGGTTGATTGGGTCACTAGAAAGTCTCAGAATGTTCAACCCCAGAACCATACATCAAACCGTGTTCCCGTGCTTATCTTAACCAATGAATAAAGGAATATACAATTTTTGAGGTCTCCTCGGTTTGGACCCTGAGTGGGCGCTATTTCAATCGGTCCCTTGGTTCGAACGGTCTGAATCCTCCACTTGGTCTTACTGTGACTACTATGCCTAACCCGAACATCGGACAGACCCCCCAATCGGACGGTCACAGGCCGTCACACAAGCTGAGTCACAACTGATTTCAACCTCCGCACGCAATGCGAGAACTTGGTGCAATGGGATTATTAATAGCATTTGATCTCCGACGCGGCATCAATTGGCAGGTGTGACATCTGCCTATTTTCTGACCCTCCTAGCACTGAGATTTATGAAGGAAACAGTACCATAGAAATGTTCAATATACTTAATAGAATGTATGTACGGAGTTTGAGGCAGTTTGGTGATAAAGTGAGAGAGATATTCGATGTGTCCGATTGAGGGGTCTGTCCGATGTTCGGGTTAAGCATAGTAGTACCCGCTTTTGCTGAAATCAAGAAAACGGAGTTGGGATGGGAACTGAACTGATATGGGAACTGAACTAATGTGGGAACTGAACTGATCTGCTGGTATTGCCGATCAGTGTTTATTATTTTCGGCGGAGCGGTTCGTTTACGGCAAGTGGAGCTCTGTCAGGCACAGAAGGCGAAGGATAAATTGACAATCAGCTTCAATCAGCTTCGTATCCAGCTTCGTACTGCCCGGCTCGCCCTATCCCTACCCAACCACCCATGGGCCATTTCTCCAGGGAAGTCATCGACGCGCTCTCTCGCAGAGCTGCGCCTGAACAGGTGCCGTTTCTCTCAAACCTAGAGTATACTTCGTTATTTATCCGCATTTGTCCTAGGCTGGCGTCATTGCTGGACTCAATCCAGCTACGTACAATGCTAATGATCCTTTTGTCTTATGGGTAATTCAATCGAGTGCGTTCAATCCTGTTCTCCCCAATCCTGCTCTAATTCCTATATTCTAGTCATAATCATCTGCTTCACTCAAATGCTTTCACTCCTATTTGGTCGCATACGTCAACCGAGGGTCATAGCTGAGGTTATTGGGGGCGTCCTTCTTGGTCCGACTGTCATGGGGCGTATTCCCAACTTTACCAATACGATTTTCCCATCAACTTCCATCCATCTCCTCACGCTCACAAGTACTATCGGTATCGTCTTCTACCTCTTCATCGTCGCCATCGAGTTAGACGCCAGCGTTGCCAAGAAAAATGCCAAGGCCTCCCTTGTCATTTCCGTTTCTGGTCTTATCATTCCCCTTGGATTAGGTGCTGCAATAGCTGTGCCAATTTATCATAACTTCGTCGAATCCTCGGTCAATTACGGCTATTTCATTTTATTCGTATCCGTCGCCGTTGGCATCACCGCGTTCCCCGTCCTGTGTCGTATCCTCACAGAAACCAGGCTCTTGGATACTACCGTCGGCGTTCTTGTCCTGTCTGCCGGAATTGGCAACGATGTAGTAGGATGGATCCTTTTAGCTCTGACCGTTGCCTTAGTCAATGCCACCTCTGGTATTACGGCGTTCTACGTACTACTGTGCGGTGTCGGCTACGTCACCTTCGCTCTCTTCCCTGTCAGATGGGCTTTCAGGTGGCTTGCACGAAAATCGGGTAGCTTGGAAAAGGGAGAACCTACAGCATTCATGATGACAGTTACACTAGTCCTTGTTCTTTTCTCTGCTTTCTTCACGGACATTATCGGTATTCACCCCATTTTCGGTCAGTTTTTGGTTGGCTTTCCTATCCCAGTGACTCTCAACGTCTGTTTCTCGTCAGGGGGCTTTATTGCCGGATTGATCATACCCAAAGATAACGGCTTCGCCATTTCCGTTGTTGAGAAGTTAGAAGACTTTATCGGTCTTTTGCTCATACCTCAGGTGAAGTCCTTTTATTAATCGATTTCACTTTTGAGCTTACTTTTTCTCGAATCACGAAATCAGTACTTCGCTCTTTCCGGTCTCAGGACTAACCTTGGTCTCCTTAATACCGGAAAAACCTGGGGTTACACAATTTTAGTTTGCATTGTTGCTTTTTCGGCCAAATTTATCCCATGCTCCCTGTCTGCCAAGGCCTTCGGGTTCAATTATCGAGAGTCTGGTGCTGTTGGTGCGCTTATGGCTTGTAAAGGGTAGGTTCTGCCAATATGTAGACTACCATCGCTCACAACTTTCATTAGTCTCGTCGAGCTTATCGTTCTTAACGTCGGTCTTCAGGCCAAGATCCTTGATCAGCGGATCTTCTCGATGTTTGTTTTCCAAGCCCTGCTGTTGACATTTATCACGACACCCCTCACTCTCTTCTTCTATCCTCCACGCCATCGCGATCACGGTGGCACGGCTTTAGAGAGAGCGCCTGGTGCCGGAGCAACCCGCCCAGAGGAGTTTATGCGATCGAAGTTTGCAGTTGTGCTTGACGGCATGGAGCAACTTCCCCCTGCAATGACTCTCACTCAACTTCTCCAACCCCATTCCGCTGGGTTGAATGTGTCCAAAAAGTCTCTTAATAGTGAGAAAGCTGCCCAGTCTGAAACCTCCGCCATCTCCTACATCCCCAACAACTGCATCATCTCTGTAGATGCCCTCCGGCTCATAGAATTGACGGAACGTACATCCGCTGTACTTAGGTCTCAATCTGCTGATACCCTCACCCGCAACGACCCTGTCTTGTCTGTTTTTCGGACGTTTGGGCGCCTCAATCGCTTCTCAGTCTCGGCTTTTCTTTCGGTTATCACTCATGACGAATTTTCCACCTACGTCGCTGACCACGCTCGTGAGAATGGTTCACAGGCGATTATTATTCCTTGGTCGCTTGCTCCGCATGCTACGGAAGTACCGGCCGCCCACTTGGTGCCTTACAATCCATTCGACTCACTCTTCGCCAAGACGTCGGGAATAGACGATGCCACTTCGCTCCTCGTTCGGTCGCAATTTGTTCGCAAAGTTTTTGCGAACAGTCCATCAGACGTGGCTCTGTTCATTGATCGCGGGCTCTCGACTGACCCTGGTTCTACCATATATCCTCATGTATTTCTCCCTTTCTTTGGTGGACCGGATGACCGTCTTGCTCTGTCCATTGTGATACAGTTGTGTATGCATGAAGCAATTAGCGCAACTGTCGTACGGATGTATCGATTGGAATCCGATGGCAAGGAGTCCTTCGTCTCAGTCGGCGAAAAGCCCGGGACTAACGGTGAAGTGAGTTTGCCATTCATTACATATCGCCGATGGCTGACAGGATGGCAGGCTGCTACTTTCCCCAACACGGTTTACTCCCAGCAAGGGACGCAAGTTCGCCTTGAATCAGACACCGCTGACAATGTCCTGTGGGGCCGAGTCACGTCTTCGAAACCATCTCTTGGTGCCGAGGTTTGCGCAGCCTTGACGCGCATTTCCTTCCGAAGAGAATCGGCTGCCCATCCTCTGCACCGGATCCTGGAATTAGCCGGAGACGAAGCTTCCCGAACGTCGAAGCCGGTCTTGATAGTCGCGGGACGCTCCAGACGTATGGCTGTTGAGTATCATAAGCAGGAACTTCGCCGATTGGGTACAGAGCACAATGCGTCGCTGGCTTCGGAGATTTCGAAGACGTTTGGTGACGTTGCCTCTGCGTTCGTTGTGGCGAAAGGGAATGTAAGTTTGGTCGTGACGCAGGCAACGCTTTCATGAGGATGTCACGATGTTTATGACTACATGTATATTGTTTTTTGGATATCTCAGACGGTGTTGTGGCCACTTGAGCTTGGGCCATTGTTAATTGTTCAACGGCTTGTGGCTACCGCCCCGGGCCGGGGTTGTGTTCCATAAGTGGAAGCCCTTTCCTGCTCATAACACAATTGATGGCGTACGCTCTCCCTTTCTCCTCGTACTGGTTACCACCTTCACTCCTTCTAGTCGTTCCGACCCGCCATTTCTATGGCTGATGACACCTGCAGCGATTGCGGCCGAGCGCATCACCTTCACGTTCGGCAAGATGGCATTTACGGATGTCCAGCGCGTACCTCCATCTCGGGTTCCCTCTGCGAACGCTGTCATGAGCCTATGAGACTGCATACACGCCTCGACGGCGTATCAATTGTCTGTCCAGGTCGATATGCTCCCACTATGCAAGACACCTGGGCATATGCCAACGCGTCAATGCGTCCTCGGAGCGAGTCTCCGGATCCTCTTCTACTTGCTCCAGACAAGCAGCTATCACAACGATACTACTCTGCCTTACGACGCTCAATACCAGCGCGGCACGAGGGCGCGGTTATACCCTTAAGACGGTCTTCCCGCTTGGAAAACCGACGGCGTAGCCGTGCGGAACCGTATGCTCATACACAAACAAGACGATCGTCACTCAGAATGGCTGACGTCCCCATTCGACAATCCCGTTCTCGCCGCGTGTCCATGCAAGACAATATGTTGTCTCACAGTTGTTCATACGAGAATGAATCGGTATATCCCATGCAGCATCATCTTCCCCATCGCAAAAGCCTACAACCATACGTCCTCGACCGCATGGTTCCAGCCGAGGATATGGAGCCTATCGAGGGGTTCCGGCCTTTCATAGAAATAGATCCTGGACAGTTGCCGGAACCGGTCACAGTTCGCGAGCCCATGAGGGACCTGGCGCCGAAGCCTCCTTTTGAGTTTGTGTGGAACCCAAACGTCGTGGTTTCTGCGGTGGGTGGTATGCGCGTCCGGGTGGGGCAATTCGAGAGGAGAGGACATCCTGCGGGAGCTACTGCGCCATTTGCTACTTCAAGCGCCGCAGATGAGAACGAGACAGGCTCCTCAATGTCTGGCACTGAGGATTATTTCACTGTGCAGGACTGGTCGTCATCCTCAACCCCTGAACATTGTTCACCGAACCATGTAATGGCCAGCGTTGGTACATGCCCACATACGACCTACCTTCCGAGTCACCCTGGTCCATCTCAGACTGGATTTACACGAGGATCTGTGCCTTTGCAGCAGCGAACTCTCGCGGGCAGCCCCGGGAATACGTATTCCTCAACTATGGGAAACGAGTTACCTCAATTCGATGCATTAGCACGACATTATGCCGAGGTACAGGATCAAGAAAGGCGACTTCCTCCTCTGCGAATTCAATCTCCATCTGGTCACGCCGCAATAGGACCAACGCCCTCCACCTCAGCCCTAGCATCACGTCCCTCTCACCCTCACGAGAGTCCCGATACACCATGTCCGCAGCAAGTACCACGTGCTAACGCACCTTTCCAATATCCCTTCACGCCTACGCCTACGCCCACGCCCACGGTGCCGCGGCCTTCCGAGATCGAACAATCACACGCGGTGGTTCAACCTCGGCCTCCTCGCAGATCAACGATGCCGGGTACCCTACCCGACGCCACTATCACAGACACGGACACGGACGTGCCCGATCGTGCTCAAACGGAGCCAGCAGTGGACGAAGACGAAGACTGGGCCGGGCGCGAACCCTGGGAATACATCCACCGTGTATTGACAACTTCCACACACCAACTAGTCATTTTCCTCAAAATGCCAACGGCGGACATCCCCACTGCGGCGCTCGGTGCGCTGGGCGCGGAGCTAAACCTGCAGACGATGGTCATCGACAACGAGCACTGGCTGCTCATCGGGCCTCGCGGCCGGGACGTCGATTTGTTCAAGTCTGGCGTCATGTTCCAGAACCGTGCCCGGAGCCGGGATAAGTTCGTTTTTCGATTGGGGAACTTGAATTGGGGTGCGAACGTCAATCAGATCGAGGATGAAGTGTGCAAGGCTGTGATGGAGAGATCGAGCCGCGGCAGGGGTATGCCGGCGACGCTGCCTGCGCAGTTCATGGCTGGGGCCATGGGTGGTTTCGTAGTTTGGTATGCGCTCTCCCTCATGTGAAATCTGCCTTTTTACTTGCTCATCGCTATCTGCACTCTACACACTCTGTTGTCTATCACTATCTGTACACCCAAAGCTAGCTTACTGTAAATATATAAAGGTAAAAATGCGTTGGCCCCCAGAATACTGCAATATAATACATTCGATCATTGAGAATCGTGATATTGAAATAATACCTGGTCATTCTTGTAAATCACGGCGTCCCATCCCCACCAAGGGGGAGAAAAAAAAGTTGAGAATTTCATAAAGGGCGTCCACGAGGTACAACGTTGGGACGTAAATGCATTTCCATGAGGAGCGGAGCGCTGTGCGATTAGTCGAGGCTTGTAACGGGCTCAGATAGAGGGGAGGAAGTCAACTCACCTCCGATGTAAAAAATACACGTAATTGATATCCAGGGACTTTGACTAAACGGCCCAATCCTCCATGCCACCACCGAAACCCCCGCGGCTGCTAAGCCCCCTGGCCATACGTGCCTCGAGGCGGTCTTCTGGTCTGCCAATGGACAGACCGCGTACTTGCCCAGGGCCCAACAACAATCTTGCCCACCATCCCTTCTCGATGTCATCATCATCATCGCTCTCGTCACTGTTGTCCTCTACACCAGCCCTGGATTTGCCTTTTCCCTTCTCCTTCCCCTTGCCATTCCCACTCCGCTTCTTCTCTCCCCTTCTCGTACTTCTCCTCTCAAACCCGCGCCCAGAGCCCCCTCCACCCCGCTCGCTCGCGTAAGGTTCAGGCAGGTCGGCAAAGGAGATGCGTTTTGGAGTCGAACGAGCACTCGATCCTGAGCTGCCCCCAGGACCTGTGCTGCGACCGGGAGCGAGAAAACCATCAGATGATGCTGGACTTTGTGGAGTGCGCCAACCACCCTTGAGCGCAGAGGGGCGTGGTTCTCTACTGGATGATCCAGAATGCATGTGTACTGGTTTGGTGAATAGACGTGAGACGCTAGCGGTCGCGGTGGACGTCCCTAGCGTTGGAGGAGGTAAAGGTGTTCGAGGGAGGAAAGTTGGGCGGCGTGGTGCATACACGTCAGATTGTGTGCGCGACATGGATGATGTGTTCGGTTGGTCGTCTAGGATTTTGCGTAAGGCCTGAAGGCTACGAACAGGGTTTATATGGGGGTCTGATGAAGGGTTGGAAGAAGAAGTGGAAGAGAGTGATGAAAGAGAAGGGTTCTCAGTCGGCGGTGTTAATGGTCGCGTTGGAAGCACGAGGGATGGTGGTAGGGATGGTGCCGTCATCGCGCGCTTGCCTGCACGCGATCGAGCGGGACTGGAAAATGGTGTACGAGTGAGCGAGGAGTCTG
>WNFO01000722.1_pt1 | contig 24542 bp, 22 predicted proteins | sample 5400251 | NCBI WGS metagenome assembly WNFO01 (sample SAMN13153354, study PRJNA577476) | soil metagenome | isolation source: 100 cm saprolite under Madrone tree | place: USA:California | collected 2016-06-14
TGACGGCGACGTTGTCGTCGTAGAAGAAGCCCAGACGCACCTCGGCTGACAGCCGGCGCTGGCCCTGGCGAGCGGCGACCATGGAATCGCGCAAGCGCTCGGCGGGCCCGGTGAACGCCGAGGCCGGCGCCGCCCGGATCGCCTGATCGATTTCGGCGGCCGCCTGCCCGGGCAGGCCGAGGACGCCGAGCGCGAGCCCGGAGTAGAACTTCGTCAGCTGCTGGAGGTCCGCATTGCTCGTGCGACCGGCGCGAAAGGCGTCGAGCGCGCCGCGATAGTCCTTCTTCCGGTAGCGCAGGAACCCGACGTAGTATGCGAGGCCGTCGAGCGTCGGCTGGCTCCGGAACGCCTCCTCGAGCAGGGGCTGCGCCCGGTCGTACTGCTGCTGGGCGAAGTAGGCGAGCCCAAGCTGGAAGGCGATCGCCGGATCGGTCCGCGAGCGTGCCCGCGCCTTTTCCAGGAACGGCGTGGCCTGCGCCGGCTGGTCCTTGGCCATCAGCACGACGCCCGTCAAGTAGAGGGCTTCGACGTGGTCAGGCTCCGTCTCCAGGGCCTTGCGGAGGTTGGCGAGCGCCTCGTCGTACTTGCCTTCCGAATATTCGAGCACGGCCTGGGCGACGTAGACGTCGGCCTCCGTGCTCTGAGCGAGGGCGTGTGTGGCGGGCCACAGCAGTGTGACGAGCACGATTACCAGCAACAGAAAAGACAGGCGCACCGAGCTCGGGGGCCGCCGGCGGCTCGGACGGAGCGCGATCATCGGATCGAGGTCACGTCGCGTCCGGGTCTTCCGGAAATTTCCTCATAGGATCACACCTTTTAGCCGTCTCCCTCTTGACAGTCAAGAACAATGACGCGATCATTCTTCGCTACTTTATTTCTTCAAAACGTGAGGCTCCCGGAATGATCAGATGGCGGAGACAGGGTCTGGCGTGGCTTGTGCTCGCCATCTACCTGCCGCCCGCGCCCGCGCTCGCGCAAAGCACGAAGGCCGGCGTCGTTACGACGCTCGAAGGTAACGTCACCGCCGTCCGCGCGGTTGCGCCCCAGCCCGTTGCCCTCAAGTTCAAGGACGACGTCTTCCTGCAGGACCGTGTCGTCACCGGCGAGCAGGCGTTCGCTCGCCTCCTGCTCGGCGGCAAGGCCGTCATCAGTATCCGCGAGCGCTCGGCGGTCACCATCACCGAGGTCCCCGGGCGCTCCACCGTCGAGATCGAGTCCGGGAAGATCGCGCTCAGCGTCGCCCGGGAACGCATGCTCCCGGGCGAGGTCATCAACATCAAGACACCGAACGCGATCGCCGGCGTGCGCGGTACGGTAGTCGTCGCCCAGGTCACCTATCGCCAGGGCCGGCCGTTCACCAACCTGTGGGTCCTGCGCGGCATCATCGACGCCATCCATACCAACGTCACGGGCGTGCCGCTGAGCCAGCCGGTGCCCGTGGGAGAAAGGGAGTCGTTCAACGCCGATCAGGCGACGGCGACGAAGGGCGCGTTCACGCTGGAGGAGGTCGGCACGATCGTGCAAGGCCTCCAGCCACAGCGGACGCAGGATGTGGGCAGCGCCAGTCAGAGTCCCGCCCGCCTCGAAGCGGTCAACACCGCCGTGGCGCTGCTCGGTGCTCTCGTGGGCTCGGGCGGGCAGCAGCAGATGGCGCTGTTGACGGGCCCGCCCCCGCCGATCCCCGCGCCCAAGACGACACCGGAGCAGACGGTCACCGTGGCGCCGATCACGTCGCTGAGCAACCCGGTGACCGAACACGTGCTTTTGGATCAGCAGAAATGCAGTCAGGGCGACCCAGCGGCGTGCGCGGGGCTGGGACAATCTCCGCCGACCGGACAACCTCCGCCGGCTGACACGCCGGACGTGATCATCAACGACACCACAGTGGCGCTCGGCGCGGCCGACACGCTGAAGACCTTCACCGGCACCAGCACGCGGCCCGGAACCTCACCGCTGATTCGGATCACCGACTCGACGGTGAACGGCCCGGCCAGCACCCTGGTCACCGCCCTGCCCGATTTGAACGCGACGCTGACGGCTGGCCCGCTGATGAAGGTCACCGACAGCACCCTCGACGTGCTCAGGCTGCTCCACGTGCGGGGGAGCCTGACGTCGCTCAGCGCCGCGCCGCTGATCGCCCTCGATCCGGTGACCGTCAACGCTCAGACGCTGGTCGAGATCGCCGCCGGTGGCGGTCTCTCGCTCGCGGGGCCGCTCCTGACCGACCTGAACGGTGTCATCGCGACCGCGCAAGGCGCCATTTCCGTGGCCGGGACGCTGATGAGCACCGGCCCAGGCGCCCTGGTTGCTCTTCAAGGGACGAACCTCGCCGTGGGAGCGCCCACCAGTGAGGCGACGTTCGCGCGCTTCTTGAACGTCTTCGCCGGGTCGCCGACGAGCCCCGGCCCCGTTCCTTCCCTCGACGCATCCGTGGGTCTCGTGGGCTCGCTACTCTCGGCGCGCGCCGCCAAGATGACGACGACCGGAGACGTCGTGGGCGTTCTGAACGGCGGGCTGCTCGCGCAGAGCAGCGGCGCCGCGCTCTTGCAGTTCGACGATACGACCCTCGCGGTCGGTAACGCGTCGCTCCTCTCGCGCTTGCTCCTGGTCACGGGAGGCGGTGGCACCTCGGGCACGACGCCGGCCACGGCGGTCATCACGGGCGCACTCCTGAACGCCACGAATTCGCAAGTGACTACTACCGGCAATGGCGTGGGTGTGTTCAACGGTGCGGCGTTTGCGAGCCTCGGCGCTCCGCTATTTCTGCTCGATAGAACGTCCCTCACGACGGGCCGGCCGGCCTTCACCAACGAGTTCGAAGGCGCCCTGTTCCATGTGGCCGGGACGGTCGCCGAGACGCCGGCGTTCGCGACGTTGCAAGGGCCCTTGCTGAGCGCCTTCAACAGCAGCACGGTGACGGCTCACGGGAACGTGATGCAGGTCGCGCTGGGCGCCGCCGTCCTCGGTCTGGGCGCAGGCCCGCTGATCCAGACGTCGAACAGCACCTTGTGGACCGATTTCGACGTTCTCGCAGCTTACGACGCCTCGACCGTAGCGCTCGCAGGGCCGCTCCTGCTCGTCGGCGGCGGCTCCCTGCACGTCGCTCGCCGCATCGTCGGCGTCTTCAACGGGAGTGAGGTAATTGCGACGGCCGGGGATCCCTTCGTCTCGCTCATCGGCGGCGCCCACGTGCTCGGTACGGACCCGAACTCGCTCGCGTTCACCGTCGGCTCGGATCCCGGCTCGAGGCTCTCGGTACCCGGGACCCTGCTCGCGCTGAACGGTGCGTCCGTGACGATGAGCGGGCCTTTCCTGCAGGTCACGCCTCCGGGCGTGCTGAGCGTCGGCGGGCCACTGCTTGACATGTCGGGCGGAAGCCTGACCAGCGCGACGCCGAACCCCTTCATCAGCTTTGGTCTTCCGCCGACCGCCGCGCCGATCACGCCGGCGGCGCTGACGGCGTCGCAGCTGCTGCGGCTGACCGGTGCGGCGAACCTGACGCTCCACGGCTCCCTGTTGTTCGCCAAGGACACGGCGTTCACCGCCACGGACGCCAGTCGCGCCGCGTTCGCCATCGCGGATGGCGCCAGCCTCACGACCACGGGGACGGCGGCGCCGCTCTTCTCGTTCGTCGGTAGTGACGGCACGAGCAGCCAGGTAACGACGGCACGACAGTTCCTCACGCTCACCGGGACGCCGGCACCGTCGATGACTCTCTCTGGTCCGCTACTCTCGGCCAACCGCACTACGATCCATACCGGCAATCCGACCGCGACCGGCAATACGCCCGCGAATCCCTTCGGGCTTATCTTCCTCGGCGACAGCGCCACACTGACAAGTACGACCCCGTCGCCCCTGCTGTCGTTCGTGGACTCGACGGCCGATCTTGCTGGAACCGTCTTGAGCGCGCGGCGCTCCACGTCGCTCTCCGCTCCGACGTCGGTGACCCTCGCAGGGTCTCTGATCTTCGCCAGCAACTCGACCATCACCACCACCTCGAGCGGGTTCAACGACTTCTTCGGCACGACCGGAGTTGCGTGCTGCCCGGTCGTGTCTCTCCACCAGGGCGCGCGACTGACGACGACACAAGACCTGCCGCTCATCCAGCTCAGCAACGCGACGGTCAACGTCGGCCCAGATGCACGGTCAGGGAGCTCGCTATTCCTGCTGGCAGACGCTCTCAACGGCGCGCCGGCCGGCGAGCTCGTCGCACCCTCGACGGCAGCGCTCGCCGGGCCGCTGCTCACCGCCACGAACAGCACCATTTCGACGTTGTTCCAGCTCATCCAGGTGACGAACTCGACGTTGTCGAGCACCACCCCGAGCGCGCTCGTTTCCCTGTCGGGTGGCTCGCTGGCGCTCGGCGGCCCAAACCCGATCGTCGGCGGCGTCTCTTTCGCACGGGTACTGTCACTCACCGGCGCCGGCGCGAGCATCGCGCTCCAGGGACCGCTGTTCGCGTCGAACGGCGCTGTCGTGACGACGACCGGCGACGGCTTCGGCGTGTTCGACAACGCGCTCCTGTCGAGCACGACGTCCCAGCCGCTGATCCAGATCTCGGGGGGCTCCTTCACCGGGTCCGCCGCGAACTTCATCGCGATCGCTTCGGCGGTCGGGCTGTCGCCCACAGTGCGGCTGGCCGGCCCCCTCCTCAGCGCCTCCGCCACGGCGATTCGCAACGGCGATCCCACGGCGAACGTCTTCGGCTCCGTTTTCATCGGTGACGGCGCTCAAGTGTCCAGTACGTCCACGCCGGCATTCCTCCGGTACGACGGTGCGACCGTCGACACCTCGGGCGGCTTCTTCGTCGTACGGCGCTCTCTCTCACCAACGCAGCTCACGCGGCTCGACCTCGCGGGGCCGCTGTTCCGGGCGATCAACGGGAGCACCTTCAACGCCACGAGCCTCGGCACGACGTCGGCCTGCTGCACAGGATTCAACGTCCAGCAGGGTGGCCAGCTCGTCGCCACGACGAACTTGGCCCTCATCCAGCTTGTGGACTCGGTCTTCGACGCGGGTCCGGATGCGCAGTCCGGCGGTAACTTCATCGGGCTCACCGACTCCGGGCTGAACGGCCCGTTGACGGCCAGCGCGACAGTCTCGCTCGCGGGCCCCCTCGTCAGCAGCACCACCAGTAACATCCGCGCGCTCTTCAGCGCGCTCAGCGTGACGCGGTCGACGCTGACGAGCACGAGTCCGGACGCGCTGATCCAGCTGAACGGGACGAGGGCCAACGCCTCTGCGCTGCTGCTCGGCGGCTTGAATCCCTTCGGCAGCGTCACGACGACGGGGCGGCTGCTCAGCGTGGTCTCCTCGGTGACTTCGGGACAGACCGGACTGCCGGCGTCGGTCTCGCTGGCTGGTCCGCTGCTCGACGCGGTGTCGGCGCCGATCCAGCTTACCGGCGACGTTATCGGCATCTTCAACGGCGCGAGCGTCAGCAGCACATCGACCTCTCCGTTCGTAAGGCTCAACGACACGACCCTGACGGCTGGCGTTTCGGGTGACGTCGTTGTCAACGGGAGAATCGCGTTCGTGTCGGGCGTCGGCGGGCCGGATGGCGGCACACCCGCCTCACTCACGCTCTCGGGTCCGCTGCTCGAGGCGAGCAACAGCACCCCGGACAACAGCACTTTCGTCGACGTCAGGGGAGCAAACGGCAACGTCGTACGCCTCGACGCCGCGCTCCTCGCCGCCACTGCTCCGCTGATCGCGCTCACCGGTAGCGGCACGCGGCTGCAGACGAGCGGCAACGGCATCGACCTGGCGAACAACGCGAGCCTGCAAAGCCTCAACGCATCCGAAGGGCTCATCAGGATCGAGAACCAGGCGCGGATGGACGTGCTGAACGGCCACCTCGTGAGTGTCTCGCTCAGTCGGCTGAACGTCGCCGGCGATCTGGTGCGGATGGGCAACGGTGCGCTGCTGAACGTGAACGGCGTGCTCCTCAATGTCCTCAACGGCGGCATCGTCAACATCAACGGAGCGCTCGTCAACTTCACCGGGATCAACGCGACGATCAACGTCACGAACACCCTCGCCCCGAATAACTTCTTCAACGGAGTGCCGGTCTTCGTAGCCGCCGGGGCAGTGCTGCCAAGTATTGGCGCCGGTTCTCTCGCCGGTCTCAACGCGGGTAACAACATCATCCGGATCAACGGCACTCAGCTACCGACCGGCGCGACGACGGCCTCCGGCATCACCGGCAGTCTCATCAACGTCGGCGCCAACGGGACCGTCAGGATCGCCGGCACCAACTGACGCGTCTTGGTCGGGCGTCATCAGGAACGTCCCGTACCTCCCTTCGGTTAGAATCTTGTCGGGAAGGAAGCATATGTCGACTTTCATCCGCTTACTGACGGTCGCGTCCTCACTGGTGATCATGCCGGCCGTGGTGTTGGCGCAGCAGCCGCCGGCGCGTCCGGCAACCCCGGCGCCGGCGGCCGAAGCAGCCGAGATCAAACTGGACGAGTCCACGACGCTGAGGGCCGCCGCGCTCGAGGCGCGCATTTCCGCCGTGGTGGCCAACTTCGCGCTGTTGCAGCGGCAGGCGCAGGATCTCCAGCAGGAGATGACGAAGATGCTGGAGGAGCGCAAGACGCTGATCCAGGACGCGGGCAAGAAGGTCACCGTGGATGTCAAGGATCCCAACGAGTGGGCCTTCGACAACAAGGGCCAGCGCTACCTGAAGGTACGTCGCCAGCAGTGACCGTGCCAGCGTGGCGCGGGAATTCCCCGCCGGTGACGTGGAGCGGCAACGCCGGCGAAAGTCCCGAGGGCTAACGCGGCTTCCGACAACACGATGCAGCCGCCCTGAGTCAGGGGCACACGCCTTGCACCCAGCCTGGTTGTGTCCCGTTCTCTCGGCCTCGCGCTCATCGTCGCCTCAATCGCCGTCGCCGGCTGCGCCGGAACCCGGGTGGGTCACGCTGGGCGGCTCCCCACCGGCGATCGACTGGTGACCGTCGTCATCAGCGAGGACCGCGAGGCCATCGACCGTGAGTGCGGCTTCCCTCTGTCCGTCGGCCCGATCTATGGGTGCCAGACGTCACACGCGGTCGCTCTGCCCGATGGCCGCACGGCGCGCTCCATCAAGGTCGTCCGCTACACGGACGTGCTGCCCTCGATGATGGCCTTCGAGATCGAGATCCACGAGTTCTGTCATGCGATCGCCGCGCTGCAGACCATCGACGATCCCTGCCACGCGGAGAACAACGGCCTGCTCCAGACGTCCGGGCGCCGCTAGTCCTTGCCCCCGACCTCGTCCTCCTTCATGCCGGCGACGGGCACGAACAGGGGCTGGCCGTACTTGTCGACGCCGAACGTCTTGATGATCTTCTGAACGTCGGACGAGACCATGAAGTCGGCGAAGACGTGGCCGCCCACCGTGTTGATTCTGTGGCCGTTGCTCGGATTGACCTCCATGACGGAGTAGATGTTGAGGAGCAGCCTGTCGCCTTCGAGCAGGATCGGCAGGCGCACCCGCCGCTGGAACGCCAGGTAGGTCCCGCGGTCGGTCAGCGTGTAGGCCTTGCGGTCGTCGGCGATGCCGAGCGTCGCGCCCATCCCCTGCCCGGACTCGATGTACCACCCCGCCTGGGGCTCGAGACCGGCCAGCTTCCAGAGCGCCCTTTCGAGAGCGTGGGTGCCCGAACTGTCGCCCCGGGAGACGAAGCGCGAGCCGGTCGCGGCGATGGCCCGCATCGCGTCCGTCGCCTTCTTTGTCCCCTTGACCTTCGCCGGGTCGTCGGCCGGTCCGATGATGACGAAGTCGTTGTACATGACGAGCCGCCGGTTCAGCATCTTGCCGTCCGCGACGTACTTCTTCTCGAGCCCGGGCGCATGCGCGAGCACGACGTCCGCCTCGCCACGCGCCGCGAGCGCGAGCGCCTGGCCCGTGCCCACCGCGATCGTCTTGACGCTGTAGCCCGTCTGGCGCTCGAACATTGGGACCAGGACGTCGAGCAACCCCGAATCCTGGGTGCTCGTGGTCGTCGACAGGATGACCGGGGGCCGCTGCGCCTCGGCGGGCAGCGGGATGATCGCCAGGACCAGCGCGGTCAGCAGCGCGTGAAGCATCAGTTTCCTGAACCTCAGGCGCCGCGGCCGCGCCGCGGTCCGTCGGCGGAGCTCCAGCGGGCGCCGCCAAACGCCGCGCCGTAGAGCGCGCGCACCGCCGCCTGTGTCTTCCGCCTGAATCGCGAATAGCGCCGCAGGAAGTCCCGCCCCTCCGCGTTCAGGCGCGCGCCGCCGCGCTCCTGCCCGCCGCGGGTCCGCTCGACGAGGGCGCGGCGGAGCATACGCTCCGCGTTGTCCAGGTACGCCAGCGCGTGACGATAGGACCACCCGACACTCTGCGCGGCCGCCCGGACGGATCCGGTCGCATCGATGGCGCGGAGCAGATCCGTCCCGCCGTCGCCGACGGCGAATCGCCCGCCGACGTCGAGCCACACCTTGTGACGGATCGCGAGCCGATATTCTCGTCCGTGCATCTCGGCGTCAGGATTTCTATCACGCGGGCAGAACGCGGTCAAGGAACCAGCTGGAGATCGGGCGGGAGCCGAAAAGACGAACGGCGCGGGCTCAACCCGCGCCGTCGCCCTGTCGCCGGTACGGGCTTGTGCTTATTCGCCGGGTGCCTCGATGTGCCCGGACCGATCGGGAGAGACAGCGTAGTTCAACCTCAGCTCCTGACTGTTGAAGAATGCCTTGTCGCCTTCGAAGGTGACCTGACTGGCCGGGTACTGTGGCTCCGTCGGCACACCCTGGTTCGAGATGCCCGAGGCCTGGCCCGCGACCTGGGCTCCGCCCTGCGCGGGCATGCACGGGCCGAAGTTCGTACCCGTCGGGCCGTACGAGCCGCTGCACCACGCCCCGACCGGCGCCTGGGCGAAGGCCATCGCCGGGATGACTGACGCGACCGCCACCAACGCTACTACGATTCCCATCCGCCTCATGTCCACTCTCCGTCTGTTTGCATTCACTGCACCGACTGCGCCTATTCGAATTGCCGGAAGCGAGCACGTACGGAGCAATGTCGGTGCCAGGCTGAGGTCTTTTGGCGAACGTCGTGGCGATGCGAACTTAGAGCGTGGGATGAGCGCGGGTCGCCGGGTGACGGCGAGGGCAACTGACGAGAAAAGTTCGCGTCGGTGCCGGTTTGACAGACCGAGGATTAAAAATCGAGAGTGCGTTCTCTGCGGACATCGAGTTCGGTGACAGCCGCGGAGGGCTGTCACCGAAGTCGTTGTGTAATGGCGGGCTCGACGGGATTTGAACCCGCGATCTCTGGATTGACAGTCCAGTGTGCTAACCAGGCTGCACCACGAGCCCGAGGGCACTTACGATACAACGGGCGATGGAGGTTCGTCCACCGGCGCGCGCTAGACCTGACGCCGTCCTCAGAACGTCCCGCCGCCACCCCCGCCCATGCCCCCGCCGGACGAGCCACGCGAGAAGCCACCGTGGTTGCCGTCGCTGTAGCCGCGCCGGGTCGTGAGAATCGCCTCCTCGGTCCGGCGCGCGAACGCGCCCAGGTCGCGCTCGAAGGTCGGTAGAGAGAAGTCGCCGCGACTGTGATACCAGGCCGGCGCGGCAACCTTGAGGCCCTGGAAGTTGAAGATCCAGCGCTCGGTCACGCCGAGCGCGATCGCCCACGGTAACCACCGATGGAGCGTGTCGGCCGGCATCCGCTCGAGCCGGTCCTTCTCGGCCCGCTCGAGGAACTCCTGGAACCCGCGCACCTTCGCCAGGATCTGCACGCCGGCCCAGGTCTTGCGCGGCATGACCCAGCCCCAGGCGATGAAGACGAGCCCGCTTCCGACGATCCCGATTCGCAGCCATGGCTCGTACAGACCGAGCCAGGACGGTCCGAACTGCGGCAGGAGGAAACCGCTGATCGCGGTGAGCAGGCCTGCCGCCATCCATCCGGATCTCACGCTGCGCGGCGAGGCGGGGAAAAGGCCATCCTGCACCATCAGCTGGTAGAGCCGATCGCGGATCGGGGGAAACACGTTCTCGTAGTCGCGCCGCACCTCGGAGAGCAGCCGCATGTTGATCACCCAGTCGGCGCCGAAGATCTTGGCGAGCACGTAGAGCTCGAAGGGCCTCAGGTCGGGGTCGCCGGCGACCGGTTTCAATCGCTTGAACATGAAATCCTGGTCGCCGAAGGCCGTCGTGATCGGCTCGATCTCGAGATAGCCGCGCACTGCGAGGTCCACCACTGTCGCGATGACGTCGCGCGGATGCGCCCGTTCGTCGACGAGCGCGCCGGCCTGCGCCGGGATCAGGTCGCCGGGCGGCTCGTACTCCGGCTTCACCGAGCGGCTCGACGCTGGATCGCGTCCGAACGCCCACCAGACGAACGCGCCCCAGACGAGGGCCAGCGCCGGAAGTCCGAGCGGCCAGTGGTCGGCGATGAGCCACAGGGCTTGGCGGAGTTCGGACGGATGCGCCACGCGTCCCGGCGGCCAGCCGACGACCACGGTCATGCCCTCCCGCGGCCGCAGGGCGCGGGTCGTCCGAAACCTCCAGTAGGTCTGGACACGATCGACCGCGTAGTCCTGGCCGGCCGCCCCCAGCGTTCCGGTGTAGGCGAAGGTCCGCACCTCGGCGTCGGCGACGGCCGGGGGCATGGTCACGAACACCTCGGCATGGCTGATCGGAGCGTGCCACTCGTTGCCGGTGGCGTTCCAGTACAGCTCGTCGTGATCGTCGTACTGCATGATCCCGCGCCGCACGTGGTAGACGACGCTGACGGTCTTCTTCGTATCGACGGCTCCCGGCACCCACGCCTTGATCGTGACGTACCGATCCGGATACGACACGGCGGTCCGGAGCGGCTGGTTCGCTTCGTCGTAGACGCCGATGCCGCTGAGGTGGAGCGGAAAGTCGAGCCCGTCACGCGTGTCGCGCAGGGGGATCCGCCGGAAGATGCCCTGGTGCGCCCCTCGGAACTCGAACGTGATGTCCTCCCGAACGATGAGGCTCCCGTCGGCGTTGACCACGAGGCTGGTGATGAAGCTGTCGATCGAGAACAGCCCTCGCGTCTGCGCCACGGCCGGAGACGCGGCCGCCAGCACGAGCGCCAGCGCGGCGAGGCTCCGGCCGATGCGATCAGCTCCCGAAAGAGACGCGCGGGACCTGACGGTCGTCGGGGCGGTCGAGCTCGAAGTATGCGCGCTTGACGAAGCGGAAGAACAACGCGATCTGGTTGGACGGAAAGCTGTCGATCGTCGTGTTGAGATCGCGGACGACGGCGTTGTAGTAGCGGCGCGAGCTCTGGATCGTTTCCTCGAGCTCGCCCAGCGAGGCCTGCAGCTCGAGGAAGCTCTGGTTCGCCTTGAGGTCGGGATACGACTCGGCGAGCGCGAAGAGCTGGCGCAGCGCCCCCGTCAGCTGGTTCTCGGCCTGCGCGCGCGCCTCCGGCGTCTGCGCCGCCACGGCCGCGCCGCGGGCGCGGACGACCTGGTCGAGCGTGGTCCTCTCGTGCGCGGCGTAGCCCTTGACGGTCTCGATCAGGTTGGGAACCAGGTCCGTCCGGCGCTTGAGCTGGACGTCGATGTCCGCCCACGCCTCCTCGGACCGCTGGCGCAGGCCGACGAGCTTGTTGTACGTGACGACAATGGCGACGACGAGACCGACGAAGACGAGGAGAAAAATGATGCCACCGAACGTCATAATCCCCTCCCTCGTCATCGTAGCATCGGCGTCCTGCGCGGGTGGCAAACCTTGGCGGCGCGACTCCTTTTTCGAAGTTCTCGTGAGCTCGGAGCGCGGCGCCGTCCGCACCGCCCCCACAGCCAGGAGTGGCAACGGGCCGAGATGCCACAAGACCACGCATGAGCTAGGATGAAGGGGCTCGATCACCCCCAAAGGAGACTGCCATGCCGATCCAGACCCGATATCTCTTCAGCGCGGCCATGAGCGTTCGGCCGGACAAGGAAGCGCTCTTCAACGAGGTGTACGACAAGGAACACGTGCCGTCACTTCTCGGAGTGCCAGGCGTCATCGCGGTCGCGCGCTTCAAGAGCGAGCCGGTGACGATGATGATCGGCGGGGAGCGCAAGACGATCGTGATCGAGAGCGAGCCCGCCTACAACGCGCTCTACGAGGTCGAGAGCCCGGCCGTGCTCACGAGCGATGCGTGGGCGAAAGCCGTCGAGGAAGGGCGTTGGGCCGAGCATGTTCGCCCGTACACCACGAACCGCCGGCACGTGATGTACCACCGCATCTCGTAACGAACGACCGAGGTCGCGGCGTGAGCGGGGATTTCGATCGGCCGCGGTCGCCATCGGGGGACGGGTTCGTCCTGACCCACGGTGCCGGTGGAAGTGCGCGGGCCCCGCTCCTCGTCGCGCTCGCCGAGGCGTTCAGGGACAGAGGCGTCACGGTCCTCCGCTATGATCTCCCCTACCGTCAGGCGAGCCCAACAGCTCCGCCGCGCCCGGCTGGGGCGGCCAGAGACCGCGAGGGACTGCGCAGCGCGGTGGCGTCGATGCGAGAGCTCGTGACCGGCCGGGTCTTCCTCGGCGGGCAGTCGTACGGAGGCCGCCAGGCGAGCATGCTGTTGGCGAGCGAGCCCGGGCTCGCCGACGCGCTGCTGCTGCTCTCGTACCCGCTTCATCCGCCGCGCCGCCCGGCCGAGCTCCGGACGGCGCACCTCCCGAGCCTCAAGACGCCCACGCTCTTCGCCCACGGCTCACGCGATCCGTTCGGCACGCTCGAGGAGATCGCCGCGGCGCGGAGCCTGATTCCGGCACGGACCACGCTCGTCGCCGTGGACGGTGCCGCCCACGATCTGTTCCGCGCGTCCAAGCGCGCCGGCTCCGACATCGCCGCCGAGATCGTGTCAGCGTTCCTGCAGTTCGTCGGCGCCGCCTAGAGGCTTGGCGGGGGGCGCTGGTGCGCATCGTGGCGTTCGGCTAGACTCCCCGGCAACATGCGACTGATCAGCCGCGCGGTCATTCTCAGCCTCATTCTTGCGCCGCTCGCCGTCGAGGCGCAGCTGACGGGGAAGGTGTGGCGGGCACACCCCGAACGGAGGACGGCAATGAGAAAGCAGACAGTCGTGAGTCTTATGCTTGGCGCCATACTTCTCGCCGGTTGCGCGACCCATAGGAACCCGGTCGCGGCGGACGGACGTGCGCCCGCGACGGATGACGAAGTAGGCGCCATTGTGGCAGACATCTGGTACGCCCCTGGGCGCGCGCTCCTGTGCGGGGGGACCGCGATAATTGCCGGCGCTGTCATGACTGTTACCTTGGGGCAGTCCTACGAGTCAGCCTCTGAACTCATGCACGGTGGCTGCAGCGGACCGTGGATCGTCCGTCCCGCCGACGTTCGGCAGGCTGTCCCATAGCCCCCCAGCCCGCCTCGTTGATAGGCCGGTCAACGCCCCCGGGCGATGTGGCCCGAGAAAGGGACTAGTCCCGACCCCGCTCGGGCGCGATCGGTGAATTGTCGGGGGCCGGTAAGGCCTCGACTCGCCCGGGACGTTCGCGCGCGCGCTCGTTCTGCTCGGTGCGCACGCGGTGCATCAGCGGGACCAGGGGCAGGATGGCCAGGGACACCAGCGCGAGCAGCCAGAAGTCGTCGGCGTACGCCATGACTTGGGCCTGCTCGACCGTGCCGCGGTACAGCATGGCGAGCGCCCGCCGGCCAGCCGTGTACGAGTCCGAGCCCTGGCTCACGAAGTGCTCGGTCCATTGCTTGAGGCGCGCCGTCGTCTCGGTGTCCCAGACATTCAGGTGCGAGACCAGCGTGGTCTGGTGCTCCTGGCTGCGCCGCACCAGAAGGGTGGTGGCTAGCGCCACGCCGATGCTCCCGCCGACGTTGCGCACCATGTTGTAGGCGGCGGTCGCGTTGCCGAGACGCTCCAGGCGGATCGTGGCGAGCGTGAGCGTCTGGAGCGGCGGGAAGATGAAGCCCCCCGCGAAGCCCTGCAGGAAGCGTGGCCACGCGAGGCTCCAGTAGTCCATGCCCAGCGTCACGCTCGCCATCATCGTCGTCGCCACGGCGTTCAGTAGGCAGCCGCCGGCGAGCATGAGGCGCTGATCGGCGCGGGCCACGAGGCGGCCCGAGATCAGGAGCGCGATCATGGTGCCGAGGCCGCCGGGCGCCAGCACGAGTCCGGCGTTCCACGCGTCCCACGCCAGCATCTTCTGCGTGTAGAGCGCGACCAGCAGCACGCTCGAGTTGAGCCCCAGGCCGACCAGCGCGATGCACATGGTGCCGACCGCGAAGTTCCGGTCGTTGAACACGCTCAGGTCGAGGATCGGTTCGGCGGCCAGCAGCTCGCGGATGAGGAACCCGACGATCGCGCACACTGAGACCATAAACAGTCCCACGATGAGCCCCGAGTCGAACCAGTCCTTCTTCTCTCCGAGGTCGAACACGAGCTGCAGAAAGCCGAAACCGAACACCATGAGGACGAGCCCCACCGCGTCGATGCCGCTTGGTTTCTTGACGAAAGGCGCATCGAACAGGAACACGCTGACCAACAGAAAGCCGGCGAGCCCGATGGGAAGGTTGATGTAGAAGATCCAGCGCCAGGACCAGTTGTCGGCGATCCAGCCGCCCAGAGTCGGACCCAGGATCGGCGCCAGCATGATGCCCGTCCCCCAGACGGCCATGGCCGTGCCCCGCATCCGAAGAGGGAAGATTTCCCACATGATTGCCTGCGCCATCGGGATGACCGGCCCACCGCCGAGCCCCTGAAGGATCCGCATGGCCACGAGAAACTCGAGGTTCGGCGCGATCCCCGAGAGGAACGAGCTGACGGTGAAGAGCACCGTGCAGATCAGGAAGAACCGGCGGCGGCCGAAGCGGGCCGAGAGCCAGCCGGTCGCCGGAATGACGATCGCGTTGGCGGCGAGATAGGACGTGATGACCCAGGACATCTCCTCGATGCCGGCCGACAGCGAGCCCTGCATGTGGGGGAGAGCGACATTGGTCACGCTGGTGTCCAGGACCTGCATGACCGTGACCATCATCACGGAGAGCGTGATGGCCCACCTGCGGGCGGGCGTGATCTGCCAGTCGGTCAGCGGCTCGACGGCGCTCACAGTCCCCACACTACGTCAGAACCGCGTCGCGATGATCTGTCGAAAACGCTGACGCCGGCTCCCGCCACCGCCCTTGGTGCGACTCTTGCGGCCTCCACTGCTAGACTGATCCTGCAGCGACCCACGGTCGACACCGGTGAGGAGGGCCCCGAATGGCTTCGGCTGTGGCAGCGCGCGGGCTCGTTCTGGGAGCAGCACTGCTGGTCGTGTTCCCCACCGTCGTCGGCGCCCAGGCCGAGCTCCAGATGTGGCTGAATCCCGAGATGGGAAAGCAGATCCCACGGTCCGACTATCGGTTCACCTACTATCCTGATCGAAGAGTAGACAATCAGGAGACCCACCTCGGCCTCTCCGAGCACCGCGTCTCGCTCTTCGTCCCCCTCTTCCAGGACAGCGCCAACGAATGGGGGCTCTCCGCCCGGACCCGCTTTCAGGATATCGACACGCGCGCCCGCTTCCCGGAAGTGGGCGGCCGCTTCCCCAGCGAGCTCTGGGACGCGGGCGCCACCCTCAGCTTTCGTCACAAGTTCGACAGCGGCTGGATCGGCGGGCTGGCCCTCACGGCAGGCTCCGCCAGCGACGAGCCGTTCCACAGCATCGATGAGGTGTACTACCGGGGTGTGGCGATGCTCCGCGTCCCGCAGGGCGAGCGCAACGCCTGGATCTTCACCCTGATCTACGCGAGCGATGAGATAATCTTCAATCAACCCCTGCCGATGCCCGGCATCGCGTACGTGTGGGTGCCCTCCGACCGCTTCAGCGCCGTCATCGGCGTCCCGTTTTCGTCGATCGAGTTCAAGCCGTTCGAGACCCTCACCCTCGAGGCGCAGTATTTTCCGATCAGGACGGTGCGCGCGCGCGCGACATGGCAGATCTTCCAGCCGCTGCGGGCCTACGCGGGCTTCGACTGGGACCATGACACGTACTACCGCGCCGACCGCGACAAAAAGGACGACAAGATTTTCTACTATGAGAAGCGGCTCACCGCGGGCGTTCGATTCGACTTGCGGCACGTCGGCTTCGAGGTCTACGGCGGCTGGGCGTTCGATCGCTTCTACTACGAGGGCGAGAGGTACGGGGAGCGCCATGACAACCGAATCGACGTCGGCGACGGGCCGTTCATCGTCGGCAAAGTGAGCGTCCGCTTCTGAGAGGCGGGACCTCGACCGTCTAGCCCGCGTGACGACCGGCGACGGTTTCGACGAGGCAGATGGCCGGCAAAAGGTAGGCGAGGCCCAGCGTGAATCCGCCGGCCACGTCCGACACCCAGTGCGCCTCGAGGTAGAGACGACTGAAGGCGACGACCAGCACTGTCGCAGCACAGCCCGCGCTCCCGAGCCATCGCTGGCGCCGTGTCAGCGTCGACGTGCAGAGCAGATAGATCATGAGGCCGAAGAACACCACGAGGGCCAGCACGTGACCGCTCGGGAATCCCCCGGCCGCGAGATTCGGACGCGGGCGGTCCACCGCCCACTTGGCGGCGAGTTGGAGCCCACCGGTTCCCGCCATCAGCAGCGGCAGCACGACCGCCAAGCGACGGCTCCTGCGCCACAGGAGCGCGACGCCGAGCGCGATGAGAGGGATGAGCCCGTAGTTCTCGCCCAGGCCGGAGATTCCATTCATCGCCGGGTCCAGGAGGGGCACGTGAGCGAGCTGAACGAGGGCGCGTGCGCTGTAGTCCAGAGCGAAGAACTGCTTCGCCGAAGCGATCATGGCCAGCGCCAGGAAGCCGGAGAGAGAGAGGACCGCCACAGCCAGCAACGGCCGCGACACGCCCAGCCCGGCGCCCTCCCTCTGCACGTCAGAAGTATGACACAGGGGTTGACCTGATGCCACACGTGGCACCGGCGTTGCATTCCAAGGGTTAGGTGCGCGCCTTTCGCTCGCTGTCGATTGTCATCGGCCTGGCGATCCTGGCCATCCTCGTCGCGCTAATCGGAAAGGACGAGACCCTCGCCGCCACGGCGCGCGCGCTCGGCTGGCAGTCCTTGCTGGTTTGCCTGCTGTTCGTGCTGATCATGGCCGTCGACACGCTCGGGTGGCGCTACGCCTTCGCGTACGACCGCGTTCCGTTCCTGCGATTGATGGCCGCGCGCGTCGCCGGCGAAGCCGTGAACGTGATGACCGCGGTCGCTCCCGTCGGCGGCGACGCGATCAAGGTGTGGTTCCTCCGGCCTCACGTCCCCTATCGCGAGAGCGTCGCCTCGGTGATCATCGCCAAGACGACGATCACGCTCTCCCAGACGCTGTTCTTGCTCCTCGGCGTGGCGGTCGCGCTGGCGCTGTCCGTGGACGCGCGGCTCGTCGCGGCGATGCTCTGGCTGTTGCTCGTCGAGCTGGTCGGCGCCGGGGGATTCCTGCTCGTCCAGGTGACGGGGCTTCTGGGCCGCGGCGCGCGCCGGCTTTCACGGTTCGGCAAGCTCAAGGCGATCGCGTCAGCGGAGAATCTCGATCAGACCCTGCAGAGCTTCTATCGACGGCAGTGGCGGCGATTCTCCCTCTCGATGGCCTTCCACCTGCTCGGCTGGCTCATGGGCGTGCTCGAGACCTGGCTCTTTCTCAAGGTGCTTCACGTTCCCGTATCGCTGGCCACCGCCGTCGTGATCGAGCCGACTCGCTGAGCGTCGCGTCGCCCCCGATCGCGACGAGGTACGAGAAGGTCGCGCCGCACGTCCTCGTCCAACGGACGAGCTGGTCGAGCTCGCGGAACGCCAGGACACTGACGGCGTAACCCTGGGCTCGGAGCGCCCGCCGCGTCTGTCTCGCGACGGCCATCGCGCGACCGTCGCCCGAGCCCGGGGTCACGACGATCTGCACCGCAGGGTTCATGGGCTGCCCCTCCCGGTGAGGCTCACGTCCATAACCTCCTGCTGTTCGGCCGTGTGCGGCAACCGCCGCCCACGGGATTCGCCAAATTTTGGGAGCATCGACCGTGCCACTGCTGCGAAGGTGGCAGGCAAGTGTCAGTGCTTGCGCGTGCCCTCGCCCAATCGTGCGTTCGCGCGATGGAGCCGGCGATAGTTCGAGGAAAGAAATACAAGTCGAGAAGGAAAATCTACAGGAGCTGGAAGAACTACAGAGTAAGAGTTACAGACATCTACCGTGGCCATCGAAGTGTGGTCGACGCTCCGTGTCGCCGGGCTCCTTGCGGCGATCGTGCCGGCCGGGGGTTGTCTCGGGCCGGTCGCCGATCTCTATCCGCCGCTTGGCGACGAGTCGGCGGTCACGATCTCGGTGCTCGATCACGGCTGGCACACGGCGATCGTCGTCCGCCGCACCGACGTGGATCGCGCTCTCTGGCCCGAGGTCGACGATTTTCCGGAGGCGATGTTCGTCGAGGTCGCCTGGGGCGATCGTGAGTTCTACATGGCGAGGCCGGCCACGCCCTGGCTGGCGATCAAGGCGGCGTTCCTGGCCTCCGGGAGCGTGCTTCACGTCGTCGGCTTCAGCGCCCCGGTCGCCCCATATTTCGCGGAAAGCGAGGTCGTCGAGCTGCGTCTCTCACGCCGCGGCTTCGACGCGATGACGCGGTTTATCCACGAGGAGTATCAGCGGGACCGCGAAGACCGGGCCCTTCGCCTCGAGCGCGGTCTGTACGGATCCAGCTGGTTCTACGCTGCACGCAGCCGCTATCACCTGTTCCACACCTGCAATACCTGGGTCGCGCGGGCGCTGAGCACGGCCGGGCTCGCGGTGACGCCCTCCGGCGTGATTACCGCAAACGACGGGATGCGGCAGGTACGGCGTGTCAGGGTTTCCCGATGAACCCGGGGTCCTCCGCCAAGCCGACGGCGCGGCGACGCTCGTGCTACTGTGGCGTGCCGTGATCCCGCTCATGCTGCTGTGGCTGCGCGCAGCCGGGCTCGTCGGCCAGGCCGTCGCTCTCGGCAGTGCTGTCTTCGCGCTCGTCGTGCTGCGCCGCGACCCGGAGCGACGGCCTGCCCGCGCCCTCGATTGGACCCTCGCGCTCACTGGAGCCGGCGCACTCGTCGCCGTTCTCGCGCAGACTGGCCTGCTCGCCGTGCTGGCGGCGGCGCTGGCCGACGACGCGGGCTGGCCAATCGCCGCCCTGCTCGGCTCGACGGTCGGGATCGCTGGCATCGTCCGCATCGCGGCCGGGCTCGCCATCCTGTCCGCTGCCATCGCTCTTCGGCGGGCGCCGGCATCCCGGCTGCCCGGCGCATTGCTCCTGGGCTCCACCATTTTGCTGTCCGCCACCGGGGCCTTGGCCAGCCACGCGATGGGCCGACTCGACGGCCAGGCGTGGCTCCTGACCGTCACCGCGTTCCATCAGGCGGCCGTCGGCATCTGGGTAGGCGGCCTGATATGCGCTGCAATGCTCTTGCTGCGCGCGGACGTCTCCGCTGGGGATGTCTGGCTCCGCCCCTTCTCCGTGGTGGCTGCGGCGGCGGTCGTGGGCATCGCAGTCACCGGCGTCGCCCTTTCGCTCGCCTACGTCGCCACACCGGGCGCCGCCATCGGCACCTCGTATGGGGCCATGGTCCTCACGAAGATTGTCCTCTTCGTGGCACTGCTCGCGATGGGTGTCCTGAATCACCGCGCGCTTCATGGCCGCCTCGCGCTGGGCCCGTGGAGCAGCCAGCGATCCACCTCTGGCGGAAGCTCGATCCTGTTGCGCCGGCGCCTTGAGGTGGAAGCGGGACTCGCGGTGGTAACGGTCCTGCTCGCGGCATCGATCGGCTCGGCGCCACCGGCCGTCGACGTGGGCGTGCAGCGCGCCACGCTGAACGAGATCCGCGCCGTGTTCACTCCGCACTGGCCGCGGCTCTCGACCCCGACCCTGGCCGAGCTGGCGGCCGCCTCGGATCTCGCCGATCCAAACGCGCCGCGCACCGCCGAGATCACCGCATGGTCCGAGTTCGGACACAACGTCGCAGGCCTCTTCGTGCTCGCCATGGGGGTCCTCGCGACGCTCGAGCGGACCGGGCGGGCGCCGTGGGCTCGGCACTGGCCGCTGCTCATCATTGCGCTGGCGGGCTTCGTCGCCTACAGCGTGGATCCGGAGGGGTGGCAGACCGGGGCGGTCGGCTTCTGGGAGCATCTCCTGAGCCCGGAGGTCGTCCAGCACCGGATCCTGCTCATCCTCACTGCGCTCTTCGGGTTCGCGGAATGGCGTGTGCGGAGCGGCCGCCACCCGGATTCCCCGTGGCGCTACGTCTTCCCCGTCGTCGCCATCTGGAGCGGCGTGCTGCTCCTGGCGCACGCCCACGAGCTGAGCAACGGCAAGTCGGCGTTCTTCATGGAGCTCTCGCATCTGCCGCTCGGCCTCGTGAGCCTGCTGGCGGGCTGGTCACGCTGGCTCGAGCTCCGGCTACCTCCTGTCAAGAGCGGCGGGCCCGGCCGGATCTGGGGCCCCGCGCTGGCCGTCTTCGGGTTGCTGCTCGTCCTCTATCGGGAGGGGTGATCACCCCTTCGACCTCGGCGACGGTATGCGACGGAGTGCGACGAAACGCGACGATCCAACAAGTCAGGTCGCTGCGCCAGCGATACTCAGGCCATAGGCCGACCTGAAAGGTGGCGAGCGGATAGACTCCTTATCAGCGGCGCTCCGCTCGTGGCTGAACTCGTGGCGGGGCATCGGCGCGGTCGCGCTCGCCGTGGCGCCAGCTCACGCGTTACGATGCGCGAGGCTGGCGAGCAATGCAGCGGGCTCGACCTGCTGCCGAGCTTGTCGCGGGGCTCCACGGGCTTAGGGCGCAGCCGACGAAGGTCAATTTGGAGAACAACCGCAAGACAGCCAAAACCTTCGGCCTCACGATTGTCGTCGGCGCAACGCTGGTCGCCAGCTTGTCGGTTGCGCTGCCCGGCGGTCTGGCGCAGGGAAGCGGCAGCGATGCGGACAACGAGCGTGAGCGAGCGTTTGTCGAGGCGCTGCGACGTGAAGATCCGAGTGGTGCTGAGCGCTACGTAGCGCTCCGCGATGCACGCGGCCACGCCATTGCCGAGCTTCAGCGAGTCCAGGCGCGGTACAGTGCAGCCGGACCCGAGCTCCGGCCCCTCGTCCTCCGCCAGCTCAAGGACGCCCAGCGGCAGTACGCGAAGAGTTCACTCGCATTCCTGGATTTTCTCGATGCGAGGGATCGGCGCGCCCTGGCCCGCTACCAGGAAGAGATCGGCCGACTGAACAGGCTCCTTGAGGAGCGCGCTCGGGCGCGCGCGGAACTCGAGAAGCTCCTTCGGGAAGAATGACGGCAGCTCGCCTGTCGTCCTTCAGCGGCAGAGCCCATAGAGTCGGGCACAATCATTCACGTCTCCCCGGGAGTCTTGCCAGATAGATGACATCAGGCGCAAGCACGAGAGTCAGGGCAGGCCACAAGAAGCCTCTGGTGAAGCTCCTCGCCCAACCTCAGGCCGAAGGGCGGTAAGAGCGCCGGGCGGAGTGGGAGGTGGGACGAACCACCATCCGCACCAATGGCTTCGTCGGCGTGAGATTCGGGCAAGTGCGAGCGTGGGTGATGACCGAAGCCTGCAGGTCAGTCCCGCACTGGCGGCAAAGATCACAACCGTTACCAACGTCAGTCCCGAGTTCCTCGGGCGTGTATCCCCGTCGGCAGGTTTCGCAGAACGCGACCGGATGATGCCAGCATTCCGCGAAGAGCAACGCCCTCAGTCGAATGAACAACAGCACGGCATGCATCGTCGGCCTCAGGCGCGAACGTGTCAAGATCCGTCAGCGAAAAAAGTTCTGTGGAAAGCTGTGGATTGGGGTCGACAGCACCTGATACGAACACCTTGTCCACCAATTTTGGTGGATAGCGTGAGCGTCCGGGGGAGCACGGTGGGCGGGTACTGACTCGCGCGACCCGCGGCCTCGAACACCACCCGCCCGCAGGACCAGTTGATCGAGTAGCGCGTGCTGGCCGCCGCGGACGCCTGCTCCTCGTCACACCGGAAGCGGCCCGCGTGGATGCTGATCTGTCCGTGCTCGGCGGTGTCGTTGCGCCCTGTATCCCGCCGGTGCTACGTTGGCGGCCGACTGATGGGCGGCGGGCTCACCCGCCTGAGGAGGATTGCGATGTCAAAGACGCTCTACGCACGTCTCGGTGGCTACGATGGGTTCGCCGCTGTGGCGGACGACCTGCTGCCTCGGCTGGTCTCCGACCCACAGCTCGAACGGTTCTGGAAGCATCGCGGAGAAGACGGCGTGCGCCGGGAGAAGCAGTTGCTCATCGACTTCTTGTGCGCGTCGGCTGGCGGCCCCCTCTATTACGTCGGACGCGACATGAAGACGTCGCACCGAGGTCTGGGCATCAGCGAGCGAGACTGGCAAGTCTTCATCGGGCACCTCAACGCAACCCTGGACAAGTTCCGGGTCGCCACGAACGAGAAGGCCGACGTCCTCGCGTTCATTGAAAGCACCAAGAAGGACATCGTGGAGTAGTACCCCGATCTGCTCCAGCTCCACACGGTACGACGCGCGGGGCGGGCGACTACCCGACCGGGATGGTCCACTCGATCACGAATGCGACGGGCACCGCACGGGAGCGGGAGGCGGAGGAGACACAGCCTCGCACGGACATTCCGGATCGTCTCTGAGACTATGCTGCTGGTTCCGGTGCTCGCGTATATCTTGGAGTGGGCGGTCTTTGGCGGTCTGGTGACCTACAGCCACTGCCCGCGCTGTGCGGAACTGTTTCAGGCGGAGGACCGAGGGCAGTGAGCGGACCTCATAGGATCGTGGCGGGAGGATGCACCAGTCGTCCGCCCTTCCGTGAGTTCAATTCGCGCCGCAGCAAGGAGAACCGCGACGAGCGCCCGCGTCCTGAGCCGACCAGCCGAGATCGGGTGCCCCTTGTTCACCGTCCGCTGATGGACGTTACGCAGAGAGCCTGGCAAGCGGTGCGCCGGGCGCTGCGAAAGGCCCGCCCGGGTGCCTAAACGGCCCGAGAAGAATCATGAGCCTGCGCCGCCAACCACACGGCAGGTCCGATGCTCATTGCCCCATTTGACTCTCCAGGGCTGCGTCTTCTCCCACCTATCGATCTCCGAGTGTGAGAGACGCTCGGGCCCCCGATCCTAGTAAGCTCCATGTCGATCGTCGGCCCAAGAATGTGAGCTGGGGCAGCCCTTGCCTACTGTGACTGGCCGCACACAGTGAGCTGGCGTGGGCCAAAAGGAAAATGAACAACGACGTCAACCAGCGCGCTCGGTAGCCGCGCAGAAAGTAGAAGGGTCAGATGGAAGCGTACCTTACTGTCGCTAGTATCCTGTCCGGCTTCGGCATTTCAGTACTGATGTTCCGAATCCAGCGCGAATTACACATTCAGGAGAAATATCCAGATGCGCCGAACTGGCTGGCCTGGGCCGACTATCTCGTGATCGCATCAATCGGGCTATCGCTGCTGCTCGTGGTCGTGCCATTGGTCGCCTTGCCCGGACCGGGTAAAAATGCACTGGCTCTCGCGGCAGGCAGTTGTGCCGCCGCCGCCATTCTCTTGGCGGCGTATCCTCTAGCCATCCTAGACCACTATCGAATCACGATAGGAGTGCGGCGGAAGGGCGAGCGGATGAAAGGTGAACCCGTGGAAAAGGCGCTTGTTCTTGGAGCGGCTTTTGTCGCCACTGCTGCGTTCGCGGGCATTGTGGCGTGGCGGCTCGCGCTCTAACCCGCCCCCGAGGCGCGCTCGCGGGGGCCTGGCGAGCCACCTTCTACTACACGAGCGGGGTGGAGCACAGCGCCACGGGGGTGCTTGGATCAGCGTTCGAGGCCAAGCCGTTAGGGGCAGTGCCTCCCACTTGGGAGGGGACGGTGAGGCACGCGAGGAGCCGTCCGAAGGGAAGGGAGGCTGGACGGCCACGGCTTCAGTGGACTGCGGCTCAGGACGTCCCGCGCACGGGACGCCACGCGAAGCCCTACCGCAATGCGCGGCAACTGTTCCACCGAGGACGAGCCGGGGTACCGCCAGCTACTGCATGGCCCGTCCAGCCCGCGGACAGTCTACGCTTTCTTGTGTGGCTTATTCCAGCCGGGCGAGGTGGCGATGAAATAGCTCAGGCTGCAAGAGCGCGGACGACCATCTGCTCCTGTAGGCATTCAGAACACTTTCCCGGGGTGACTTGGAACCCATAGCCGTCTCCGATCACGGCCACGGCTTCCCGGATCTCTCGGGGAAAGGCCCCCATCTTCAGCGCCAGACAGGCGTCACAGAAGCGGATCGTACGGTACGCCCGGAGCAGGAGGGTGAGTTTATCTTGAAAGTTCTGCATGGTGCCCTCTAGGCGACGAGGAATATCTACGCCTCGTCACCGGGTCTCGACGCACGCTGCCCGCGTCAACCCTAGGGGCCGCAGTGGCTGGCGGGGTACTGTAGCACACGGTTTGCGTCAGCGGGGTTTCTTCCTCCAGTGAGCCCGGACAGCCTTGCCCAGTTTCACCTGGACCGTCTCGGGCAGGTCGCGTCCTTAACTTGCTGTCCAACGCGATCAAGTTCACGCCGGAGGGGGGCCGGATCGAAG
>WNFO01004657.1_pt1 | contig 24529 bp, 26 predicted proteins | sample 5400251 | NCBI WGS metagenome assembly WNFO01 (sample SAMN13153354, study PRJNA577476) | soil metagenome | isolation source: 100 cm saprolite under Madrone tree | place: USA:California | collected 2016-06-14
CTTGTAACTCGTAATGCCTCTCAGAGTTGGTTACGGTATGCGCAGCCGACTTTCATCATTGATCTACCGCCCATCGCTCCTCAGTTCGCGAGCATTTTTCATCCCCGCTTCTCCAGTTTGCTGCCCAGGATCGCAATAAGACCTTCAGTCTCGTCGAGTGCCCTAGTACGAATCTCATACAACAGCTCCAGTCATTCCTTCCCCCATTGACCAAAAGGAAAGGTGGCACCGGTCAGCTCATATCACGGCTAGGCAATGACGAAATCGACGTGGCGATGTGAGATCACATAGTGCCACGGTTTCATTCATTCATCATCATATTGGCAGTGCTCTCACAGACGCTCTTATCGCCGGCATAGCTAACGGCTCCAAGGCATACAAACTTGTCGGCAGCTATGTCAGCACCCCATTGAATTGGTCTCTTTCCCCGTATCCACTAGTATCAAACGCTTCGCTCACCAGATGACTACTGTAGGGCGGTCATCACTGGAACTGAGTCCAAATACCATAGCATCGCCGAACTTGAGGGAACCATGATCGGTATCTCGCGCGTCGGCAGTGGCAGCCAAACCATGGCGTACGTTATGGCCCGACAACAAGGCTGGACTACGGACACACTGCGGTTCAAAGGTCCGTAGTAATAGTAAATGCGCTCATCTTCGTTTCCACGCGGATGCATAAAGATGCACTGTATTCTATTTTTAACTTCATTAATTAACTGATCTTCCCTCTGGGTTAGTCAACGGCGATATTCGCGGGTTGATTGATTCGGTCAACGACGGATCTACGAGTGCGTTCATGTGGGAATGGTTCACCACAAAACCCTTTGTTGACGCAGGTCAAATACGTTTTGTACGTCATCTCATCGCCCCCTCTCCTTGTGTCATGTCATGTACAACTAGCCAACAACAACTCTCTCCATATCTACGGCACTCATATTCCGACGTCACAACCTTGATCGAGTAGATCGGCTCAGTGCCTACGCCATGGCCATCCTGGTTGATCGCCGCTCATCCGTCGCAGGAACGCGCGCCGGTCAACGAGTTGCGCGCGTTCCTAGAGGCTCTTTCGACGTATGTCGTCTCATTCGATGCGCCAGACAACCGCGCCAGGCCAAACGTCGAGTTTATCAAAGAGACGTTTGGGTACCGTGAAGAGGACATCGGCGTTGAGTTTATTCCATCGCAGACGTGCATATTACGCATGTTGACTCGGGTCATGCATTCTAGGCCTGGCTCGATACCGTCCGTTACCCCCAAAATTGTTCTGTCATCCCAGAGAAGGTCATTGCCGATACATTGGCGTAAGCGCTATGTGCTACAGTGTTATGGAAGCTTTGTGACAGGTTAACATGGCCCCCACATTTAGCACGCTTGAGAAAGCCGGTGTCGTAAATCCGCCAGAGGGGCTTCAATTTGACGTGAAGAAATTTATTGATACAATGGTGGTAACGTTAACATGATATCCCATGTTGAAAGCTACGAATAAATCCTGGCTGATTATACTATGTCCGTATGTATGTCCATGTCCATGTATGTGTAGTTGTGATCCTAGAGAGCAATATGAAGCACGGTGAGCCTGAGACCAAGGCATGACAGCTGTACCCTAGATCGTATGATCGGTCTAGGACAGTCATCCTGTTTACGAACGATGTGCATGTGCGGGAATATAATTAGTATAAATGACCAAAGGTGAATGGATATAACGAGGAAAGTTGTTTTTCGGGTCGTGTATGTAAAGGGTAGATGGGGTCTAAGCCCACGAGGGTCCCACCAGTGAGGGTAAGGCAAAACTTTATTCAATCAATCCGATGTCCTTGAAAGGCGAGGTTGATATGAGTCTGCAATGTGAAGTGGAGCGGAAGTCTTCGTTAGTCCCAAAAAGAAAAGGTCGCCACTACCCGAGGCCCGGGCAAGGACACTGACCTGAGCCATATTCGGGTCGGAGTACTCCGCTCCATAACTAATTCCCATTCCCGTTTGACACCGAGGGCGTCAAGGAGGGATTGCCGCCCCTCTTTTGTGCCTTCGCCTTCTAGAATCCACTCACCGTGCCAACCCTCACCGAGGCCATGACGCACGTGCGGTCGCAAACGCGCGACCCACTCGTATTTCTTAATCCGTGCAGAGCCATTTGCGGAATGCGGGCTGCGTACCCTCCTAGGAAGGAGCACAAGCGACAGTTCCGGTTCCGGTTCTCCGCGAGGGAGAGCGGCGATGAACCTGGGGTTGACTGGCGGAGGGGTAATGTGTGCATAATAGAAGGGCGATGGGAGCAAGAGGGGCTCGGGTATCGGGAGTATTGCCGACGGGGCATATGGCACAAGGACAGTGCCATCGAAGATCATCCATGATTCAGGGCTGGGTTTGTCATCATCAGAGGGATCCACGACATCCGAGGAAGGCAGATATCCCAAGTTACAGATGATATCTCCAACGGAAAGATGTTGCCAAAGACCAGCGTCATCCAATTGTGCCTCGCATGCGGTGATTGTACGGTGATCCACCTTGGAACAAGGAAAGAAGACACGTAAGATCGGCGCACGTTGGCGAGATGTGGCAGCGCCGATATCATGTGGCATGATGACGATAATCGGCAAATGCTCGGCTAGTCGAGAGGAACGCGGCAACGGACTGTTCACGGTCGATGAGCCGCTGGAATCTGGCGTGGATACCGAGTTGTATTTTGGTCGCTGGAAGTCGTATTCAGATGCTTGACTGGGTACCGTAGACGTACGATTCCGACCCCTCCAGCTCCCAGCGTAAATCTTCAAGCCGAGGGGGTCTGTGGAGGGAGGGGGAGGGGGAACGGTGCTTCTCCGCAGTATTGACATGAGAGAGGGACTTCGTCTTGGGAAATCACCTTTCGAGGCGCGAGCTATGCGTCCAAACGAGGAAGGCATAGAAAAGAATCTAAAATGTCCCCTGGGTGGGGTTGGGGCTTTGGCCTTTTTGTCCCCGTCGTTTTTGGCGAAAGACAAGGGAGCGGGAAACACGAGTTCTCGTCCGCCTTGCTGCGCTGAATTTCGATACCGTAAGGACGGGTTATCCGGTTCCTCTCGTACTGATGATGGGGCACTATGAATAAGGGCCTGCAAGAGCAGAATCATGCGTGAATGGGCCTGACATAGCAGGACGAGTCTTTGTATCTTCTCTTCTAGGGCTGCTGTGTTAGAAGAAGATGGCGAAAATGTCGTAAGGGCAAGGGTGGGGTAGTAGTGCAAAGGTAGTTGCTGCGAAGCCACTAATCGGGGTTCGGTTATCATCCGTCTCGTTAAGTCGTGAGGTGCTATAACTCACTGAAGTGACTGAGATCGCTAAACTGAACATCGACGATACCACTAATTGCGTCAACATCGGCGTGGCTGAGACAATACCGATAGCCTGGGACGAAACGGGATAGCACACCATTGCGCAGTTTGGGGTGATGAAGAACGCTACGACACGCCCTGCAGGTGAAGGCGAGGGACTGGAAGTCATACCATCGGACGTAGCGAAGAAAGCGGGCAAGGATACGGGGCTCCTGGAGCACGCTACCCAAGGAACCAAGCCCCAGCCGCATCGAAGCAGAGGGTGGCACTGCCAAAGAGGCCCGGAACGTCGACGGTGATCCTGATGGGACATAGTTCGGCTGAGGTGGCCGCGATGGAAGGGGTTTCGAAGATCCGGTTATTTCAGATGTCGAAATGGAAGACAATGGATGGGACAGAGCGGGATCAGTGACGGGAATAGTAAGAACGACGGTAGACATGAGTCGCAGAGAGGGCGAGGGTTGAGGGCGAAGGGATGTTCACGGCGCTATGGAACACCCATGGTGAAAGAGCCATCAAAGCCGGTTGAAATAAATAATGCCAACGGTGCCAACGGGTCGTCTCCACACAGCTTGGTCAATCAAGGGGACTGCCCTCAGTAAGCCATTTGGCGCCCACTACCGTACCATTCTTCCGCGCTGACCCGCAACTCGCTTCCTTTCGGCGTACCTGACAATCGCAATCACATTTTTGACAGCTCTACTGTATTTCCCTGATCTCTGCCCTCGATGCTACCTGCCTCCTGCAAAACCGCATAATTCCCACGGAAATCCATCACCGGCGCTTACATGCAGAGCCAGACCACACCCTTGACGGGCGTAAACCTGAACCTCACCCGAGACTCATGTCACGGGGTCTACTGGTAAACTCGCTTCTTTATGCTCCATTTACTCTGTCATATCACTCGTCGCTTCTGGACTTTCGAAAGCGCCTCGCGGCAGTGGATCAGGATCAGGATCGTTGGCGGTACTCCTAATTTATCCAAATGTAGGAAACGCCCGTCCTGACGCTGACATGTGCAACATCTGCTAACGGTGGTAAGGCGAGCCAGAAGTCCTCAAGCTCCACGCTAGTCAGATGCTCGTGTACCTGCCTATTGTATTGTATGAACATGTTGGTACCTGGAGAGGAACGCCTACTGTAACTTACGTCGCCAATGTTAGATTAACCTTTGAGTTTCACATCGCTAAAAGCAATATTGACCGTCGAGTCATCTGGTGGTGGAACCTCCAACCTGGTTTTGCAATTTACCTGGCATGACCTGCTGCAGCTTTACCAGGGGAATGGGTTTGCTATCTCTGCCCGCCGAAGAAAAGTATCGCAAGTGGGCCAGATTAGGACACATCCACGTCAGTGACATTACGTCCTTGCCTTGCGCGTCTTCATCTCGCCGGTTGGAATGTTGTCGGCACAGTGTATCCGGCCTCGGCGATGTTGGGGCATTTTACAATGTAATCTCAACCAACCAATCAGATTGCAGTGTTCAGCCGACTGAATTGGACTATATTGTTAAATGCCCACAGTGTGAGTGAAAAGGCATGGTTCACTAACCTGTTGTCGTCCCATAAAGAACAGCACTCGTTGAGACCTCCCCTCATTTCTCATTCTGCAAGAAGGACTCCCTGATTTAGAACAAATCCATACCCCGAGCTGCATGTACTGTACTTACTGTATAAATGAGGTTGTGAGGCAGGGAATTGGTCTTCGCACGAAGAGACTGGAAACTGAATAAAATACCTTCACCACTTAGGACATGATTACGTTTGATACTGTACGGTTTACAGCAATCCCGATTGCCATGGAATCTGTCGTGTTATCGAGTTTCTGTATTTTCTGCGGTTGGGGTTGACTACGTGGAGTAATTGCAGTTGCTGGCAGAAGTCGCGTTTAAACCTTGAGAGCCTTTCCCATCCGCTCCACACGGGTAAGAGCCCGGATTGGCCCCCCATTCTAGACTGTGTTTAGACCGAGGAACGGATCGCATGGGGAAACTGCGGCAACATCCTGAAGGCTGGCAAGTCTGTTTCGACAGGAACCTCTGGAGGAGAGGATCAGCCATAAGTGATGGACACAATAGCATATTGCTGTACAGTACACACCCTGTCCAGAAGCAGGCTTGTACAGGCTGTACTATATTATGTAGAATGTACATATCATCTCTGCCAAGTGCCGACAAATTGAGCCGCATCCGAGTCTCACCAGCCAGAGAATGCCGTACTCGACGACGGTTGACGCTTCCTGTGGTGGAAAACTTGGCCTTATCGTGTCTTCCTACGCCTTCAGTTCCAGTGATAGAGGGCGCAAAGCGAGCTTTCGCTACTGTATTGTCACCACTCCTGCCAGAACAGATGTACAGTAGATAAGAAAGAGGGGTTTCCAAAGAAATTTCCAATATTGTGGCACGTTCCGTATGGTCACTTGATTCATTTGTCATGTCCTGGTCACGCACCCGCGGGAATATCTGCCACTCAGCCCGTCAGCCTTCCTCGCCTGCTCAAAATATTCGACCTCAACTGTGCCGCCACAATGTCTGACGACGAAGAACGATACAATGTATCCCTGTTATCTCATTCTAACCGGATGGTGCTAATTAGCTCCTCTTTGAAGGCACGCCCCGGACCTCAGCAACGGTACCTCGCAAAAGACATTTTCGGCAGTGACTCAGAGCTGTCCGACGCTCCAGATGCAGAGGGTGAGTAGTTCCACCACGGACAATGCTGCTTTTGTCATATTTTTGTCTATACAGAGGAAAATCTTCCACCTCGCTCACGCCCGAGGTCAGCACCAATAGAGGGGGGAGACGAGTCTACCGATGACTCGGCAGACGAGTACCGACAAGCACGCGCGATACCACAGAAACGGAGGCGGCCAAGGCGGCGTGAGCGCGTGGAAGATGATGCGCCGGTGGTGCGCGTAGGCAAGGCGCAGCGCAAGCGCAAGGCCAGGGTGAAGAAAGGGCCAACTGAGGAGGATCTGTTAAACCTCCCTCCCGAAGAAGGTGCGCCTGCATTTCTCAGTGTCGTCCTTGCTGGTTGTGAATTAGGTTGACGAGATGTCTTATCGGTACCACGTGGACAGCGAAGAAGCTGCGACTTGATATGGAGATTGACACGATTCTGAAGAGCAACAAGGCGTCACGGCCAAAGAAGCGCAAGAAGGAGGATGACTTGGATCAGTTTGCGGATGCCGAGGTGTCTCAACTGCGGGAGGAAATGTTGAACGCAGCCGAGCTCGACGAGCAAGCTAACCGCGAGAAGCTGCCAGCGACGTTGAAGCTAAAGTTATTACCCAAGGTCATGGGTGCACTCCGGAAGTGGGTGCTTTTTTCCAAAGAGATTTTATGGCAACGCTCAATTTTCGACCGCCTCACACATTTACAGGAGCTCTCTTTGGCAGTCGATTGTCGATAATAACCTCTTGGAGGGTGTGCGGCGGTGGCTGGAGCCGCTACCGGACAAGTCGCTTCCAGCTCTGAACATACAAAGAGAAATTTTTACCATCTTGCCCACATTGGACATCGATACGGCTGTTCTCAAGGAATCCAAACTTGGCCGTATTGTGCTATTCTACACCAAATGCAAGCGGGTGACGCCGGATATCACGCGGACGGCCGACGCGCTGGTGTCCGCTTGGTCTCGGCCAATTATCAAACGATCCGCGTCATACCGCGACCGGGCGATACCGATGGCAGATATGTCTACGACCGACGGTGCTACACATGAGCGCCTGAACGTGATCCTTGCGCGAGCGAAAGAGGGCGAACGGCACCGGGTGCGGAAGAACGCGGTCATCGAGAGAAGGAAGCGGAACGCGGAGAGATTGAGGAGCCTAACGCGGAAAATGGGGTCGCAAAGGATGTGATATCGTACACGTGGGCGGTCATGTGGGGTTAGAAAATAAATAAAAGGTTGCTATCTCGGTGGCTGAAGACAGCTGAGATTGAAATTGACGTGTTCGGGCGCCAAATTGAGTTTGAACAACTCATTTCGCTTTCTCATCGCAGCTTTGGTTCTTCATCGCCTCATCCCTACCAATCGCTCTCTTTTCGCCCGTCCCGCCTTTCCCTATCGTTATGCCTAATCCTCCTCTCACAAGGCGCGCGTCTGCCTTGTTGTCTCGCGCTCCTTCTCCAAGGACTCCGTCTACGCGCTCTCCCGTCCAACAACCTCTGCATATATCATCAACTGACAATAGGAAGAGCTCTGATAGCTGGAATAGTTCAAACTATGACCCGGCAGATGACCCCGACCTCGAGTGGAAACCTGAACACGTGCTTCTTCTCACGAGGGTACGTTCTTCGATTCTCCACTCAATCACTTACCATTTCCTTCTACTCTCTTTAGACGCTAGACGCTCTTCCTGCCCACGTACTCACCCCCTTCATTGGCCCCGTTCTCCCTTCGAATCTGCTCGATAAAATTGCCCGTGGTGTGGCTCAGGCCAAAGGTCCAAATGATTGGCCTTACTCTCTTCGCTCTACCCGCGCCAAACTTGTCGACCTTTGCCGTGTCCGTGCTAAGGAAGTCTCGGCCGAGCAGAAACGACGTAACACCATCGAAGAGGAGGATATGGACCAGGACCTCGAACAGTTCCGTGAGGTCCTTAAACGCACTACTAATATTAAGCGGCCCCTCTACCGCCAGAACAGCATGGACTTCATGCAGTCTGCCAAGCTTGAGTTACGCGGTGCGGACGCGTTTTCTAGGTATATCATCTCCTCACTCATATATTTCGCTCGTTTTGATTTCCTTCGAACTTTCTCTGATATAGAACCTCTAACCGTCTTCGTCAATCTGATCACTTGTTCCCTAACTCGGCCTACCACCCTTATACGCGTCCATCATCCATTGACTCTCAAACTCTCAATATCTCAACACCGTCCTCTACTACGCTTATTTGTACTGCGGAGTCTCAATGGAAAGCCCAGCCTTCGCGCTCATCTATCCGCCGCTCAGTATCCACCATATCCACCATATCCTCTACTTCGTCGTCTTCTCTGCGGTCCCTTCCTCGTGCTCCTGTTTCTCGTGCTCCTGTGCGGCGCACCGATTCATTTGGTGAAGCCCGCAAGTGCATGAAACGCGCTCCATCCTTCAGTGTAGCTGCGAAAGACTCGGACGTGAGTTCCGATGAAGAGGAGAATCTTCGCACGAAGCAGACGAAGAAGGCTCGGCGAGGTGCTGACCACCGAGTCAATAAGGTGCCATCGAGCCAAGATGAAAGCCCCGCGCGTCGCCCTCGCATGAACCTTCAGAGGAACCCTTCCATGTTTGGCCCTGAGCTTCCTCACAACCGGTCTCCACAGCCTACTGCATATCCACAACCCGCACCCGCTCATTTACTAGGACAAATCCCTGCTATGGGTGCTCATCCACCCCCGCCTACTCATTCTCCTCGTACCCCTTGTACTCAGCGCACGCTCCGTCGTATGCGTCCTTTTCCCTCGCGCGCTGCCCGCCGCATCAGTTTCGGCAGTCTGGGTGAGAACGACTTAGTGTGCGAGCCTGTAGACATCATGCCCAGTGAAGGCCTCGGCAATGGACTTGACAGTGCCTTCCAGTTGCGCTGACTTCGTGCCCCACCCACAAGCTCCGCTTTTAGGCGCGGGTTCTTTACTTAGCCTTTTTGAAAGGGTATTTTGTCCACATCCTTCGTTCACTGCGTTGTTCCTGAAATACCCGACGTCTGCAATTAATCCTGCCATCAATTCTCCAAACACTTACACTCCCGATTCACTAACCTGGCCCCTGACATCACCCCTTCACACGCTCATTCATCCGCATCGATCGTCACACTCATTGCTTCCCAGCACCGTTCTACGTCATTTATCCAAATTCGGGGTGCTTCCCGCGGTGAAGGTTATACTCTCTGAGGCTCGCCTTGCACTTTCCGCTTCGCCCAGATTCTCTTATCTGTTCACAGCACACCCCACACTCCTACTTGCAAATATTCTTTCATTGGCCGATATCACCTGTACAACACCGTGCATTATATAAGAAAATCATTATGTTGCTATGTACAAGTTGCTCCTGGGATTCATACACGCATCTGTCCGCTTTCTTAATCTGTTTGCCTGCTCACGGCCCTTGGCGTGTGTGGCTGTCCATACTTTGGCTTGTAGCCACCACCACCGTTCTTTTGTTGCGTTCTTCCACTCCTTCATACATCTCACACTTTGTGAATATTTTCTTCTCTGAATCGTTCTTTCCAGTCCAGTAGTCTGTCTTTTCTTGATTGAGCCGGCGGGGCAGAGGGACATTTGCAGTGCAGTGCTGGTCTTGCGCAATTTTCAAATAACAGCGTATTTTGTCCTCGACTTGAATTGAGCACATTGAACGTTCTTCGCAATTCGAAATATCACTGCATGATCTGGACCACCAGATTACCTTCCTGAGGCTTTTTTTTATTATTCTCGCTGTGGGTATGTGGGTTTAGATGTCTCAAGGTTGTTCATGGTACTCGCGGCTAAACAAGCACCCCATGACCCCGCACAAGTCTGTCACCAGGATCCCAAATATAAAGACCAATAGTGAACCCAAGGAGGCGGGACGCGGAGCGGAGATGCTTGCAGCCCAAGATTCGCGGGGGATTGGATTCACTATCGATCCCTGTTGGGGCCGAGTCTGTAGCAGAGGTGGGAGGGTGGGAGGTAGAAGCTACGGACGGACAGCTGATCTGGATGAGGGGAGTGTGGAGGGATGGGCATGAGGCTTCGACAGCACGATGCAGCAACAAGAAGAGGAATACTGTACTTGGAGATTCCCAACAAAAGTTCAAGACGAAATACCGGGCACTACAGTACTAGTACTCGTGGCGACAGACTCGGAGGCGGACTCGGACTGGGCATGCAGTGCCGCGGTTCGCAAAATCAAGTCCCTGGCTTTTTTGCCCCAACCTCGGAGTTCAAGAAGTGCATGCATGTTATCGTTTTCTGCTCTCACTGAGACATGTCACGGCGGCGACCTTTCACACAGCGCTTACTATGCCAATGGCATGGCGGCATCCCCATTGACATGGTTGCACTATACGAAGCCCATCCTGAAAGAATTCACAAACGAGACCAAAAAAGGCGGACAACTGCTGTAGTTCACAGTCACATAAAAATGGGCGCATCCGTTTCTTCTGAGCTGGCAAATTTTAATTAGTTCTGGGGCGATGGGCTTTGCCAGTACGACGACAGCCTGAGCGTGTTGGGTTGCTTACTATACCATCGAAACTACTCGAGCCAGCCAGGATTCCTTACCCCACGGCTGGCCATCCGCATACCTTCCAGATCGCTCTCTCGTCGTCCTCACATCTAGTAACATCTACTTTGCTTGGACTAAAGCTTCCGCCCACGAGTTCATAGCTGATGTTATGCGTCTTTCGGCTGCGTCATTGGTCGAAGCCGAGATTCAGGACAGACAGGAGTTGAGGAATGCCGCGCCTTATGTGAACTGTGCATTGTTTGTTTAGAACACCGGTGGAGGCGATGTCACGTATGGTAAATATCTAGGCCGGCTTCGTAAGATCACGAAGTATGATCCTGGTGGTGGATGTTATGGGACTTGCAGGCAGATGGAAATGCAATGTCTGATTCAAGGTTAATATTTTTTATGACGATGACTGTAATCATCTGCTAACATCATATCATCTAGGATTTTGGGCATTGCGGAAAGAACGCCACTGTATTTGAGTCGTATAGTTCCATGAATCGCATGTTCACAAATACCTTGATGAGTGAATAGCACTGTGCTTCACAAACTTGTACATCATGTTGGTTGAGTACATAGCTAGCCAGTTACATGACTTCCTCTAGCTAATGTCGACAAAATAGCACAGCTGATATTTCGAATAAGTCAAAAAGTGGAAAGAAAAATAGTTCGGGATCAGTAGACGACAAGAAACGTTAATGGGACCGGACTTTAAACAGAGGGTACCTATCAATCATTGACCTCCTGCGACCTGTGCAATTTCCGGTGTCCATCCCAGACAGAAATGGTGATGGAGTGACCGGAGAGCTCTCGCGTGACAACGAACTGCCCAATGTTTTCCTGGAAAGGTCCCGACGGCTCAAGCCCCTCCACGAAAATATTCTGAAGGCTGGGCAACACTTCTGTCCCAACGATTTCTTCAAGGGCCGCCGCAATACCTGGCGCAAAGTCCTTGGATAGATAGAGATTCTTTACTGCGGGAAATGCGTGTAAGAGTTCCAACCATAGGGTGTTCTCGATGGCATCATTCTTCCAAACTAGTCGCGAATATCGATGGTTGATGTAGAGGTCCTCTATCATGGAAAGGGGAGGCAAACAGGAATTACAGACCTGCGCGACGGACGAAAGCTGCCAGTCTGGTTCCTTGCATGAGATATCTATTTCAAAACCCCTGGGCCTGCCAGTGGGCGAAAGTTCGACCCTGGCGGTGCCATCATAGAATCGTACATGTGCTTCTTCACGTTTCTTGAGAGTTCGTGTACGACTGATGAATTGGGCGAGTCGTGGGCCGTCAAAATCGATTTGATTGAAAAAGGTTATATTCAAATAACGGAGTCGAGGAGCGTCGATAAAAGTCACGAGGTCCTCTAGATATTCGATAACCCCTTTGAAACGAAAAAGTTGGAGAGCGGGAATTACAGAGCGCTTTGATGGAGGCGGACGTCGGATTTCCCAGTCAGGGCGGGATTGAGGTGATTGGAATCGAAGAGAAAGTGATTTGAGGCTGGACAACACGGAGAGGGGAGCGGCCATTGCCTCAGGTGAAATGTACCCGGAATGAGGGATATTCTCAAGGAAGAGGTAGACAAGGTGAGTAGCGGACAAAAGCAGTTTTGGCAATCCCTGAAATGGAATGCCAGTCAAGTGAAAGGATCGCAAATGAGGAGCAGATCCACCCAAGAACGAATTGGGAACGACCGGTGGTGTTTCACCACCTGAGATGAGCAACAGCTGTGTCAGCTCCGGGAATGGCACTTGCATCGCTGCCAAAGCTTTTTCAAATTGCCGATGCGCAAGGCCCGAGAGGAGGACTTGACATACGCGATTGATCTGGCCAAGTGCCACAATGATATTGTCCACACCTGATGATAGGGTGATAATGCCTTTAATGAGGAGAGGCAAGGCTGGCCAGACGTCCAATGTGTATCTTGCGGGTGTTTTGGATGTACAAACTAGTTGCAGATTCAGGCGAAGTGGTGATCCAAAAACAAGGCTTCTCCATCGTCGGCACACATGAACCAGCGATTGCCATGCCTCTATCTCCGTTTTGCCTGCAAATAATGGAATCATATTCATATAAAAATCAAATATTTCCAGTAAGACGTCATCAGGGAGTACGTCAATTCGTATCACCTGGTCTACATCACATCAAGTCAGCCAGCAGTCATTGCGGGACGTTGCATAAAAAAGACATACGTCGACTTGGTTCGGTTTGTTTCTCCCGAGCCCGGCGACGATTATTTGCCATCTGCAGGCATTCCAAACTGTGATCTATTGGGATCGATGTCCCAGGGCGGCTAGGAAATGGTGGAGAGGCGAGGGTGGTGCGGGGAGTATGCAGGGAGACCGGAAGACGGGCACACACGCCGGAGCCTCCTTATGGCGGGTCAAGTCTCTAATTACCCAGATATAAATAATAAAAAACAAAAAATCATTATTTTTAAATTGCGACATATGAATTCTGGAATATGCAGGGGGCAAGGCTACGCGTACAGGTGGCGGTTCTGCCTAACGCGTGAACGGGACTGGCGGCGAGAAACGAGACGAGGAGACAGGAAACGCATGCAGACAGGAAACGCGTGCAGGGAGCGGTTCCTGCCTACTGGCATGTGACCGCATATTTTCGCTGGCAGCCGGCAGCAGTCTCGGGCCGCCCTCCGCTCTTGATCATATTCGCCTTCACATAGTCAGCATAGCATGATTTCTCACTGGAACTTGAAGGTTATATAGCTGCCGCCAAGTTCCACCGACATTGAGCGGACCCTGACCAGCTGTCAAACAGCACACCCAGGCCGGTAACCCAGCAAAATGAATGTTACGGTCGACGCCTCTTAACCCATAGTTCACACAGACTTGCAGAGTGCTATGAACCAGGACCGAAGTAAACAATGGGTGGAACAAATAAGAGCACGGTCAGGCCAGTCGGCCAGTCCTGACATCTGCTTTAATTTATCCGTTGCACTCTAAGCGCTTGGATTGAACGTATCCTCATCTCAAATATAAGTTTAAGAAGCTGTTGGGTTATGAACCAGTACTTTTGAACTGAGCATCGGAGGAGTTGGGGGAAGGCCAAGACTATTTCATGCGAGGAGCCCAATCTCGTTAATTGATGAGAGTGTGTAACGTTCGTCTGTAGAACACGGTGGGGATAGCGGAGAATGTAGATGTATACGCGGCGACTTTCCGCCTCTTCCCTATACATCTGCAGAATGACAATTCGAAATTTGCCTCAATATCTTCAAGAGACAATGACCCACCTAGTATAGTGAACGCCAAAACGATAAACGATGCGTGTTACGAGGCCTCTGCCAGCGCGGCGGCAGACGCCTCCTCAGCCCGCGCGATCCTCTGCTTGCGCCGCTCCGTGATCTCTGCACGCTTCTCGGCGATAAGCACCGACGCGCGCTCGTCCCACCGATGTGCCCAATAGCCGAGATAACCAAAAGCGAGCATCGAGATGATATGCCCGCCAGGGTCTGCAGTCACCGTCACGAATGAACGCGCAACCCACATAGAAGGGAGAATCCATAATAATAATAATAAAAGTCGATAAATGCCGTGCACAAGAAGGAGGTCCGGGAGCATCACATGTGAGATAGACGGATGGATGGAGGAGGGGAAAGGAGGACGCACTTTCGAGGATGTTGCGCTTTTGGATGCCGAGTTGGCCTATGCGAGCGCCAAGCCCGAAGAGGGAGAAACTGAGGATGGAGCTGAGTAGGGCCATGGATGGATTGGTTGGGCGTCACTCGGTCAGATGGCGAGTACAAGCCCTGGTTATGTGTTGAGCCCGAGTCGAATCCGTTCCGTATGTCGGTGGCAAGAGTGGCAACTGAAGTCAGTCCGAGATACTAGTATAAACACAAGTAAATAGAGCCTCTCTCTTCCTCTTATCAGATGGTCTTGGCTTCCAGCAACAAACCATCAGTAATTTACACCGTCTCTAAACTCCTTTTGTGAGCGAATTTCATTGAACCTCGGACCATCGACGTGGCTGTCAAGGCTTGTCTTCCTTTTTCTGTCCAATAATTTGAGGGTAATGCCTTCATATTTCACGTTCAAGTGGTCGATGGTGAACATACGCCCGATGGCATCCGTGTTGCATGATACTCGTGTGGTCTTGTTCCAATAAACCTGATGTAAGCTCAGCCCATCGCACAGAGTATGCACTCTCGTTGTGTAACCGGAAGATGTATCCGTTTGCAGCTACCCCAAATTCTCTAGGGGTGGTTTTTGTTCGGTTGCTTTCGGGTGGCGTACTACAGCATTCAGATCGGACGGGGGAAACAGCGTCGGGGAATGGTAGGTTATGAACCACAGTACTATACACACATGGTGTTCCCAACTGTATGGGGAGGTGCCAGTGTGTAGGACAGGAGTACGTCATTCCGCGTACGCCCAGGTTGCCCCAGCAGTAGTCACGGTATAGGAGTCATCTTCAATTGTATTACGTTCATCTCATCCCCCTTCTTCTTCAACGATGTCTACCGATCCTGAGACGATAGAGAGGAACTTGGAGACTGCCCGCCAGAAAAAAGCCACCGGAGACGCGGCCTTCAAAGCTGGGAACTTGCCTGATGGTAGGTAGCACGACTCGTGCCACACCCGCTTATCGATTGTGCCTTTCATTGATGCGACCATGACCTAGCTCTTAGAGCATATTATGAGGTGTGGATTTATAAAATGCGTCAATAACGTCGTCTGATTCATCCTGGAGGTACTACTCTATGCGGAAGGCCTGGATAAGTCTGTGCCGCACACTTTGCATCGGTTATAGTGCCGCATCTCACTCATCCTGTTTTGTAGATCGGGCGGTGGTGTGGCTTCTGCCATGAGATCGGGGGTTATGGATGCTGCTACGGCACCAAAAGAGCGAACTGAGGTACGCTTCACGTCACTCTAAATCGCACATGAAGTGTTGAAAGGTGTGCGCTACGCACCGTCCCGCTGGGGTCGTATGACAGGCAGATGAGCTCGTCGAGAAAGTATATGCGAACATGTCTGCGTGTCACATCAAGCGCGAGAATTGGAAACGTGCGCAAGAGACGGCGGAGAAAGCGCTTGCAAGAAATTCGAAGAACTATAAGGCCATGTTCCGTCGAGGCAAGGCGCTCGGAGAGCAAGGGTTTTTCGAACGTGCAGAGAAGATACTTGAGGAACTTATAAAAGAGAGTCCCGCAGGTGAGCTCGCATCGTTGCGATCCTGGTGGCATACTGTGGTGTCATATCTGATCCTCCATTTTGTGATCCAGACGCGCCAGCTGCCACTGCTGAGCTGAAGAGGCTTCGTGCAATTGACAAGGAGAAAGAAAAGGTACACAATCAGAAGCTGAGAGGTATGTACATCTATGAACTTGGTTAAGTATCAATCACACTCTCGGTATCGACAGGGTGGCTTAACCGCGGTGGCTTGGAGACGTCTGCTGCTGAGGTTGTTGAGGAAGTGGCTTCCCCGGGAACAGAGGAATTGCGATCCACGGGGACAACGTAGGCTGTATCTATGCTGTCTGCTCTCTTGTTGTGCCTCGCACAAGCTAAGTCAATGTACCACTGTTTTTTTCTACCCACTACATCAGATGCCTTCCCAAGCAATTGCGACTGTAGGTACGTCCCAGTTGCAAAAAGTTCTAGGAGCCTTTTACTAGGGGCATTCTTGCCTCAATAGAGCAAGAGAGGTGAGCGTGCGAGGTACGTCGAGACTTGATCACAACCGATAGCTCCATCACGAGGGATTGCAGTCTCCAAGACTAGAGGTAACTTGTTATAAATTGGGACTGGAAGGTATGATCGAGGCCGCCAAAGGTCTCCATGGCATTTCACATCAAAATGTGCTTCAGATTAATAACTGATGTCATGAATTAACAGTGTACTGACCGTCGAAGTACGTTATACTGTAAAAATGTGGTTCCACTGATCTACAAGGGAGGGAATGAGCTTCACTACCGATTTAATACGACGATTGAATATTGAATAGTTACCGGGAGATAGGAATTGGCAGTCTATGTGACAATGGCCGTCATTGGCAGGTCGCGAACTCACGTGCCACGCGCGTCTGACGACGCGTTCATGGTCAATGTCGCACTCGATCACCCTCTCCATTCTCAACGCGTATTTTTCTCGCGTATACAGCCTCCAGGCGTATTTAAATGTCATTCTGTTCCCACCGGATGACACACAAGTCAATGACGTCCTGCTTTTGCCCGACGATCCGCCTTCATACGGTCAATTCCTTTCCCACTCCTATGTAGCTCTCAGTGGCGAGGCACTTCAGTGCGACCAGCCGCAATTTATCATGGCGCAGTCCTTCGATTCAATGCGCGTCGTACGTTCCTTTCCCTTGTCTCAGCCTAGCTGGTGGTAATGTACTGCGACAGATCATCACGCGAGCTCAGGAGAGACTGTTTTCCGCTCCAAAGCAGAAGGGTGTAAATGTCATCACCATGGGTTACCGGAGCGTATGTTCATTCTTGGATATTATAGATGTGTCCTTTTACTTCCCTTTCTTACAGTACTATCAAAATGGCTCGAAGATACGGGCTGGAGATCCACGTTCCGGGGTCAATAATTTCTTTGTAAATACAATCGTCACCGCGTTGCAAGGGTCAGACTGGGAGAGACTGCTAGAGAGGTACGCCCCAGTATTTTTGGAGGGTTTCTTTACGTGTCTTATGCCCGGCGTCTTAATTAGGATTGGGGAGAGCACTATGTTTCATTTACTGACAGAAGCGAGCATATTCGTGCCTCTGCCCAATGAATGTCTTTGTCAATTGACAGGAATGCCGCTAGTTTTTCTTCCATCTCCAACTATAGATCTCACCAACAGTGTGTCGACTGGCCATGTTCCTTCTGAGAAACACAAAAGGAAGGCTTCACCTCATCCAGAGGAGCCTTCTTCGAAAAGGCGATTACAGCGCACGTCTGGACATTTTGCGTGAGTTCCTTATGCATCATACACAATGTGGCTCAAGTGGCACATTAAGGCGAGGTCCAGCGGACGTACTGTTTGATCGTGGGTCTTTATGTTATGCTCGGCCAGCATATATACCACATACAGACGTGATAGTAGCCGGCCTTCCGCCAAAGCGTTCGTATACACACATGAGGGAGAATATACTCTCATATATCATACAGACATACTCAACGTCCTGAACTTATCGTTTCACCGGTCAACAAGAGCTCGATTTCAGGCGCGAGACCATCACAAGAGGATGGAGGATGCACGGCATCTATCAAAATACGTCTTTCCGCGCGAATACGGGCTTGCAACGGTGTTCGCCTCCGCTGCTAAAGCTCACAAATACTCGGATGTTGCAGACCGAGAAGATGAAATAAAGGTGGGGACAAACGTATCCTGCACCATCTGCCGCACTCAGCTGTAGCTTGAAGAAAGCTCGTCCGCTGAAGACGCCTAAGAGAGTAAAGTCTGCCTTGGACTTGTTGGACAAGATGATAAAGAGACACGGAAGATGTTCCTACAAGGCGCTGAGGGATATAACGTGCCCGTCGAAGGTGAAACGCCCCGAACATGAAGCTCCTCTTGACTCTAGCATTATCCTGGTCTGTCTCTTTGCGCGGTTCTGATCTTCGATGTTTCTTGACCGGCTTCCAGGAGCTCATGTCAGAAGAATCGATTCACCTGTCCTCTCAGCAAGTCTCAGGCACTCCCGATCGAACGCGGGAGTCTTGCCGCTCAGCAGGAGAGGCTTCTAAGAGCAAGCCAAGGTTTGCTGAGTTTGCCTGCTCCCATGTCGAGGTAATCGATATCAATCGAGTTCTTTACCCACAAATACGCTAAAGCCATGTGAGTTAGGTGTACCGTTTCGTTGCTCTGGTCACAAAGGCAGTCGTCCCGAAGCTTTTCTGGGGAGGTGACGAGAATTTCAAACAAGCCATGAGTGGTGGGCCGCTCTTTGCGTCTTTTGACCTCTAACTTCTAACGTTACTTTTCTTCCAGCCTTGAAAAACTTCATCTCATACCGACGTTATGAAACGATGTCTCTCCATGGCGTTATGCAGGGTCTCAGCACAACCGGGTGCAAGTGGACCGCCTGTGGTAACGCTTCCTCTCCCCGTATTCCTACGTCAGATAGCCTCAAACGACGTGAGCTTCTCGAAGAATTCGTCATTTGGTATTTCGGGTCATTCGTGGCCCCATTATTGCGAGCAAGTCTCACTACACTGTCTGTTTTATTTTTCTCAAAGTGATATTTACAGACTACGTTTTATGTAACAGAATCCTCGGCATTCAAGAATAGGATACTGTATTTCCGTCAAGACGATTGGGATGTGCTTTGTGCACCCCTTATCGAGCGACTTACTAGTGTCACATTCTCCAAGTTAGAAGAGGTAAGGTCATATGCGACATTCACGTATCAAAATTTTATGCAAGCATACTAGTGCGAAGCAGAAGAGATGCTACGTCAGCGCAAATTGGGTTTCTCGTTTGTCCGTCTTTTGCCCAAGGTTACCGGGGTACGGCCCATCGTCAATCTTCGGCGGAAGAAGATAGAGATCAAGGTGAACCACATAACGAAACCATGCAGGAAGTATCTGAGTCGATGTATTCCGTCATAATTTAAAGGGAAAGTCCAACACGCGCCAGCAATCTATTAACGACATTCTCCAAGCTGCCTTCCAGATTCTTACTTACGAGAAGGTAAAATTATCGGGATGGTCTCCTACCTCAGTTTTTTACGGTACGGAATGCAGACCGCAAGCCCGGAACTCATAGGATCATCGGTCTTTGGGCATAATGAAATTTACACACAGCTGAAGGCCTATCGGAATCGTTTAATTTCTGCCCACCCATCCGGATGCCTGTGAGCCATACCTTTTCCATGGCCTCCTGGAAATATGTCACTTATCAGTAAGCCCCATCATTAGACCGAAGCTGTACTTCGTGAAGGTGGACGTACAAGCATGCTTCGATACGATCGAGCAGTCGAAGCTTCTCCAGATCCTTCGGGACGTTCTTTCAGGCGTATGTCACCCGAGCGTCTCTTGGGTTTGATGTCTTCCTAATCTCAGTCAGGATAATTACGTTCTCCCGCGCTTTGGTCAAGTCATGCAAGCTGCCGGAAGGGTAAAGCGGAAATTTGCTATGAAAGCGCTTCCTGACGGTCGGTTTGTTCCGATTCTAACTTTGCGATCCCACAACGCTGATTATCCGTTGTCATATCCAGACGAACACCCGCATTTCTTGCGATATGCAACCGAACTAGCGGCAACGCTGCGGCACACCATTTTCGTAGACCGCGTCGTATACCCGTTTGCATCAAGGATAGAGGTCCTAGAGCTTCTCGAGGAGCATATCACAGAAAACATTGTGAAGGCAAGTTCCTGACATGTTTAATGCCGTCAGCGGCACATGTCGACGATATAAATAGATTGGCCAAGATTACTACCGCCAAGTCGTTGGAATACCGCAGGGCTCTGTGTTGTCATCCTTACTCTGTTCTATCTTTTATGCAGACCTCGAACGAACGAGTCTGAGCTTCACTCAGGACCCGATGAGCGTAAGCAAGCCCATTCCTCGATCGAAAGCGCACTAACTCTACGTGGTAGCTGTTGCTCCGGCTGATCGATGACTATTTATTTATCACCACAGACCATGCCAAGGCTAGGAGGTTTCTTGATGTCATGGTTGAAGGTTAGGGATCGAGCATTTTTATTTATTGTGTCTGATCTGGTAATGCCCAGGACACCCCGAATATGGCTGTTTCATTTCACAAGAGAAATCTTTGACTAATTTCGGATGCGCCCCGCACACTGTGACTGTGACAGAACCGGAACAGAAATGTGCGTACCAATACGAAAGTATTTGGCTAATATCTGACACAAAAATAGCATTCCCATGGTGTGCCCTATTCATCAACATGGAGGATCTGTCAGTATCAACTGACTACACACGGTATCATGACACTTGTAAGTCGCCTCCCTTCGTCGTTGAACGCGCTTTCAATTGAAGAGTTCATTAGTTATTGTGGATTCTCTTACCGTTGACCGTGGGCGCCGTTCTGGGTTTGCCTTCTTGCACAAGATGCTACAGTACGTTTTACTACGCGCAGTTATTTCGAGGTCTTCGCTTATAAGAATCGCTATTCTAGGTTGGGAAGAGCCAAGAGCCACATAATATTCTGTGACACGGATCTCAACACCATCCCTGGGGTGTACCTGAACGCATATCAGAACTTTCTAGTGGTTGCCATGCGGATGCACCATTATTTGCGAAGCTGGGGTGCAAATATCCGCAAGAACCTCAAATTCATCCATCGTATGCCAAGTTATTTTCTTCCGACTGCTCCCGAGTCATGATAGGGTGCTGTATCAGGGACAATACAACAGGTGATTCGGTATACGTATGCGGTGATGCGCAGCAAGGCCTTGAACAAGGTGTCAACAGCTCAAGGGGGGAAATGCGACGTTGAGAAGACGTGTATCACATTGTCAGTTTGATGCGCTGCGCTTCCTAGATCGATGGACTGAGTTGGTAACGCAGGCTGGGCCTAACCGCATTTCGTAATGTTTTGGCGCGCAAGTCAACGGTGTACAGGTCGTTGCTCAAGTTACTCGACTTTGAGTTGTCGCAGGGGCGCTATCGTCGGCATAAGAAGCGGTTCCGTGGCCTCGTACGAAGTAGCATGGTGGTAACCGATCAACTCTCATTTTAAAGTTATGACGGTCGTTATCGCACCATTACAGAAGCACGGGCTCGACCAGATAGTGGTTGAGGAGGACTTGGGGCGATGATGGGCTCGTCATGTTGCCGGATATGATGCACTCTGTCACGCATGAAGAGGCTAGCACCACATATTGATACTTCACCGTATTATAGTTGCCCAATTATTGCCAGTCCAAATACATTTTTGTGGCAAATTATTAGTATCCCCGCCTGCCAACCCCAGCACTGTTTAGCAATGCATCTCAGAAGCCCCCACGACACAGAGTGGGCACGTGCTGAGCAGGTCATACCGAGGACTTGGCTTAGCCTAAGCACATTGCATCGTTGGGTACTGTACAGCTAAGTACTGATGAGCCCATCATCGCCCAAGTCCTCATTCACTGTGTCTAGCCGTGCCCGTGCGCAGCACGGGCCACCGCTTGTAGAGTTTGAATCGATAAATGTGGCGGCGTCAAATGGTGTCACATGCCACATCGCCATCGATGAATCTACTTCCTCGCCGCAATCACACACACTAACTGTTCCACACGCCCTTGATGCATAAATGCACCGAGTATTGTCGCCAATTCCCCTCAGAACACCCACTAGAGCACTTTCACTTCTCCCCCTCTACTCTCTCCAATCATGGCCTCTGGCTCCAACCCTCGACGAACGCGGCAGCGCGACCGGGTTCAAGACGATTACCGTGTAGATCCATCCACGCGCCAGGGAGGTACTCTCTCGAAAACACGGCTAGCGGACATTCCGCAGCGGGCTATCGATAAAGCGGTCAAATTCTTTAAAAAAAATATACCCTCCGACGAGGACGACGATGAGATACAGGGCAACCTCGGACATGTTTGGATAGCTACTATAGAAGCTCTGGAACACGATCCAAAACTGAAAGGTCATCTGGCAAATATGGACGAATTTCTTGACAATGTCAAGAAGAAAGGAGAGCAAAAATTTATCGAGTCACTGAGGGCTATGGCAAGCAGCAAAACGAAAGATGCCTGGGAGGATTTATTTGAAGACGGTACGTCGTTGTCTTTCTTTAGGCTCAAGCATTCTGATCGTGTTCTCCGCGTAGAAGTCTTTCTAAAGGGCATGCTTGTGCCGGATGTTGATCCACTAGACGAGAATACCGACGCGGATGCGCACTCACAAGAAGGTACGCAATGATCCCAAAGCCGGTCCACGCTCCTTTGATCACATCTGATGACAGCTACCGAACGCGCGTGGCAACAAGAGTTCAAGGGCGATGCCGCAACGGTCCTTCTCCAGACTATCTCGAGCTTCCTCGATAAGAAGAGAGACCCTTATTCAAGACAAGCCACCATCGTCAATTCATCTGGCACTGGAAAGTCTCGGATGGTTGATCAACTCGCGAGGAAGATCATAACAGTACCCATGTGTCTCCGCCCCGAAGAGAGTGATGGTGATACATTTTACTCATTCTATTTGGCATGCTCATAATCCGGTTTAAAAAGGGTACCCTCCTCCTGATGGTCCTCTTCTTTCTTGGCTTCTTTCTGGGGATTTAAGAGATCAAATCACACTTCGGAAGAGGTTATTTGGTTTCATTTATGCTCTGTTGACCGTTACTCGCACCACGCTCAAAACCATCGAGGAGAAGGATAAATTGACTGAGACTGATGTCGAAATTCGCCAAGCGAAGCTGGCGTCTGCTTTCCGCGACCTCATGACTAAAGGACAGTCATATAAGCGCTCGAATGACTACCGTGAAGAATTCTACAAGAAGGTGATCAAGATGGCCGGCGAGGTGAGTTTCTGTGGTTTTCCTCTTTTTTTTGGCGAGGATGACGGTTTTTCAAAGTTCATGGAAGGCATTCAACAAGTTAGACTCAAGGTACCGAACGAATTCGCCCCGTACGTTTCCAAAGACTTGATGGGGGTAGACGATGCGGGAAAACTCCTCACTGAATTCGTGGATCCGCACAATTTTCTGGATCGCGATATAGGGCGGCCGCGGCGACCGCTCGTCATTTTTTCGTTTGACGAGGCCCACATCCTCACCGATAATCCCCCGCAAAAAACGAGATCGACATCACACTGGACTCTGTTTTCGGAGTTGCGTCGTATTCTTCGGGAGACTTCTGACCACGCCATCTTCTTTCTTTTCCTTTCGACGGCTGGGCGGTTTCACTTATTCTCCCCAGAGATACGTTCCGACCCCTCGAGGCGCATCCAAAGTTCCAGCTTAAGCACCTTAGATCCGATTACTGAGGTCACCTTTGACGACCTTGCGTACGATGCGCCGGAAAAGAAGATCATTTTGGCACGAGTAGTGAAAATGGACTGGATGTGTCATCTCGGTCGACCACTGTATGTCCTCTTCAGCTATCCGTTTAGCGAGCAGCTTGCTTCCCACCTCGAGCAGATTCGCGTCCATTTATGAGTACGTAAGTGACAAAGAGCTTATGGACCTCGCGAAGGTGAAGTTGCTGGATGGTCCGAGCTCGCTTAACGAGGACAATCGGTCCGGTTCTCTAGCCTGCCTCTCTGTGCGTTTCGCGCTCGAGTTTACCCAGGGCGGAACAGCTGGCGACGTAGCCCGTACACAGGTCGAACGCCACATGCGGCTTTGCCTCGCAGCAACTGCAGGAAGAGAGACATTCGTCACCCTTGCTGGGTCGGAGCCGTTTCTAGCCGAGGCCGCCTATGAACTGATGAAAATGACCCAGTCAAACCCGGTGCGTCACTTGGCAAACCACTCAGACCTTAACTGCGTGGATCGTGGGCGCCGTGGGGAGCTCGTTGCAGCTCTTCTCATTATGCGAGCATGTGACGCCGCACGGGCGGCATTGTCAGGCCGAAGATGGATTTCCGTCAATGGCTTTATGGAGGAATTACTTCCGCCTTCCAAGTACCGAATTCTCAAGGAATCCTTCCCGAACTTCTACCGTCTTAGAGAGAAGCACAAATTCGCGACAACATTCAAGGACTACGGCATTTGGTTTGACCATGTCATTAAAGTGGAGAAAGATAATATGTTCTCTGCCGACCACCTCTGGAAGTTTGTCATGCGCGGGGCAATGATCTTGTGTTCAGATAGTCAAGAAGGCATCGACATTGTCATACCGATTTGCCACACGCAACAACCACTCTCTCTCGATTCTGTGACGGCCATTTTGGTCCAGGTGAAGAACGCAGAGGAGTACCAGCACAAGTTCAAAAGACGTTGTTCGACCGCATGAATCCAATCGAGTTGGGTCTGTTCCCCCCTGAGGCGGATCCGAAACCGGTCATACGCATCGTTTTAGCCCTCGCTTCCCGTATTGCCGGCGTAGACTTTCCTGATGCACGTCAGCGCGAGCATCATTATGATGACACGTTCACTGCGTT